>Ga0097677_1001739_pt1 | contig 12322 bp, 9 predicted proteins | sample ThiBiot_500_biof_FD_72842 | JGI IMG/M metagenome (GOLD analysis project Ga0097677, IMG submission 72842) | Wastewater bioreactor microbial communities from Cape Town, South Africa - Thiocy_expt_500_biof - 1398105537950 (version 2) (version 2) ...
GAAGTAATTGAAGATGCAAGAAGATATATTCCACAACCGATTTTTCTGGGTTCTTTGTTCAAAAAAGTAACTAAAGAGAAAATACCGTTGACGAGACCAACCACAAACATAATCATGGTAATACCAGCAGCCGCTTGCACCATTGTCGACTGTCTAATCAAGGATAGTCCCGGTTGAATCTGATTATGTAAAATATCATTGATAGTTAAACCGATACTTTTCTTACGAGAATCACATCCATCACCGACAACACAACTACTATGCTCTTTAACTAAACAGATTTAACAATACATATATCAACAATATACTGAAGAAATTTCGAAATACTCACCAATTCGATGAATAGTGACATTTTCAGGGCCATGAATGAACACTGTAAAATGACCTCGTCGATGTGGCTCCAATGTTGTTACTAACAGAATGTATATTACATTAGTATGCAATTCAGCTGCAATTCGAAATATATTGTCACATTCTGAATTACTCTCTGTAATTAAATTTCGACTCGAATCGAATGGATTAAAATCGTTTTCATAGATGTATCCATACAATCCAACACTATTGTTACTATCAAAGATATAAGAACCATGATGTGATACGCGGATTTCAATGGTTTCATAATGATAATTACCAGTTCCGCATACTCGTGAATAAACTGGAGTATCTTTCGTTAGCTCGGATGTATATGTCGATTGAACACCTTAATAATTACAATTCAAATAAGAAAATTTATGTAGAAAAAATTCAAACTTACGAATGTGTTTGAAAATAATATTTTCGGAGCCGGAGACAATTATTGAGAAATGAGTTCTACGATTCTTTTCGCTTGGGCTTATAACTAGAATATAGGTGGTATTCAATGGTAAGAAAGTATGCATTCTAAACTGCTCAGCATAGCAACCGTGTTTACTGAAGTGCAATAAGTTTTTCTTATGACTATATGGATTGAAATGTTGTTCGTATAGAAGACCATATAAAGAGATACTGCTCATACTTGAGATGATATAATAACCTGACACAATTATGTTTATCTGTATAGCTTCATAGTAATAATCTGATGAACGACAATTATCGCGACCGTATCGCGAACTATTCGCAGTGAATTCTGACGAATATACTGTCTGAACAAGTTTTGAAGTACTATCTTAACATGGAAGAGAAAAAAAAACATTTGATACTAGGGTTATTTTAGAACCTACCAGTTCGCTTCATAGTAATATTATGATGTCCTCTGATAATCACTGAGAATGGACCTTGAGCAAACTTTTCCATCATATGTGTTGTTACAATCAATATGTATGTTGTGTTTGATTGTAAATATTCCGTTATTTTAAAATTCCCATCTTGACAACCGTCAGTATTATAATTGACCGAAGTCTCTTCTGGATTGAATGAGGTAAAATAATCTTTATATAGATAACCGTAGCTGTCTAAATTGGTGATTGATGATAGAGTATAATAACCTGATTGAATCACATTTATCTCTATGGCTTCGTAATAATATGCTAGTAATGCACAATTGTGATGATCATGTAATGGACTAATATCATTTAAACTCGATGTATAATTCCATCTGATGATTGCGGGAATATCTATATGCTTCATAACAACGACATTGGGCCCGTTGACAACTATTGTATATTCATCTTGAGGATTTCGAAATTCTGATGTGACAACTACTATGAATGAAGTATTCATTTTTTGACGATCAACTCGAAATTGATAAGGTTCATCGCAGCTATTAATGATTTCTTTTGAGAGTAAGTTTCTATGTAAATCAAATATGGTGAAATTGTTTTCGTAAATATATCTATCTAAACTCGCAGTACTATTGATAAAGATAGTATAGTCTCCCCATCCGAATACATCAATTTGTACAGCTTCACAATAACAATCGATACTACAACCGGTAGATCCACATTTATGACTGTTTGCTGTCACTACTGATGAGAATATAGATCGAAGTAATTGCGAACTATCTACAAAATTAAAAAATCCTAGGATGTTACATTTTATCTTCTGATTATTTACTTACAGTTACGACTAAAATATATGCTAGATGGTCCAATCGAAGTCACTGAAAACCATGATAAAACATTTGGAGACTTTGTTGAAACGGTTAAAAAGTATCTTTCATTATTCTTGAGATTGGCAGTAAATTTAACTTGATTGATGCCACAATCTCCATAATGACGTAAAATTGAACTTGCATCAGGATTCATTGGATCGAAATAATTTTCGTAAAGATCAAAATGTATGTCCATAGTACTATTGATGAAAAATGTGTAATAACCTTCTTTGAATTCTTGCAATTGTACAGAGTCATAATAATACATATCAATACCACAGTCTTTGGAAAATGTTGGACTGTCTATCGTTAATTGAGATATGTATACCGATTCAATAAGAATTACAGGTTCTATTTATTGAAAAAGAAAATGATTTATGATTTTGAATCTATCCATTGAATTTAACAAACCGGATGTCGATGTTATATATCTAATTGTTGTACTTGTTGTTTCAACATTTGCTGAGTCTATTAAAAAAGTAAAACAAGTTTTAAAATACAAGATATACGTTGACCACATGTCAATAGTACTGACCACATGTATTTTTTGATAACAAAGTTTTTTGAATGTATGTATTGTCTGGATCTACGGTATAGATGTTTCCAGAACTATCAAATACAATATTTTGCGGTGCCGAAAGTGACTCAGGAATCCCATCAGTAGGCTCATCACAGTATGCTATACACTGATAACCAATTGGTCCCAATCTGTATATAGAACCAATACTATACATTTGAATATAAATTTGATCGTTGGCATCAAGTACAATATTTTGTGGAAAAGAGTAGAAAGTGCCATCGTTCGGTATATGCACAATTGTTACTGCATTGATTTCGCCGGAAGGAAACCGCTGAATTCTTCCATTACCATAATCGACTACATACAAATCGAGATTAGTATTAACAAAGATTCCTCGAGGCTCGGTAAGCATATGTCTTTCAGATCCTTCGAAACCAACACCAGCAACGATTGTTAGCATATTTGTATCACTATGCAATGACTTTGTAACTACTTGATGATGATTTGGCATCGAACAATATAGAACATTATTGATACCAATAAAGATCGTAGAACATACATCACAGAACTTGGTAATGAATTCAGTCGTATTTGTAGTTTCTATCCATTTAGTTATTGTAGCATCTGCACGATTATGAATATAAATATCACCTCAAGATGAAACAAATAAAGACTCTGGTTCCTTCACACCACTTGAAAGTGTTCTTGATGGACTAGTGCTACCATCGGGCCATTTATAGACACGATCGTAATAACGATCTGTTACATACAAAGTATCATTTCTATCAATAAAAACTACATATGGTCGAAAGTTTCTATAGGATCCATTTATAAATCTGACTGGATTAGGATTCCAAGTTGCACATGGTGATAGATTCGGTCGATTATATCCTATGTCTATAGAAAAATCAATTGTCCAATAGTTCATAGAAGTTTGATATTTTTCACATTAAATATACCTGTAGTATGTACAAATCGAAAAATAACCACTAAAACATGAAGCACAAGCTTACTGTTGTTGACACTCATATTATTTAAAATGAAATAAAGATGACTATGATTAGACATGAGAAATGACAAATCATTATAGATCTATGTTGATTTTGTGCTTTGTCAATTATAGAACGTGATACATTCCCTCTGTTAGCCGACAATCGGATGTTGATGAAAATAATATTCTGAAGAATAAAGAACTTGATGTATTCATATCAACCCAATAGAATCAATGAATCTTGAAAGTAAAAATAAATAAATGTATATTAGCATGAATCAATATCAAGAGGTTAGTCTAAGAAGACGAAGTAATTCTGGAATAAAAAATAAGTTTTTAAAAGACTGATTCGCATATTCAACACTCACTAGAAGAAAAACAAATTTCTTTTGAATTAGTTTATAGATTATTACGTTCATGATAACTTACTTTCAATGACCATTACATTTATATATGAAGAATCAGTATTATATTATTCGTAGAGAAGAGACCTCTAGTGAAAAGGATATTGACTCGTCAATTTTCATTGTTAATCAATAACTCACTACTAAACTCAACCATTTTATTCGATTTTGTATTGTGATTATGTCGACCGATGATTTGTTGAGATATATTCTGCGATTCTCGGTTTTACACTCTCGCTGTCTCTCAATTATTTTTCGTATTTTAGTCGTTTGATGGCAGTCATTGGTATATTCGATGTAATAATTTCTTTCGTATGTCTTTTCATGGATGAATGTCCTCTTATTTATTGTTGGGCATTTGTCTGGGGTCTTGCCACGGCAGCAATGCGTCCACTTGCTGGTGAATCGGTCTTTGGTCTTATTGAACGTACAGGAAACTTTTGTCCAGCACTTGCCTTACTTTGGCTCAGTACAGGTCATCAATTTGGTTCCTATTTAGTTGTTTCGACAATTATGCTAGTTGCTCTTGCCATTTCCGGATTTATTTTCCGAGTAACGGGAATGCTGAACGATTAACATTTGAAATACAATACTACAAAATTTTTTTCTTAGGCTATAGGTTTATTTGAAAGCTTGAAGGAAAATAAAATGTAAAGAAAAGATGAAGTGTATGGTTAACAATCATCTGTTTTAAAATGTTAGAGAGTCAGATCGTTCAGTATCGTTGATATTGTTGTACGCGAAGATTTTGATAGTCTGAAACGTACAAATTCAATTGAGCATCAATAGCTATTGAAACGGGTAGATAAAGTCCAGTGTCAGAGGTACTCGCTATTCCTGTGCCAGCGATCGTTGTGCCATTGAAGTGACCAGCCAAAAAGAATTGTATACGATTATTGTATCCATCGGCTACATATACATTGCCTGTCGAATCGAGCACAACATCTTGAGGTTGATTGAGTAGTGTTGATGTGCTGCCAGGTATTCCACTGTTGCTACCAGCAACGAGAGTCCAAGACGAAGCACCAATTACCCAACGAAGAATATTGTGACCGACAGAATTTGCAATGAAAAGACTATTTGACGATAAATCGAAATGCAGTCCAATTGGAAAGTTTAATTGAGTGTTTGCAGATCCTTGTCCATTGCCACCTGCAACTACAGTACCCGATGAAGCACCGAATAAATATCTCATTACACGATGATTGTAATAGTCCGCTATGTAAAGAGTATTCGAACTGGCATCACGAGTAATACCACGCGGATTCCACAGTTCGTTGTTTGCTGAACCGGCGGTGCCTACAAATGTTGAAATTGGGTTGTTGAAGATAGTCTATTCTCACTAGCTGAACTATTTTCCTTACCGGTACCAGCTACTAGCGTGCCAACTGTTGCACTAACATTCCAACGTACAACACGATGATTGTAAGTATCTACGACGTAGACGTTACCATTTGTATCCACGGCGACATCATTCGGTGTAGACAAGAAGTTGAATGCTGTTCCTGTAGCTCCATTCGATTGTCCTGCCACTGTAGTACCTGACGATGCGCCAAACAACCAACTTTGAACTCGATGACTGCCTGAATCAGCAATATAAAGCGTATTGGATGCATCTAACACTATACCACAAGGATACGTAAGAAGATTTGGGGATATTCCTGCAATAACTCCAACACCAGCAACTGTTTTCCCCGTAGAATTCCATTGATATTGCATATTACCAGATGAAACTGTTGAACTACTCGAGGTCATTGTCATTGTCGTTGATGCTATCATAAATACGAAACAATGTGAATATCATTCTTTTAAAAGCTGATTTTATGTTTTTTCACAGTTGACGAATAGAAATTTGCAAAGTTAACCCATCTCATCTCCCTGAGCCTCGATCACTGATTGAACTCACTTATATCATTTTGTGATGAACATAAGTTGGTCAGATATAGCGGCAAACATACTGCTTGTGGTATACAACATGAATTCACAACACATATAGACATGTTCGATGAACATTCACCAGTAATATTGTTACATGGTTCGAAAAGAGAACACAAGCTGCCAGGTGCACAATAACTTCGATTGTTGACCGTGCGATAATCAAAACAAGGCATCAAGGATAAACGACAATCACTGGTATTTCTACTCGAATTCTGATTACAAAATGACAGAAAACAATTGGATGATGACCGCCATGCAGAATGAGACGAAGGGGAATCCGTGATCGTTATCGTCAAGTTATTCTCAGAGCAAGTCAAAGCAGGTGTTTGTGTTGTTTGACCTATCAAACGTTCATTTCAACTATAAAATAGAACACGTTGAAAAGCATTCGCAAACCTGTGATAGCAACGATGAGAGTGGCTAAAGACAACATTTTTATCAACCACATTGTGTGTATTTGATCAAAAATAGTTGAATGCATAGATTATGGTATGTTTTTTTCGTTTTTATTTGTGATGAATATTATTATTTTCGAAAAGGCTATTGCAAATCATCGCTTCCAACACTCCGTGAAGCACATTGAGGTCTTCTGTTTATGAAAGAATAGGTAAAAGAAAGCGATAATGTCGTCGTTCTAAAACGCTTGCAATATATATTTTTTCTTTGCTGTTTATTCTGACCTTCTCTTTATTAGTAGAAAATATAAATAAATGTATGAATAAACACACACAGATTCATGTTTTCATGTATTTGTGTAGATAGTTCATAGTCTCTTGAACGTGAAAATATTGTGAAGATGAATCTTTGCCGAATTTGCAATGAAGAAAAGTTACTTCGACGACAATCAACATGGCCATCAACGAGATGTCAAGATGCATGTCTAGTTGTGCGGCTACATTCGATGTTGGATCACCTAAGAAGCAAATAAAGGGTCGATTTAACGGTAATAGTTATCGATCTTTATCTATTTACCATGTATACTGATTGGTACTATAGTTGTAGTGGGTGTCTCTAGAATAAAAATATTACCATATAGTTACTTGTATGTCAGTAATGCGTCCTTTCAACAAATTGTTCATATTACTATCAAATCGATATGATGATTATTATTATCATTGAGATAGAAACAAGAGTAGAACTTGCCATGGTAGTTATCATGAAAGTTGTGTTAGTGCTCATTTGACATCTAATCAATGCAACATGTATTAGAATCCAAAGAAGAGCAGATATCAAATTCTGGCTTCTACTCATTATCCACACATAGAATGACGCCATGTAGAGAATTAATGTAACGATTCAAGTTTTTTCGTTGTACAAATTTGTGTGAAATGTTTTCCTTTAGCAAGAAATAAGATTGACAGTTATAGTGATGCATTTTTTCTCTTTGCTCTTTGGCTTTTTTCGTCGTCTAAGTGTTTATATTTTTCTTCAGTAATAATATTTATCGCACCAATAACACAGTTAAAAGTTGACAAGAAAAGACGAAAGAACAAATCTAATGAAGAAGAGAAACGGAAAATGAAGGTCTTCTCACTCAATAGCCAAGTTGATCCTTGATAAAACTATACAGTCTTTTCATTTTCAAATAAATGACGACCTCTATAGTTCGAACAGTACTAAAGGATAACTCTGAATTAATTAAAATCCTAGGAACTAGTCATGCAAATATCTTTCCAGCAGTAATATTTATCTGTCGAAGGACCTTAAATTAAAAATAAAACTGGTTATCACGGAACTTATTATAAACTGAACAAATCAAGCAAAACAGTGTATTTACAAAATATCAGGAAAAAATATCGCATACTGGTGGAGAAAAGTTTATTTTTATTTTTTGCCGCCGCTGCATTTTTTCGCTACACACATGGATGATTAGCTGCCAATTCTATGGCATGTTATATAAAAACTCGGATAAAGTGGGGTCAAATAATACGATTGGAGAGAGGAAACAACGCTCTATCTACTCATATCAAAAACCAAATGATCTTCAACTTCAGAAGAAATACAATCAACTGAAGAAAAGTGAGCAAATATCAACCTGTATATAGGCACGTGACTAAACCATATTTTATGTAGATGACTTTGTGTTTAAATATCGATCAAGACAAATAAAAACACGAAACCATGCTGAAACTTGTGCAGCAAAATAATTAAAAAAACTAAAAAAATCTGCATATGAAACCATTGAAAGTTCTTGAATTGTAACAATTAACGAAAAACAAGCGCCAATAAATTTTCCACGATTGTCAGTTATTGTTGTAGTCAAAGTTGTATTATTTGATATCGTTCGAAGATATAATGAAATGGAGAACATATCTTATAAATACAAACGTTATGTGTCTTAAGTTCTTTCTTCTTATGAGAAAAATTAGGTCGACAAATTCGCGAGCAATATTACAGAAATAAACTTTCTTTTCTGTAAAAATTTATCTGCGTAAGTTATTCAAATAAAATAATGTTTTCTGAGAGAGCGAATAGCTGCAAAAATCATTGAGATGAGATTGAATATCTGTCAAGATTTCTTATTACTTCTGTAGTTCTATGAAGGATGAAACTATTGACAATATACTACCTCAACACCTTCACAAAACGAAAGAGAGAAAATAAATAAACACAACATATTTATTGACCTTGGCGGAGAGAGAGAAGAAAAAAAAAGTACATTTTTATTTCATACGAGTAGTGAAATTCATAATTATTCGTTGGTTTTGTCTCTGTCGAACGATCGAATGACGAAGTCAATTGTAATTTCAATGGTTGACAAAGACAAAGATGTTGACTTTGCGAATCTATTCGATGATTTGTTTAACCAGATCAATTGATGGTTTCGTTTGTTTTTATATTTTTGAATATATTTGTTTTTAAATGCTCGATATTATTTTGTTGAAAAACATCGTCTTGATGATATTCGCGTTGTGTTCGTTTTTGTCTTTCGATTTCGAATTGGATTTGGAAGACGTTGTCGATGTAAATAAATCACCGAAATAGTTTTGAATAAATTTAAATTTGTAATTGAATTTTCCTTTTTTTTGTTGTTTCTTGTATTGAAATCATCGAATGATCGTCAGATGATGTTAATGTTAGTCATTCAAATCTTCATCGGAATATTATTCTCAGTCCCTTATTCAGTTGTTCCAACGGAGATTTTCGGAATTGATATCATTGACAATAACATTTTACTATGGATTTTTCGATTTGGAGACTATTATATTTCAGTAATCCAATAGTTGGATTTTATTTTTATACAGTAACAAATCGAAAGTTTCGTTCTGAATCATAGAAATAAAATCGTCTAATGTTGTTTTGTTTCATTTCGATATCTGATCCTAAAGACATATAACGAATAATTTATCAAATATTACGAAATTCTTAATGTATAAAATTCGAGATAATTTCCGTTTTCGATGATATATCGCATCTTCAACAAAAATGGATTATTGTATTTTCAACAATTTGCTCAGCTCGTTAGGGGACATCAGTTTCGAAAACGATAAAAAGGCAATGATTATATCAACAATTCAAACGGCCAAGATTATTTCGCCTCATCAAGTCGTGCAACTCTTTCACTATACAAATGATCGGTGTTTCTATGGAAATATCGTTGGAGATAAATTCAAATTCAGTAGTTCGAAAACAGCCTTGCTTCAATACATTCAACAACATCAATGAAAAACTATGAATAAGAAATAAATGATTATTTAAACAAGATCTATTTCAACTCATTTTTGCTTATAATCAACAGAGAAAATATTTCGAGTATATTGCGATGTAACTATATCATGGTCAATATACGGACATTTTTGAGATTTCGATGAAAAATAAAATGCTTAACGAAAATGAACAAGTTTTTAAGTAAAATAATAATAAAAGTTTTGTCAAATTAATTTTGAAAATGTTTGTTTCATGAAGATTTCGTAAAGTAAATTTGATATTGATTTGTCATAACAAAATCTCGAGCTAATCGATTATTAATATGAATAAAACTCGGTGAATCAACTGATTGAGATTATTCTGGAATTAAATGTGATATTGTTTTAAAATCTAGACTTACAATTACAAGAAATGTATCATGATTTATAGAGATTTTATCGAGAATTCGGCCATCAATCCATTCTGTATTTGTTGGAATTAACTAACAATTCGTTCGGCTTCAATGGCACCAATTTCAATGATTTTTATATTGAATAAATAAAGCGAATGAAAAAGTTCATAACGTGTTTTATCATCGACCCATTTTCGATAATCTTGACTACGTGTTTGCCATGTTCATTGTTCAAGTTTGGGTAGAGACTGAAATAGCATAGTGACAAATAATAATGCTATCGAATCATTATTTTGTTGGTTAAGAACATGTTTTATCTTATTCATAGCATTATTTCATAATGGAACATTTGTTAATTCGACAATAATTTGTTCGAAATCAACTGACATCGTATATTCATCTAATATTTATCCTGCTCTTCTGATATTAACTCAATTTTATTTCAGCTAATCCGCCGAATGCAATTATTTTTAAGAATGGTGCCGTCTCAAAGATCGACATGGTAAAATTAATCTTCGATATCTTCTATTTAAACTAATATGAGTTCTACTACACCAATGGTAGTGCAACAATTAATTGACTAACGGCAGCTCAACAGTGCCAATTCGATGTTCATTGGTCATGACATGTACGCGATTATATGATAAGACAAATGTACTGTACAACTTGCGTTTAATGTTGGGCATAAATAAAAGACAAATGTAAGGTAATAGTATAGTCTGTAAATATGGCATATAAACGAAGAAAGTCGAAAGAAGATAGGCGAATAGTTGAGTATTGGTAAAGATTTGAATAAATGTAATCGTAAAATATGGAATCCATCCAATCACGTTTAGTAACGAGAGCGAAAGTACTTGCATAATCAATCTCAATGAGCGACGCTATCATATAAAGAAAATTGATTTGAATTCTAACAAACACGATCCTTACCCATTGTTGTTTTCCATTTGTCGTGATAATACATCTCTTCATTCGATGTCGTTGTATAATATGACGTATGATCAAAATAAGATTAATCACAAATGTGACCAGTACCACACAAAGTACATTTCCAAGCCGGTCGATCGAACCAATAATCGGTTGATATTGATAACATGGTCCACCGCAAACATATCGATAGACATTATAATTTGACTTACATTTGTACAGTAGCACCGTGCCCAAGTAGAATAGTGGACAGTACAAGAGAAGACATCCGACAGGTACATAATGCAGCAAAATGTAATGTCCTGTAATCATCGGTTCATGATGTATGAATAAATATCGTTCAACTGATGCCCATGCCATCAGAGTTATGCTTAATAGAAAAAGTGAGTAATTGAGCACGATCCATCCTGTACATATTCTCTCCGAATAGACAGCACCATTTTCTAGATAGATTAGTGTAATCGGCAGTTCGGTAACGATGGTTATAGCGTTATTCATAAGAAGAGGAGCAAGGATTCGCTCGTTCAAGTGATGTCGTTTTAAACAAATAAAACTACAAGCAAAACAATTGCTTTTCTAATTACAACTGAAATATTTTTTACATGAAAATTGTACAACAAAGCGAAGGAATAACCATGATGAGAAGTATATAGAACTTGATATTTCGTTCGAATAAGGACATATCGAATACATTGTGATTATCTTCGTCAAAAGAATTCGATGAATTGCTTGCGTTAACTTCCATTTTATTATAATATTAAGCAGCGAGAGATAGATAGAGAGAGAAAGAAAAGCGTCAACCATTCTCTTAATACTAGTCGCCTGTTTTTGACAATTCATTTGTAGGTGTTTTCTTTCTCTGACAACTTTTATTTCTACTTTCTGTTTGTGATGGAAAATGGAAAAACAAAATAGGAAAAGTTTATTGTCTTCTTTGTTTAAGTAGCCTGATGAAATATCCCATCACCAATCGATGCCATTGCTTCCATTGGTTCGCATGCGGCACCATCACCAAGAGCAATAAAATGAAATTTGGTTTGTGGAAATTTTTTCCGACATTCTCTCCAATCTGCATTACTGTAATTGTTACTCCAAGGTTTAGCCAGTTCACTCTCGAAATGAATGGCATAAAATGGCGTTATATCACCATCACACATGACATAAACATCTGTAGCATCAGGATGATGTTCCATACAACGTTCTATAGCATTACGCATATCGTTTCCTCCTCGAGCGTTCTGTTTTTGTATCCATGATTTGACGAAATTAGTTTGACTTGATTGAATCCATTGATCAGTGCACCAGTCTAAAGACGTGTCCCATGATGCTATGGATACACTCCATCCATTCTTGTGACATTTTTCAAAAATTTCCCAATATGAACGTTTCAATATTTCCATTTTATTGTCTGCATCCATTGATCCAGATATATCAC
>Ga0097677_1001759_pt1 | contig 12187 bp, 5 predicted proteins | sample ThiBiot_500_biof_FD_72842 | JGI IMG/M metagenome (GOLD analysis project Ga0097677, IMG submission 72842) | Wastewater bioreactor microbial communities from Cape Town, South Africa - Thiocy_expt_500_biof - 1398105537950 (version 2) (version 2) ...
ATATGACTGGATTGGGGGGCAATTGACCTCTCAGGCGGTGCCGCCGGATGAGCATCCTTGGATCGAGCAGTTTGGCTGTACGGCCCGGTACCGAACCTATCGCAATCAGGTTCGGCAGTTCTACCGCGACCATTTACCCCTGACAGGGACGGCGATTCGGAATCCTGAGTTGAATCCGGGAGCGGGGTGGGTGAGCAAGCTTTGCCATGAGCCCCGGATTGGGTGGCAGGTTTTGAATCAGATGCTCCAGAGCGCGCTCTCTTCGGGGCGGTTGGATTTGCGGCTTCGACGAACGCCGGTTTCGGCGGAGGTGGAAGGGGATTCGGTTCGGGCGGTGGTGTTTCGCAACCTGTTGACCGGAGACGAGGAGCGAGTGACGGCCAAGTACGTGCTGGACGCCACGGAGTTGGGCGACCTGCTGCCGATGACGGGGACGGAGTACGTTACTGGGGCGGAGTCACGAAGCGAGACGCGCGAACCGAACGCGATTGACGGTGAGGCAGAGCCCGACAACGTGCAGGGGCTGACTTGGATCATGGCGTTGGGCTATGACCCAGCGGGAGATCACACCATTGAGAAGCCCGCCCAATACGATTTTTGGCACGCCTATCAGCCCGATTTTTGGCCGGACAAGCTCTTGAGCTTCAAGATGCTGCACGTCCAGACCGGTAAGCCAGTGGACTTTCCCTTGTTTGGGAAAGACGCTTCCGACTTGTTTAACCTGTTTCAATACCGGCAGATTGTGGAACCCGCTCACTTTGAGCCCGGAACGGTTGCCCATGCGGCGACGATAGCGAACTGGCCCCAAAACGACTATTACGACGCGAACATCATCGACGAGCCAGAGGACGTGGTGGAGGAGCGGCTCTTTGCCTCTCGCCAGCTGTCGTTAAGTTTGCTGTATTGGCTCCAGACGGAGGCGGGGTATCCCGGTTTGTATCTACGGCCGGACCTGATGGGGACGGACGATGGGTTGGCACAGGCTCCGTACATTCGAGAGTCTCGGCGAATTCGGGCTCGGTTCACGGTGCTGGAGCAGCACGTAGCGGCTTATACCAACGAGGGGCGGAAACGGGCGGCGCCGTTTGCCGATTCAGTGGGGATCGGCTCTTACCGCATCGATTTGCATCCTTCGACGAACGGTCGGAATACGATCGACACGAGCACGCTGCCGTTCCAGATTCCTCTGGGATCGCTGGTTCCGGTGCGGATGCAGAACCTCTTACCCGCGTGCAAGAACCTGGGCGTGACGCACATCACGAACGGGTGTTACCGACTGCATCCGGTGGAGTGGAATATTGGCGAGGCGGCGGGCCTGCTGGCCGGGTTCTGCTTGCGGGAAGGATTGACGCCCGCGCAGGTGTGGGAATCGGAAGAGCGGACTCGGGAGTTCCAAGAGCTTTGCGTTCGGCAGGGGATTGAGTTGGAATGGCCGAGGCTCCGGGCGTTGTAGCCATCCCCTTCCGCAGGTGAGTCGCCAAAATCGCTTTTCGTAGTTAGTGATTGGCGATTTGTAGCTCGGAAAGACGCCTCCCTCTGCATGTCTAGGGCACGAAGAGGTGTCTTGTTGAGCGCGCTTAGCCGATCATCCCGCGAAGAACTGCCTCAGCTGCGGCGAGGGCTTCGGGGACTTTGGCGATGTTCTTGCCGCCGGCGGTGGCGAAATCGGGCTTGCCACCGCCGCCGCCTTCCGCAACCTTGGCGACTTCTCGGAGGAGGTTGCCAGCATGGGCGCCTTTGGCGAGGGCATCTTTTCCGACTTTGCAGACGAAGAGCGCCCGCTCGCCGATGATGACGGCGGTGAGGGCGACGCGGTTGGGTTTGTTGTCGACCAGACGGTCGGCGGCGAGGGTGGCTTCGGCTTGCTCGCCCTCTCCAATGTTGTCGATTGCGAGTTCAACGTCACCAATGGCGATAACTTGGGCTTGCGACTGGGCAGCCCCTTGGGTTCGTGCCTTTTCAAGCTTTTGTTTGAGGTCGCGTTGGGCTTCGATCTGCTTTTCGATGGCGTGAACGAGGTCCTTGGGGGTGGACTTGAGTTTGTCGGCGGCTTCTTTGAGCAGGTGCGATTGTTCGAGAACCCACTCGTAAGCGCCTTCGCCGGTGAGGGCCTCGATTCGGCGGACGCCGCTAGCGGCGCTGGACTCGCTCACGATTTTGAAGAGGCCGATTTCGCCGGTGGTGCGGACGTGGATGCCGCCGCAGAGTTCCCGGCTAAAGCTGGGTTGGTTGGGCGGCTCGGGGCCGACTTGGACCATGCGCACGGTGTTTCCGTACTTCTCGCCGAAGAGAGCCATCGCGCCCATCGCCTTTGCGTCGTCGATGGGGAGGTCATTGTAGATGACAACCGGGAGGTTTTCGAGGGCCTTCTCGTTGACGATCTTTTCGACCTCGGTCTTTTGCTCTTCGGTCATGGCCGCGCCGTGGGTGAAGTCGAAGCGCAGACGATCTGGACCGACATAGGAACCGGCTTGAGTGACGTGCTTGCCGAGGACTTGGCGCAGGGCAGCGTGGAGCAGGTGGGTGGCGGTGTGGTTGCGGACGACACGGGCTCGGCGAGCGTGGTCCACTTCCGCCTCGACGACGAGGTTGAAAAGCTTTTGCGGCTCGGTCACGGGCATCTGGATGGGTTCTACTTCGTGAACGTAAACGCCCTCTTGCTTGATGACGCCGGTGACTCGGCCCTCGAAGCCGCTTCCGGCGAGGGTTCCGTAGTCGCTGACTTGGCCACCGGACTCGGCATAGAAGGGGGTCTCGACGAGGGCGACCATGAGGGTCGTGTCGTCTTGAGCGTCCTCGTTGCCAGGGAGGTCCCGGAGGGCCATGGCGGCGGCGACTTTGGTTTGGGTCTGGGTGGTGTCGTAACCGACGAACTTGGTGGGGGTTGGTCCCTGCCTTTGTTCGGGCTCTTCGATCTCGGCAAAGAGGTTAATGACGATGGTGCCGCCGACGCCTCCGTAAACGGAGTCGCGATCTTGGCCGCCTCGGGAGCGATCTTGCGCCTCTTTCAGGGCGGTTTCGTAGCCAGCTTCGTCGACTTCGATGCCCGCTTCGGCGCAGAGTTCTCGGGTGACTTCGAGGGGGAATCCGTAGGTGTCGTAGAGCTTGAAAGCGAGCTCGCCCAGGAGCACCTTGGAGCCCTTCGCCTGGAGTCGTTCCAACTCGTCCTGGAGCATTTCGGAACCGGAGGCGATGGTGCGGCGGAAAAGAGCTTCTTCGTTGCGAAGGGTTTCGACGATGACGGCTTGGCGCTCGACGAGTTCTTTGTAGTGGCCGCCCATGGATTCCAGGACGCCTTCGTAGACTCGGTGGAAAAAGGGTTCGCTGAAACCGAGAACGCGTTGGCCCTTCAGGACGGCGCGGCGGATGAGCCTTCTCAGGACATAGCCTCGACCGGAGTTGCCGGGGAGGACGCCATCGGCGATGCAGAAGCACGCGGTCCGGATGTGGTCGGAGATGATCCGGGTGGCGTGGTCTTGGGTCGCGTCGGCGCCGTAGGTGTAGGCGTTGGAGGCGATCTCCTCGATCTTTTTGATGATGGGGGTGAAGGCGTCGGTGTCGTAGACGCTCTTGTGGCCACCGAGGACGGCGGCGGTTCTTTCCAGGCCCATTCCGGTGTCGACGCTGTTGAAGGGGAGGTTGGGCATGCCGGTCTTTTCGTATCCGTCGCTGGGGCGATCGAGGTTACGGAGTTGGCCTTGCCATTCGAACTGGATGAAGACATCGTTCCAGATTTCCAGCCAGTTCTTCGCGTCATCGTCCTTCAGCCAGTCCTCGGTGGTGTAGGGGCTGGTGGGAGGAGGGGTTTCGGCGACCCAGTAGAACATTTCCGAGTTGGGGCCGCAGGGGCCGGGAGGGCCGGCGGTGAAGGCTCCGGCGGGCCAGTAGTTGGTTTCTTCGCCGAGGCGGAAGACGCGGATGGTGGGATCGACGCCGGCTTCTCGGAGGTGTTTGCTCCAGCACTCGAACGCGAGATCGTCCTCGTGGAAGACGGTGAAGGAGAGGCGGTTCTTGTCGAGGCCAAGCCACTCGGGAGAGGTCAGGAATTCCCAGGAGAAGGCGATGGCTTCTTCTTTGAAGTAGTCCCCAAAACTGAAGTTGCCGAGCATCTCGAAGAAGGTGAGGTGGCTGAGATCGCCGACGTCTTCGATGTCACCGGTTCGAACGCACTTTTGGGCGTTGGTCAGGCGTTTTTGCGGGGGTTGGGCGACGCCGCGGAAGAAAGGCTTGAACTGGACCATTCCGGCGCCGTTGAACAGGAGACTCTCGTCGAGGCGACCGGTTACGTCGTAAGGCACCAGCGAGCCTGAAGGGTAGATCTGGTGACCCTTGGACTCGAAAAATCGCAGATATTTCTCGCGCAATTCGCGGACAGTCATGGAGGCTATAGGGTACCCGCGAGGGGGTTTGAGTTCTCGGTTTAGGCGGGACTCGGTAAATGATGTGATTCGGGAGGGTTTTTAGCGGTAACGTAATGCACCGATGAGTCTTGTGGGGAAGGTTGGGCGGCGGCGGCCGCGGGCTCGAATTGCCATGTTTGTGGTGTACCTCCTCCTTTCATTAGGGGCCCTTACGACCTTGTATCCATTTGCGTTGATGATTTCGACGGGATTCAAGGGGCCGACGGACCAGAACGACAACAAGCTCATTCCTACGTATTGGTCGGAGTTCGACACCAAGGACGAGACCGGGCAACTGAAGCCGGAGTCGCTGCTTGGAAAGTACGTGGACGACAAGTATCGGGGCGACGCGGCGATGATTGCCTCGACCCGGGTGGGGGCAGAGGCGACGGCGGAAGAAGTCGCTCAGTACAAGAAGTTCCTTGAGGAATTGCCGCTGGACTACTGGATGGCGGGATTTCAGCAGGCTCCGAACCAGGTGACGAGCCGGTTGGTGGTGAAATACCAAGAGTGGTTGAAGAACCGGTTTAAGGACATCAACGAACTGAACGAGAAGTACATCGAGGAGAACTTGGCGTTCCAGACGGTGGTGGTTCCGGTGGAGCAGCTGGACAAGAAGGCTTGGACAGCGAAGCAGGACGACAAGTACAAGGACTGGCTGATCTTTAAGAAGACCCTGCCGACGGAGTTTAGAATTCCCGTCCGGACGCAGTGGGTTTATCAGCAGTGGCTAAAGGGTAAGTACCAGGGGCAGTTCAACCAGGTGCCGGACGAATTGAAGGGTTCGGCGACGAGTTTTGAGGCGCTGAATGTTCCGCAGACCGGCGCGATGGTGCTGGAGTTTTGGTCCAAGGGGCTGCCGAAGCGGTATTTGGATTACCCGCTGGAGACGCTTTGGGCGGAGTTTAAGAAGACGGGGAAGATTCCCGCCGTTACCACGAATCCGGCAGGGGTGAAGAGTTCCATTCCGCTGATCGATCCCAAGGTGACGATGCCGATGGCCGCCGCCGAGCGGGCGGATTTGATGGCGAACGAAGGGGCGATTAAGAAGGATTTCTCGCTTCGGAACTACAGCTACGTGGTGGACTACATCCTGCTGAATGGTCGGACGGTGTGGAACACGGTGTTCTTCTGCCTGTTGGCGATTCTTACCCAGTTGACGGTGAATCCGCTGGCGGCGTATGCGCTTTCTCGGTATCCGATTCGGGCGAGTGGGCAGATTTTGATTTTCTTGCTGGCGACGATGGCGTTTCCGGCGGAGGTGGCGTTGATTCCCTCCTTCCTTCTTTTGAAGGACTTGGGGCTGTTGAATACGTTTGCGGCGCTGGTGCTCCCGACAGCAGCAAGCGGGTACATGATCTTCCTGTTAAAGGGGTTCTTCGACTCGTTGCCACAGGAGCTTTATGAGGCAGGGCAGTTGGATGGGGCGAAGGAGGTCACGATGTTGACCCGGATTACCTTGCCGCTTTCCAAGCCGGTGTTGGGATATTTGGCACTGCTGGCGTTTATGGGCGCTTACGGAACGTTTATCTATGCGTTCTTGGTGGTGCAGGATCAGCGGATGTGGACGCTGATGGTTTGGATCTATCAGTTGCAGAGCATTGCGCCGAAGGCGGTCATGATGGCGGCGATTACGATGGCGGCATTGCCGACGCTGTTGGTCTTCCTCTTTGCCCAGCGATTCATCATGCGTGGAATCGTTTTGCCGGGAGAGCGTTAGGTTAAGAACCTTTCACGATTCGGGTAAACACCCCGAATGGATAGGAAACGGTTCGCACCCTTTGCACTTATTTTGTTCGCGGGCCTGGCTTATGGCGACGATACGACGACGCTGAATCCGGTTAGCACGGAGTCTTACATCCGGCCCCCGAAGGAGATCGAAGAGGCGGTGATTGCGCCTTGGTATTTGAACAACTCGATCTCCAATATCAGCCCTGACCTCACTCGGTATTTGGTGAGCGTGAGCGCGGGGATGCCCAAATTGGTGGATATGGCGAAGCCGTATCACAACTTGGCGGGAGTTCAAATCGACTGGCTGGCGAGCCGATCGCGGGCGTTGACGACTCGACGAACGGCGTCATTTGAGATTCGTCCGTTGGGTTCAGGGGGGACGGTTACGATCACTCCGCCAAAGGGCGCTTCGGTGAGCAACGCGGTTTGGTCTCCGGATGGGAAGCGGGTGGCTTACTTTGCCCACTTCGACAAGGGCACCTATCTGTATGTGGCGGATGCGAAGAGCGGGAAGGCCAAGCAGGCTTCGAACCGACAGATCTTAGCGACGTTGGATACTTCGTTCGATTGGATGGCGGACTCCGAGCATATTGCGGCGGTGTTTGTGCCGGCGAACCGAACGGAGATGCCAGTAGGCGGTCCGGTGGCTTCAGGTCCACGAGTGCAGGTGAGCGATGACAAGCCGAATTCTTTGCGAACCTATGCGAGTCTGATGTCTACGCCGGAGGAGGAGCGACTTCTCGAGTGGCACGCAACGGGTCAGCTTGGCGTGGTGGATTTGGGGAACGGGCGGGTGAAAGAAGTTGGGAAACCGGCGATGATCCGAAGCGTGAGCCCGGGGCCCAAGAGTGAGTACTTCCGAGTTTCCGTCATGGAGCGACCGTTCTCCTATCTGGTGCCGGCCTCGAACTTCCCGAGCCGCGACGTGCTTTGGGATGTGAACGGTAAGCAGGTGGTGGAGTTTGACAAGTCGCCGTTGCGAGAGGGCCGCGCGAACGAAAACTCCTCGCCAAAGGACGATGACAAACGGGCGATTGCTTGGCGTCCCGATGGCGCAGGCTTGAGTTTCCTTCAGGTTGCTCCTCAGGAGAAAAAGCCCGCGACGGGAGACGATGGAGATGGGGTCCAGGGAGAGAGCCAGCGTGGACGTGGTCAACGTGGCGGGCCTGGGAACGCTCAGCAGCCGAACCGTGCCGACAGGGTGATGCTCTGGGTCCCGCCGTACGGCGAGAAGGACATCAAGGTGGTGTACCAAAGCCCGAACCGGATAAGCCGGGTTCAGTACAGCGAGGACTGCAAGACGATCTTCATTGCTCAGAACGTTGGTGGAAAGAACCAGACCAATGTGGTTCGACTGGACGAGCCGACCAAGGTTTACAAGCTGCTGGAGACGCAGGGAGACGACTTTTACAACGATCAGGGAAGCCTCTCGACGCGCAACAGTTACGGCGGAAACGTGGTTCAGGTGAGCTCCGATGGCAAGTACGTCTATCTGAGTGGAACCAAGCGATTTAAGGACCCGACGAAGGATGCGCCGCGACCGTTCTTGGACAAGGTGGAGATCGAGACAGGCAAGAAGGAGCGCGTGTTCGAATCGAGCGACACTCGGTACGAGACGGTCGATCTCCTGGACGATGACATGAAGCAGATCTTGGTATCTCGCCAGTCGCCGTCATCGGTCGAACAGACGTTCTTGGTCAATACGGCTACCAAGTCAGAGGAACAACTGACGGCGAACAAGGACTATGCGCCGGACCTTTCTCAGGCGACGGTGAAGACGTTCACGGTCACGCGAAACGATGGAATCAAGTTCACGGTGAAGGTCACGCTTCCGGCGGGAGCGCGGGCGGGCTCTAAGCTTCCGGCGTTCTTCTGGTTCTATCCGTCCGAGTTTACGGACCAGGCGGCTTATGACCGCACGGGGCGGAATCTGAACAAGAATTCGTTCCGAAGGGTTTCCGGCAATAACAAGGCGATCTTGCTTCGGGCCGGATATGCGTTGGTGGAGCCGGACTGCCCGATCATTGGCGCTTCCGACAAGAAGAACGACGCCTATGTTCCTCAGCTTCGAAACAACCTTTCGGCGACGATCGATGCGATCTGCGACGACAAGACGATCGACCGAAACCGACTGGCGATTGGCGGCCACAGCTACGGCGCGTTTAGCACCCTGAACGCAATGGTCCACACGCCCTTTTTCAAGGCAGGAATTGCAGGAGACGGCAACTACAACCGCGTCTTGACGCCATTTGGTTTCCAGTCGGAGGGACGGCAGCTTTGGGAGTCGCGCGAGGTCTATCTCACGATGTCGCCCATTCTGTACCTGGATCAGTTGACTGGAGCGATTCTGCTCTATCACGGCATTGACGATCAGAATATGGGCACCGATCCGATCAACTCGCCACGCCTTTTCCAAGCGCTAGAGGCGCTCGGCAAGAACGCGGCGCTGTACATGTATCCTTATGAAGATCACGGACAAATTGCGGAAGAGACCGTTCTAGACGAATGGGCGCGGTTTGTGGCGTGGCTGGACAAATGGGTTAAGAACGCGAAGTAGTCAACACCCCAAAATATGGACCCTTTCCGAACGGAAATCGTTTGGGAAGGGTCTTTGCAATATTCACCTTGGACACGATGGATAGATTCAACGTCTCGGAAGATGGCTGGGCGGACGCCGTTACCTTTTCGGTGGTTCTGCACAACCTGAGCGTGGACGAATATCAGTCCTGGAAGACCTCCGACGACGCTCTACCCGTTCAAGTTTTGCCGGATTACCTGAGGGCCTCGGTTCGGCAACTTTGTTTCGATTCCCTGGTGGGCAAGACGCTTTCTCTGCTCCACTTTCACGCTCGGGTGCTACGAAATTCCACGCAGTACGACCGACTGGCAAATCTGGTGGTGCGGTTTGAGACGGCGATGTTTCTGCTACAGCCGCTCGTGGAGGGCCTGGCGTCATTTGCGATGTTCGATCAAACGATCGGAGATTCTGAGATTCTTTCCTATCCGATTTCGGAGATTCCTTATTACTTCCTGCAGATGGGAGTGCGAGGGTCCGACGACATTTCTCCCCGGGAGATTTCCGAGATTCTGGCGGAGTCTCGGTTGGGCATCGGCGAAGGTTGGCGCAGGAAATCGAGTGTTTTGCGAAGTCACTTGGACTGTCGGCTCGATCCGCGTTTGACCGGCTATATGACGGTTAAGAACCTTCAACGGATGCTGCGTGAGCTTCCCGGACTTGAGCGATTAGCGAACGGAGAACTATTTTCCATCTTAATGGTGGAAGCGTTTTTCCAAGATCCCGGAATCGTCTTGGCGCTATTGGACAACGAAGCGCCGCCCACACTCACGACCCAGCGCATCGTGGACAGCGTTCAGTCGCGGCTTTTGTGGCTCGCACAATTGGACGCGCACACCGTCAATCGATTCTTGGACGCGCAATTGGATGAGAACGGCGAGCGGAGAGAATCCGATCTGCTTCATTCCTCCGACCTTTACGCCCGAGCGGAAATGGCAATGGAAAAGTGGCATGAACCCATTCGCGAGGAACCGATCTGGATTGAGTTCGCTTGGGCGGCGTTTACCCACCGTCCGCCTTTGACTTTCTATCTGGTCGACAACCAGATGGAAGCGGAAGACGGCGAGACGATTCGCGCCCCCTCTATGCTTTGCGAAGAGACAGCGATTCGCGAAGGCTCACCGGAGCCTGAGGACGAGAAGGAATCCGAGGAGTATAACGCGCGACTTGCGTTGAATCTGCAATCCCGGCAGGAGCTCAGTTCTCTGCGAGATGAAGTGTTCGAGTTTGCCTCCGCTCATTCTAACCAGGCGCTCTCCGAACTCACGGAAGGCGTCTTGCCAGATGCGGCGAACAGAATCTATCGCAGTTGGGCGCTGGCGTTCGTCTCGGAAGAGAAACACGAACGAACGCAATTGGCGATGTCCGAACGCGGTTTGCAGGGGTTGGGGCTATCCGCCAATGGAGTGGAAACGTTATCGCTCTTGAGCCTTTTGCCCGAGCGATTAGGAGCCGTCCAGCTTCATGAGGAGTGCTCTGAACGCGGTCTGGATTTAGCAGCGGCCCTGGCGGAATGGGACCTTGTGCGGGAAGAGTATGGTTTGAAACTGGTTGAACAGGACTTCTCGGGAATTCGGCCCCTGGTTTGAGGCTGCGGTTGGGTAGCCTCTGTCTCCGTGCTGACCGTTAATTTTCGCCGGATCGAACTCCAAAAGCTCTATCCCCTAGCCATCAGCCGCGGCACGATGGCGACGTCCGAGAATTTATTCGTGGAAGTGAGCGATGGAGCCCATACGGGAATTGGCGAACTCTCGCCTGCAACCGGGTCTCAATGGACGGCCGAGCGAGGGCAGGCTCAGCTATCTCAGATCTTTTCGTCCGTTCAAAGTCTGCCGATTCACGACGTTTGGCAGGCGATGAAAGACGCGGAGGTCGATCCTCCGGCGATGGCGGCGCTTGATATCGCCCTTTGGGATCTTCTTGCCAAGCAAGCCAACATGCCGCTTTACCGAATGCTGGGGCTCAGCAAGAAGTCGGCCCCGACGAGCATGACCATCGGGATCAACCCGCCGGAGGTTACTCGTGAGCGTGTCCCGGACATTTTGCGACGCACGGGTGCGAAGTGCCTGAAGATCAAGTTGGGCTCCCCCGAAGGTCGCGATCACGACAAGGAGCACTTTATGGCGGCGGCGGAATCGGCGGCTCCGTTCGATGTGAAACTGCGCGTGGACGCCAATGGCGGATGGACGGTGGACGAAGCCAAAGAGATGATGGTTTGGCTAGCGGAGCGAGGCGTGGACTACGTGGAGCAGCCCCTAGTGGAGGGCGCAGAAGGAGATTTGCCTCGCATCTTTGAGAATCGTCCCTTGCCGATCTTTGTGGACGAATCTTGCCGCTTTAGTCAGGACATTCCGAAGTGGGCCCACACGGTGGACGGCGTGAATCTGAAGCTCATGAAGTGCGGCGGTATCACCGAAGCGGTGCGAATTGTGGCGACGGCCCGGGCATTTGGCCTCAAGACGATGATCGGATGCATGAGCGAGTCGTCTATTGCGATTGCCGCTGGCGCGGCGATTGGCGCCTTATTCGACCATATCGATTTGGATTCGCATTTGAACTTAAATCCCGATCCGACCGAAGGCGCGCCGATTGTGGACGGCATTATCGTCCCCACCGAAAACCCTGGACATGGAGCGAATCTGAAACATGCTTGAACGAGACCAGCCGCTGGCTATCTATATGCAAGGGGCCGTGACCTCGAATATCGGAAAGATGGGGTCGGGCATTTTGCGCTACTCGCCCCAGCCGATCGCCTGTGTGATCGACAGCGAGTACGCGGGACGAGACGTGGCGGAAGTGATGGACTCTCCGCGAAGCGCTCCGATCGTGGCGACGGTGGAAGAGGCGATTGGGCTGGGCGCGAAAGTGTTGGTGCTCGGAATCGCTCCCCAAGGTGGTCTGATTCCGGCCGAGTGGAATCCGGTGATCGATGAGGCGGTTGCTCAAGGTTTGAGCGTGGTGAATGGCCTTCACGATCTGTTGGCGCCGAAGTATCAGACTCTCCAGAACGGCCAGTGGATTTGGGATATTCGCGTTGAACCCGAAGGGATCGGGGTCGCCAGCGGCGCGGCTCGCCATTTGAAGAACAAACGCGTGCTGATGATTGGCACCGACATGGCGATCGGCAAGATGACGGCCGGTCTAGAGATTTACCGACGTCTGCGCGAACGAGGGGTCAGTACGGAGTTTGTGGCGACCGGACAGATCGGCATTACGGTTACCGGTAAGGGCATTCCCCTGGACGCGATTCGGGTGGACTACGCTTGCGGCGCGGTTGAGAAATCCGTTCTGGAAGCCTCCCGACCCACGCCCGACAGTTTGACCGAGGTGGTCATCGTGGAGGGTCAGGGCGCGCTTTGTCATCCGGGGAGTACGGCGAACCTACCTCTCTTGCGCGGAAGCCAGCCGACCCACCTGATTCTCTGCCACAAGGCGGGACAGACGCATTTGCAGAAGCAACCGGATATCGAAATTCCTCCGC
>Ga0097677_1001782_pt1 | contig 12052 bp, 8 predicted proteins | sample ThiBiot_500_biof_FD_72842 | JGI IMG/M metagenome (GOLD analysis project Ga0097677, IMG submission 72842) | Wastewater bioreactor microbial communities from Cape Town, South Africa - Thiocy_expt_500_biof - 1398105537950 (version 2) (version 2) ...
CTGCAGCGGCTGGAATACCGCGGCTATGACTCCTGCGGCGTGTCGGTGCACAGCGCCGGCCCGGGCGGGCCGGCCGGCGCGCTGCGGCGCGCGCGCGGCATCTCGCGCGTGGCCGACCTGGCGGCGCAGTGCGAGGCCGAGGACCTGCAGGGCCTGACCGGCATCGCCCACACGCGCTGGGCCACGCACGGCGCGCCGGCGGTGGCCAACGCCCACCCGCACTTCAGCATGGGGCCGCACGCCGACGACGGCGCCGAGCGGCCCGGCCGCGTCACCCTGGTGCACAACGGCATCATCGAGAACCACGAGGCGCTGCGCGCCGAGCTGCGCGCACGCGGCTACCACTTCAGCAGCCAGACCGACACCGAGACCATCGTCCACCTGATCGACAGCCTGTACGACGGCGACCTGCTGGCGGCGGTGCAGGCGGCGGTCAAGCGGCTGCACGGCAGCTATTCGATCGCCGTGCTGCACCGCGACGAGCCGCGGCGCCTGGTGGGCGCGCGCCAGGGTTCGCCGCTGGTGCTGGGCATCGGTGCCGACGGCAAGGAGAACTTCCTGGCCAGCGACGCCATGGCGCTGGCCGGCGTGACCGACCAGATCGTCTACCTGGAAGAGGGCGATCTGATCGACGTGCAGCTGGGCAAGTACTGGGTGCTGGACCGCGCCGGCCAGCGCGTGCAGCGGCCGGTGCGCACCGTGCAGGCCATGAGCGGCGCGGCCGAGCTGGGGCCTTACCGCCACTACATGCAGAAGGAGATCTTCGAGCAGCCGCGCGCTGTGGGCGACACGCTGGAGGGCGTGCAGGCCGTGGTGCCGCAGCTGTTCGAGGCCGCCGGCCAGCCGGCCGCGGGCGAGGACGCGCAGGCCACCTTCCAGGCCGTGCGCCAGGTGCTGATCCTGGCCTGCGGCACCAGCTACTACGCCGGCTGCGTGGCCAAGTACTGGCTGGAAGCGCTCGCCGGCATCCCGACCCAGGTCGAGATCGCCAGCGAATACCGCTACCGCGCCTCGGTGCCTGACCCAGACACGCTGGTCGTCACCATCAGCCAGTCGGGCGAGACCGCCGACACCCTGGCCGCGCTGCGCCACGCGCAAAGCCTGGGCATGCGCCACACGCTGACGGTGTGCAACGTCGCCACCAGCGCCATGGTGCGCGAGTGCCGGCTGGCGTTTCTGACGCGCGCCGGGGTCGAGATCGGCGTCGCCAGCACCAAGGCCTTCACCACCCAGCTGGTCGGCCTGTTCCTGCTGGCGCTGATGCTGGCCAAGACACGCGGACGGCTGAGCGCCGAACAGGAGGCCGGGCAGCTGGACGCCCTGCGCCGCCTGCCTGGCGCGCTGCAGGCGGTGCTGGCGCTGGAGCCGCAGATCATCGACTGGGCCGAGCAGTTCACCGCCAAGGAGCACGCACTGTTCCTGGGTCGCGGCCTGCACTACCCGATCGCCCAGGAAGGCGCGCTGAAGCTCAAGGAGATCACCTACATCCACGCCGAGGCCTATGCCGCCGGCGAGCTCAAGCACGGCCCGCTGGCGCTGGTGACCAGCGCCATGCCGGTGGTCACCGTGGCGCCCAACGACGCGCTGCTGGAAAAGCTCAAGAGCAACATGCAGGAGGTGCGCGCGCGCGGCGGCGTGCTGTACGCCCTGGCCGACGCCGACACCCAGATCGAAAGCAGCGAGGGCCTGTACGTGATCCGCATGCCCGGCCAATCGGGCCTGCTGTCGCCCATCCTGCACGTGGTGCCGCTGCAGCTGCTGGCCTACCACACCGCCGTGGCGCGCGGCACCGACGTCGACAAGCCGCGCAACCTGGCCAAGAGCGTGACGGTGGAATGACGTTCGATTTATTTCTGATTTACAGAATCATCGATCGACAAAGCAGAAACCCCTAGCATCGCCCGATGTCCCAAGGTTCTGACGTCGACGCCGCGGCCCGGCTGCGCGACTGGCGGCCACGTGCGCGCCGCCTGGTGCCCGGCCTGCTGGTGGCGCTGATCGTCGCGCTGGCCGCCACCTTCGTGTCCGAGCACTACGGCGGCCCCAAATTCCTGTACGCCCTGCTGATGGGCATGTCGCTGCACTTCCTGTCGGAAGACGCGCGCTGCGGCCCGGGCATCGAGTTCGCGGCGCGCCAGCTGGTGCGCCTGGGCGTGGCCCTGCTGGGCGCGCGCATCGCCTTCGGTGACGTGCTGGCGCTGGGTGGCAGCGGCGTGGCCTGGCTGGCCGCCGCCGTGGCGCTGACCATCGGCTTCGGCCTGGCGATGGCGCGCGCGCTGGGCCTGCCGGCCCGCTTCGGCCTGATCTCGGGCGGCGCCACCGGCATCTGCGGCATCTCGGCCGCGCTGGCGATTTCCAGCGCGCTGCCGCGCGATGGCCGCACCGAGCAGCAGACGCTGATGACGGCCATCGGCGTGGCCGCGCTGTCCACCGCCGCCATGGTGCTGTACCCGCTGGTGGCCAATGTGCTGCAACTGGACGCCCGGCTGGCCGGCCTGTTTCTGGGCGGCGCCATCCACGACGTGGCGCAGGTGGTGGGCGCCGGCGCCATCATGTCCCCCGAGGTGGCGCGGTCGGCCACGCTGGTCAAGATGTTCCGCGTCGCCATGCTGGTGCCGGTGGTGCTGTGCGTGGCGCTGGCGTTCCGCTCGCAACGGCCGGCGCCCGCGGCCGGCGCGCCGCGTCAGCGCGGGCCGGGGCTGCTGCCGGGGTTCCTGCTGGCCTTCATCGCCCTGGTGCTGCTCAACAGCCTGGGCGCCATCGCGGCGCCGCTGCAGTCGGCGGCGGCGGGCGTGTCGGCCTGGGCGCTGGTGGTGGCGATCGCCGCGCTGGGCGTCAAGACCTCGTTCGAGAAGATCGTGCGCCTGGGCTGGCGCCCGATCGCGCTGCTGGTGAGCGAAACCCTGTTCATCGCCCTGTTCATGCTGCTGGCCGTGTGGTGGCAGGCCCGGGGCTGAATCACCGCATCACACCCGGGGCGCCAGGCGCTGCTCCAGTTCGTGGCGCATGATCTTGCCGGTGGTGCTGCGCGGCAGCTCGGATTCGGGCACGAAGCGGATCTCGCGCGGCACCTTGTAGCCGGCGATGTGCTGGCGGCACAGGGCCAGCAGGGCGTCGGCGTCCAGCGACGCGTCGCGCCGCACCACGAAGGCCACCGGCACCTCGCCCCACTTGGGGTCCGGCCGGCGCACCACCACGGCGTCGGCCACGCGCGGCTCGGCCAGCAGCACGCGCTCGATCTCGGCCGGGTAGATGTTCTCGCCGCCCGACTTGATCAGGTACTTGCGGCGGTCAACGAAGCTGAGCGTGCCGTCCGGATTGCGCCGGAACACGTCGCCCATGTGGAACCAGCCGCCGCGGAAGTCCTCGCGGTTGGCGTCCGGGTTGTTCCAGTAGCCGGAAAACAGCGCCGGCGTGCGGATCGCCAGCTCGCCCGGTTCGCCGTCGGGCACCTCGCGGTCGTCCGCATCGACCAGCCTGACGCGGCACAGCGAGCTTTGCCGCTTGTCCAGACTGGTGGGCACCACGCCCACCGCGATGGTGTCCAGCGAGGCCGGCGGGTAGCCGGTCTCGGTGGCGCCGAAGGAGTTGATGTAGGGCGCGCCCAGCAGCCGCGTGACCTCGGCGATCTGCTCGCGCGGCACCAGGTCGGCCATCACGCCCACCCACTTGACACCCGCCGGCGGCGCGCCCAGGCGCCGCATGGCGTCGACGAAGGGCGTGATCATGCCGGGCATCAGGGTCAGCCGCCCCAGGCGCTCGCGCGCCACGATGGCGGCCAGTTCGTCGGCGTCGAAGCCATCGGTGACGATCACCTTGCCGCCCTGCATCAGGGTCATGAACACGGTGTCGGTGGACACCATGTGAAACAGCGGCGCCCAGGCGACGAAGTGCTCGTCGGCGCTGTGCGGCAGGTCGATCATCTGGATGGCGGCGCGGGCGATCTCGGCGCGCTGGCTGATCAGCGCGCCCTTGGGCAGGCCGGTGGTGCCGCTGGTGTAGAGAATCACCACGCCGTCCTCGGGATCGCAGTGGTCCGCCACCGGCTCGGCCGGCGCCGCGTCCAGCGCCTGTTCGTATTCGGCGCCGAACGTCAGCACCGGCACCGCGCCGCCGCAGCGGCGCGCCGCCTCGGCGTGGCGCGGCGAGGCCAGGATCAGCCGCGGTGTGACCAGCGCCAGGCAGTGGGCCAGCTCTTCGTCGCGCAGGCGCCAGTTCTGGCAGGCGGCGATCACGCCCAGCTTGGCGGCGGCGATCAGCAGCTCGACGTATTCGAGCCGGTTCTCCGACAGGATGGCCACGCGCTCGCCACGCCCGATGCCGCGCGACATCAGGTGCCGGCACAGGCGGTTGCTGCGCTCGTCGAGTCGCGCATAACTCAGGCGCCGCGGGCCCTGCTCCAGCGCGGTGCGCTGGGGGCCGCTGCGCACGCGCTGGGCGAACAGCGCGCCGATGGTCACGCCGGCGGCCTGGCGCGCCAGCGCATGGTCCACCGGGGAAGTCGTCGAAGTCATCGAAGTGGCCTTTCGAAAATGGCGGGCTCGCGCCGCGCGTGCCGCCGTCATGCCGCGGCCGTCGTGGCCGGGTGCTGCCGCCGATTGTGTGGCCAAGCCGCCGCTGGCGCCAGAGCAGCCCGCTGCGGCCGGTGGCCCCCCGGACTTGAAATGCCGCCATTTGCCCTTATCATTAGCACTCGTTGGACTTGAGTGCTAACAACGCACCCGGGTCCATCGCCTTTCGGTCCGCGGACGGCCTGTTCACCAGGCGCCGGGCGGACCAACCCTGTCAAACCTGTCTCGTACCTAGGAGAACCCATGAAACTGCGTCCTCTGGCCGATCGCGTGATCGTCAAGCGCCTGGAAAACGAAACCAAGACCGCCTCGGGCATCGTCATTCCCGACAACGCCGCCGAAAAGCCCGACCAGGGTGAAGTGCTGGCCGTGGGCCCGGGCCGCCTGGACGACGACGGCGACCGCATGCCCATGAGCGTGAAGGTCGGCGACCGCGTGCTGTTCGGCAAGTACAGCGGCCAGACCGTCAAGGTCGACGGCGACGAGCTGCTGGCGATGAAGGAAGACGACCTGTTCGCGGTGGTCGAAGCCAAGTGATTCTTGAGGGTTCAGCGTTCAGCGTTTCGCGTTGAGCGTGGCACCTCAGCCCTTAGTTTTCTTGTTGAGCCCGGGCCGCACACGATGAACGCCCAACGCTCAACGCCCAACGGAGAAATTTGAAATGGCAGCAAAAGACGTAGTTTTCGGCGGCGAAGCCCGCGCCCGCATGGTCGAGGGCGTGAACATCCTGGCCAACGCGGTCAAGACCACCCTGGGCCCCAAGGGCCGCAACGTGGTGCTCGAGCGCAGCTTCGGCGCCCCCACCGTGACCAAGGACGGCGTGTCCGTGGCCAAGGAAATCGAGCTGAAGGACAAGCTGCAGAACATGGGCGCGCAGATGGTCAAGGAAGTCGCTTCCAAGACCAGCGACAACGCCGGTGACGGCACCACCACCGCCACCGTGCTGGCCCAGGCCATCGTGCGCGAGGGCATGAAGTACGTGGCCGCCGGCATGAACCCGATGGACCTGAAGCGCGGTATCGACAAGGCGGTTGCCGCCCTGGTCGAGCAGCTGAAGAAGGCCAGCAAGGCCACCACCACCAGTAAGGAAATCGCCCAGGTCGGCTCGATCTCGGCCAACTCCGACGAGTCGATCGGCGAGATTATCGCCAACGCGATGGACAAGGTGGGCAAAGAGGGCGTGATCACCGTCGAAGACGGCAAGAGCCTGGACAACGAACTGGACGTGGTGGAAGGCATGCAGTTCGACCGCGGCTACCTGTCGCCCTACTTCATCAACAACCCCGAGAAGCAGGCCGCACTGCTGGACAACCCCTACGTGCTGTTGTTCGACAAGAAGATCAGCAACATCCGCGAGCTGCTGCCCACGCTGGAAGCCGTGGCCAAGGCCGGCCGCCCGCTGCTGATCATCGCTGAAGAAGTCGAGGGTGAGGCCCTGGCGACGCTGGTGGTCAACACCATCCGCGGCATTCTGAAAGTGGTGGCCGTGAAGGCGCCGGGCTTCGGCGACCGCCGCAAGGCCATGCTGGAAGACATCGCCATCCTGACCGGCGGCAAAGTCATCGCTGAAGAAGTGGGCCTGAGCCTGGAGAAAGTCACCCTGGCCGACCTGGGCCAGGCCAAGACGATCGAAGTGGGCAAAGAGAACACGACGATCATCGACGGCGCCGGCAAGGCCGAGGACATCGAGGCGCGCGTCAAGCAGATCCGCGTGCAGATCGAAGAAGCCACCAGCGACTACGACCGCGAGAAGCTGCAGGAGCGCGTGGCCAAGCTGGCCGGCGGCGTGGCCGTCATCAAGGTCGGTGCCGCGACTGAAGTGGAAATGAAAGAGAAGAAGGCCCGCGTGGAAGACGCCCTGCACGCCACCCGCGCTGCGGTGGAAGAAGGCATCGTGGCCGGTGGTGGCGTGGCGCTGCTGCGCGCCCGTCAGGCCGCTGGCGAGATCAAGGGCGCCAACGCCGACCAGGACGCCGGCATCAAGCTGGTGCTGAAGGCCATCGAGGCCCCCCTGCGCGAGATCGTCATCAACGCCGGCGACGAAGCCAGCGTGGTGGTCAACAAGGTGCTGGAAGGCAAGGGCAACTTCGGCTTCAACGCCGCCAACGGCCAGTACGGTGACATGATCGAGATGGGCATCCTGGACCCCACCAAGGTCACCCGCACCGCGCTGCAGAACGCCGCCTCCGTGGCCGGCCTGATGCTGACCACCGAGGTGATGGTCGCCGAAGCGCCGAAGGACGACGCTCCGGCCGGCGGCGGCATGCCGGGCGGCATGGGCGGCATGGGCGGCATGGACGGGATGATGTGATTCCGGGCCGAGCCTGACGCTCGACATCAAAAGGGCCGCGCAAGCGGCCCTTTTTTCATGGGCTGACGCCCCCGCGCCTGACCCACGAAGTCGCCGCTCGCCACGCGGCGACTTCGGGGCGTTCGCTCACGCGAACGCTGGAGGCACCGGATACACAACATCCGGCAGATGTGAGGAGCCCGACGTAACAACTGCGTCCTGGTGCTACACGCCGACCTGGCCAGGGCGCGAAAGGGCCAGGGGCGGTGCACGCAGGCAACGCCGCGCCAGCGGGTGCGGGCGGCAGAACGAATCAGTGGCCGCGCAGACGCGCCAGCAGGCCGCGCGTGGAGCCATCGAGCTCATCGCCCGGCGGCTGGCCACACAGCGCCGCCTCGATGGCCCCCGCATGGCGCTTGCCCAGCTCCACCCCCCACTGGTCGAAGCTGTTGATGCCCCACAGCGAGCCCAGCACGAAGGCGCGGTGCTCGTACAGCGCCAGCAGCGCGCCCAGGCTGTGCGGCGACAGCTCGGGCAGCAGCAGCGTGGTGGACGGCCGGTTGCCGGGAAAGTGCCGCTCGGGCAGGTCGCCGGCCTGCCCCAGCATCAGCGCGCGCGACTGCGCCAGCGCGTTGGCCAGCAGTTTGTCGTGGTGGCCGGGCAGGCCATGGGCGCAGCGTGCCACCAGCACGAACTCGACCGGCACCACGTCACTGCCCTGGTGCAGCATCTGGAAGAAGGCGTGCTGGCCGTTGCTGCCGGCCTGGCCCCAGGTGACGGCGGCGCTGGCGGCGGTCAGGGCCCGGCCACCCAGGTCCACGCGCTTGCCGTTGCTTTCCATCTCCAGCTGCTGCAGGTAGGCCGGCAACTGGCGCAGGCCGTAGTGGTACGGCGCCACGCAGCGGCTGGCCAGACCGAGGAAGTTGCGACACCACAGATCGAGCAGCGCCAGCTGCACCGGCAGGTTGCGTGCCAGCGGTGCTTCGGCAAAGTGCCGGTCCAGGGCCCTTGCGCCGGCCAGCAGGGCCTGAAAGCCAGCGCGCCCGATGGCGATGGCGATCGCCAGCCCGACCGGCGACCAGAGCGAAAAGCGCCCGCCCACGCCCTCATCGAAACCGAAGCAGCGCCCGGCGCCGAAGGCCCGCGCCGCCGCCGCGTTGGCGCTGACGGCGACGAAGTGGCGCGCCACGTCGGCGCCGCCCTGGGCCAGGAACCAGTCGCGCGCCGATTGCGCGTTGCGCAGGGTCTCGGCGGTGCCGAAGGTCTTGGAGACGATGATGAACAGCGTCCGGTCGGCCGACAGGCGCGGCAGCAGCTCGGCCAGTTCGTGCCCGTCCATGTTGGCCACGAAGTGCAGTCGCGGCCCGCTGGTCTGCCCGGCCGCGCGCAGCGCCTGCACGGCCAGGCGCGGCCCCAGGTCGGAGCCGCCGATGCCGATGTTGACCACGTCGGTGATGCCCGGGTTGGCACGCACCGCCTCGGCAAAAGCCAGCATGTCGGCCTGCACGGCGGCCGCTTCGGGAATCACGGAAGCTACGTTTTTGATAGCTGCTGGCGCTTGTTCAACGGGCGCCAGGCCCTGACCGGACACCCAACGCCAGTGCACATGGGTGACGGCGCGCCGCTCGCTGGTGTTGATGCGCTCGCCGGCCAGCATGGCGTCGCGGTGCGCCTCCACGCGGCATTCGCGCGCCAGCTCGGTCAGCAGCTGCTGCGCCGGCTCGTCGAGCAGCTGCTTGGACAGATCGGCCAGCAGCGGTGGCGCTTCGAGGCTGAAGCGTTCAAAGCGCCGCGCGTCCTGCGCGAAGGCCTGGCGCAGGTCGAACGCCCGCGGCCCGGCAAAACGCTGGCGAAAGTGCGCCACCAGCCTGGGCCAGACCGCCGTCTCGTCGCAACGCGGACGCTGTTGCCAATCCATGGAGAAAAAGCGCGCGGCGCTCAGAAGGAGTGAGTGAATTCGGCATGCCCGAGAGGATCGTCAAAACGCGTCCGATCAAGGCGCAAAGCGCAGCCGTGGCTGGGGCCACGGCGAGCATTTGCAACGCGGAGCGGTCGGGTTTTGGCGGTCAAAGCGGGCATGCGGGGTTCGTTCACGCCTTCTCAGGCAGTCTGCATCAGGGCTTCGAGCTTTTCGGCGTCCTGGATGAACACCCGGATGCCCTCGGCCAGCTTCTCGGTGGCCATGGCGTCCTGGTTGAGCGCCAGGCGAAAGCCCGCCTCGTCGAACTGCACGGCGGGCAGGTCGAGCCGGCGCGCCGCCTCGGCGTCCAGCGCGCGCGCCAGCGGCGCCGGGTTGGCGGCCAGCTGCGCCATCAGCTCAGGCGCAATGGTCAGCAGGTCACAGCCGGCCAACGCGGTGATCTGGCCGACGTTGCGAAAGCTGGCGCCCATCACCTCGGTGGCGATGCCGAAGCGCTTGTAATGCTCGTAGATGCGGCGCACCGACCTCACGCCCGGGTCGTTCGCGCCGGCCATCGCCGCCTCGTCCCAGCTGGGGCCGGCCGCCTTCTTGTACCAGTCGTGGATGCGGCCCACGAAGGGCGAGATCAGCTGCACCCGGGCCTGGCCGCAGGCCACGGCCTGGGCAAACGAGAACAGCAGCGTCAGGTTGCAGTGGATGCCGCGCCGCTCCAGTCGCTCGGCAGCGCGGATGCCTTCCCAGGTGCTGGCGATCTTGATCAGCACGCGGTCGATGTGCACGCCCTCGGCCTGGTACAGCTCGATCAGGCGCTCGGCGCGCGTCACCGTGGCTTCGGTGTCGAACGACAGGCGCGCGTCCACCTCGGTGGAGACGCGCCCGGGGATCAGCGACAGGATCTCGCTGCCAAAGCGCACCAGCAGCCGGTCGACCACCTCGTCCAACGGCTTGCCGCGGTGGCGCGCCACGGTGTCGGCCAGCAGCGGCGCGTATTCGGGCTTTTGCACCGCCTTCAGGATCAGCGACGGGTTGGTGGTGGCGTCGCTCGGCTGGTACTGCGCGATCTGCCGGAAGTCGCCGGTGTCGGCGACCACGGTGGTGAACTGCTTGAGGGCGTCGAGTTGGTTCATGGCGCCCGATTATCCCTGCTCACCCCGCGAGGGCGCGGGCGGCCGCGCCGCCCGCGCCTCGCCAGGTTCACTGACCGCGCCCGCGGCGGCCGCGCAGGCCCAGCGCGCCCAGCGCCGTGGCCAGCAACACCAGCGCCCATTCCGACAGGGTGGGCACCGGCGTCACCACCGCCGGCGTCGGCGTCAGGTCGGTGACGACGACGTTGTCCAGCGCCGGGCCCAGGGCGGTGTTGTCCAGGCTGGTAAAGCTCAGCGTGGTGGCTGCGCCCGTGGCGGTGAAGGTGTAGGTCTGCGGGGCCCAGCGCATGTCGGCGAGGCTGGAGAAGCTGATGTCGAAGGTGTAGTTGGTGGCCACGCCCCCCGTCGCCAGCACCTGGACGGTCTTGACCAGGGGCGGTGTGGACGGGTTGCCAGCCAGCGAGAACGTCACCTGGTAGTTGTGGCCGGCCACCGTGTCGAAGGTCTGTTGAATGCCGCCGGCGGCGGTGGCGCTCAAATCCAGCGAACGGTTGCCATCGGCCGGTTGCCAGAGGCCGCCGATGTAGTCGATGCCGGCCCCGGTGACTTCCCAGCCCGTGATGCTAGTATCGCCCGCGCCCAGCGTGATGAATGTGGCACCCGGGGCGGGCCCGATTTCAAAGCTGCCGTTTTGGAACGGCGCCGCCTGCGCCACGCCCGCCAGCAGCGTGCTGGCCAGTGCGATCTGGAGAATCGATTTGTTCATGCGGTCTCTCGTTGATCAAGGGTGGAAAAAGCAGCGAAGGCCCCGGCGGCCACCCGGCGGGGCCCCTCGACTGCACATCGCGATTGGAACACAAACCGGCTCTGGCGCTTTCCAGGACGCCGCGAGCAGCTACTATTTAAGGAGCACATCAGATGCGCCCCTCTTCCACCGCGTGGCAGGCCACCTGGATGCCCCCCCGCGTCAGCAGCGCCGGCCGCTCGGTCTTGCAGCGGGCGTTGGCGTGCGGGCATCGCGGGTGGAAGGTGCAACCGCTGGGCGGGTTGAGCGGGTTGGGCACCTCGCCCTGCACCGGGGTGCGGGCGCGGCCGGTGTCGTGCATCTTGGGGATGGCGTCCAACAGCATGCGCGTGTAGGGGTGGCGCGGCTGGCTGAACAGCTCGGCCTTGGGCGCCAGCTCGACGATGCGGCCCAGGTACATCACGCCCACGGCGTCGCTGACGTGGCGCACCACGGCCAGGTTGCGGCTGATGAACAGGTAGGTCGGGCCCTGCTTGCGCTGCAGCCCCTTCATGCTGTTGAGCACCTGGGCCTGGACCGAGACGTCCAGCGCGCTGGTGGGCTCGTCGCACACCAGGAACTCGGGCTCGGTGGCCAGCGCGCGCGCGATGGAGATGCGCTGGCGCTGCCCGCCCGAGAACTGGTGCGGGTACTTGGCCATGTCCTGCGGCGACAGGCCCACGGACGTGAGCAGTTCGCCCACGCGGGCCTTGAGCGCGGCGGCCTCGGTGATCAGGCCATGTTCGCGCAGCGGCTCGGCGATGATGTCCTGCACCAGCCAGCGCGGGTTCAGGCTGGCGTAGGGGTCCTGGAAGATCATCTGGATGCGCCGGCGCATGGCGCGCGCGCCCTTGCCCTTGAACGCGGCGTGCGCATCCTGCCCATCGAAGCTGAAGCCGCCGCGCGTGGGCTCGTACAGGCCCACGAGCAGGCGCGCCACCGTGCTCTTGCCGCAGCCCGACTCGCCCACCAGGGCCAGGGTCTTGCCCTTCTCGATCTCGAAGCCCACGCCGTCCACGGCGTGCAGCAGCTGGCGCGGCTTGCGCTCGATCACGCGGTTGAGCCAGGGGGCGGAGACGTCGAAGGTCCTGGCCAGGTCGTGCGCCCGCACCAGGGGGTTCGGGGCGGGGTTCATGCGGCCTCCTTCTCTACGGCATGCAGCCAGCAGGCGGCCTGCGTGGCGCCTGCCGGCATCAGGTCGGGGCGCTGCGCGCGGCAGCGGTCGAAGACCTGCGGGCAGCGCGGGTTGAAGGCGCAGCCCTTCGGGATGGCGTTCAGGCGCGGCATGGCGCCGTCGATCTGGTTCAGGCGCTCGCGGTCCTGCTCCATGTCGGGGATCGAGGCCATGAGCCCGGCCGTGTAGGGATGCGCGGGGCGGTTGATGACCTCGTGCACGGGGCC
>Ga0097677_1001787_pt1 | contig 12031 bp, 9 predicted proteins | sample ThiBiot_500_biof_FD_72842 | JGI IMG/M metagenome (GOLD analysis project Ga0097677, IMG submission 72842) | Wastewater bioreactor microbial communities from Cape Town, South Africa - Thiocy_expt_500_biof - 1398105537950 (version 2) (version 2) ...
AATTCCGATTCCGATATTACTTGCAGGATGTATGTTCCTGCAGAAAAAGATTTAGCATCAAACAGCAATTGATTTGTACCGGATTGAAATACCGTTCTTCTTTCAGAGATCATTTTTCCTGAAATATCCAGTAATATCACCGCCGCTTCTTCTTGTTGCGGAACTGATACTTCCAGTGTGAACTGCTCGTTTGCCGGATTCGGATAGATTGTAATTGGGCTGCTTTCCTTTTGTCCGCCGCAATTTGTGCTGACAGGAGCATATTCTTTTCTGTCTCCGTTCTGATCGATAAGCACTAAACGGTAATAAACAGTTCCCGGCCAGTTACGCTCATCAGAAAATTGATAATTTTTTGTTTGGTTGCTGTTGCCTGCCGCTGTAACTTCTCCTGCAACATTCCAGTTTTGATAGTCGCGGCTTTTTTCAATAACGAACCGGCTTGAATTTAATTCACTTGCTGTTGCCCAGCGGATCACAATATTGTTGTAGTCACAGTTTATGGAAAAATCAGTTAGTGTTACGGGAAGCGGGGCATAGGTTAAAGCGGTCGTCAATACAAACGTGGAGAAATCCGTTACGTTTGTTGCCGTAACGTTTCCAACTCCTGTCGTCACTCCCGGGCCGCTTCCCTGCTGTGGTTCCCAGTATCCGTTCCAGCGCTGTATAGCGAAAGTTCCTACCGGAGATGTTGTGGTCGTGTTTTCAGAACCCTGATAGGATAAGGTAAGATTGGCTGTTAACGGATCAGAAGGTAGGATTTCCCACCAGCGATCAATAGCTGTTTCTTCACTGGCATCGGGAATGGAAAGTTCTATGGAAGTCATGTTTGTCACGCCTGACGGCCACGGTGTATTATTATTGGAAGTTGTGGCACGTGTCGCCACTGAAATATTACTGGCATTTGTGCTTGTTTTATCAAGTATAACAGGTATGTAATTTCCCGAAGTACCGAAAGGAAAACTATAAGTTCCTGCGTTAGCTCCCGTATTCCATTGGATAATGCTTGGATTGGTTGCTGCATTCGTTTCGCTGATGATATACCCGTTTGTACGTGTAAATGCTGTTGTTGAAGGGTTGGTGATTTCTAAGGTGTGATGGTTTAAATCCAACGGGCGATCGTTGAGCGCGACAACTCCTGTCATAGTGGAACTACCACCTGCTTTGGTATTGATATCCAGTGTTTTCGTTCCGGAACCCGAAAACGACAGGTTGTAAAATGTTGTTGAATTTGTTCCGCCGATAGTTTGGTTTGTACCGTTTAATTCGGTAGTGATGCCGTCGTTGGAAAACGCAGTATTAGCTGCATTGTTGACCCAGTTTCCTTTGAGCTTCATCGTTCCGTTTCCTGTGCCTGCTGTCAGCAGCCCACCATTTTGGCTCGTGTAATTTCCTGCTGTTCCGTCAATTACTATATTCGTGCTGTTGGAAAGAACAATATATGAGCCGTTGTTCACAAGGCCTTGGGCGAACGTACCTGATGATACTAGTAAGCTCAACAAAATCAGTTGCTTTCTCATAATTACTTTTTAAAACTCTGAACTTTTAGTAATTTAATTACTTAATTTTAAAGCTATGATTCTTGCCTGCCCCACTTTTGCAGTTGAGCTTGCGTTATAGGCTGCAATTCGAATTTTGACGGTAGTTGATGTGGAGTATGTTTTCACAAATGTATGAGAAAAATTTTCAGGAGCATTCAGAACGGTGCTCCATGCTGTAAGAATGTCGCTACCATCATTAACATTTAGTTTTGCATAAGAACTACTGACAGATGAATAGAAAATTCCTGACACAAAAATCATCCACGTCCCCGCTGGAACACTAAGAGTCAATTTATCACTATAGGACGTTCCTGTTTGTGAAACTTCTGCTACCTGTTCTGCTATTAAATATGTAGGGGTCCAGGGATCCCCTTGTGGTCCTTGAGCTCCTGTTGCTCCGGTAGCTCCCGTTGCACCTGTCGGCCCTTGTGGTCCTGTTGCTCCCGTTGCACCTGCTGGTCCCTGTGGTCCTGCTGCGCCCGTTGCGCCTGCCGGCCCTTGAATTCCTTGTGGTCCCTGAGCACCAAGCTGTATCCATTTGTTACCTGCTGTATTCCAGTAATAAAATCCGGGTATAACATCGCTGATTGTTTGTGTATTGTAAACTAATAATGCATCTGCCGGCGAAACAACCGGAGCGGCGACAAGTGTTGAGGTAAGCTGTACGCGTGGAACTAAAACACCTTTATCGGTAAAATTAACATCTAAACCTGCGCTTGCATCAGGAGTTACACCTGTTGCATTGATACCGACATTTTGCGCGCTAAGATTAGTAACAGTAAAAAACACTAAAATAAATAGCGGTAAATATTTCATAAATAATAGTTTATAGTTATTAAAACTATAAATTAATGAAAAAACTGTTAATAAATACATTACTTAAATAGCTATTTAACTATTTAATAACATTTTAAAAGAATGTTTTTTACTATTAAATATTTTGAATTTTATCGATTTTTCCAAGAGTTTCAAACGTTCTTCCAGCTTTCTTCAGTTCGCATTTCTTCATTCAGCTCCTGAATGGTTTTACCCTTACTTTTAGATGGAAAATCGTTATGGTGTTCATTAAGAATCTGTTCTCCTGAAAAGAGAGCAGCACTTAAAATTCCTGCAATCGATCGGGTGAGTTTCGTACCACTCCTGAAATTGTAGTTTTAGTTAGCGGTTTTTTGTAAGCTGTATGGTGGTAAATCGGGTGTTTTTCAGATGGAAAAAATCCTAAAGTAGTTCTCTGATGATTCTCTCAATCGTATAGCCTTCTGCTTCCGCACGATAATTTCTTACTATACGATGTCTCAGAATTGGTAACGCCACCGCTTTTACATCTTCAATATCCGGAGAGTATTTACCTCGTAAAACAGCATGCGTTTTTGCTCCGATGATCAGGTATTGAGAAGCTCTTGGACCAGCTCCCCAGGAAATGAAATTTTTAGTAACTTCAGGGGCTCCCGGGCTGTCCTTTCTTGTTTTATTAATCAGCTTAACCGCATATTCGTACACATTGTCCGGAACAGGAACTTTACGAATAACGTCTTGATACGCAAGAATCTGTTCTTCGGTTAAAATTCGCTGTAACTCAACATGATAATTGGAAGTGGTATTTTTGACAATCAGCATTTCTTCTTCGAAGGTTGGATATCCCACCCAGATATTGAACATAAAACGGTCGAGTTGTGCCTCCGGTAACGGATAAGTACCTTCCTGCTCAATCGGGTTTTGTGTTGCCAGTACGAAGAATGGCTGAGGTAAAGTATAGGTTTTTCCTGCTGCGGTCACACGCTTTTCCTGCATTGCCTCCAATAGCGCTGATTGTGTCTTCGGTGGTGTACGATTGATCTCGTCAGCCAGAAGCAAATGACTGAAAACAGGACCTTTTACAAATTTAAAGTTTTTTGTATCGTCCAGGATTTCCGATCCGATAATATCGGAAGGCATTAAGTCCGGTGTAAACTGGATACGGTTGAATGTCAAACCTAAAGTTTGTGCAATTGTATTTACCAAAAGTGTCTTGGCTAACCCGGGCACACCTACCAGAAGGGTATGTCCCTTGGAAAAAATGGAAATCAGCACCTGATCGACCACTTCATCCTGACCGATGATTACTTTATGGATCTCGTTCTTTAATCTTTTATAATCTTCAATTAGCTGATCAATTGTTGCTACGTCTGACATATTTTATTTTTTTATCCATTCATTCATAAAATCACAACTTTTGTAGTTGTCATCTATGCGAATATAGGCACTTTTGATTTTATTTGTTGTCCATTTTTTGATGATTTCCTGCTTTTTCCAGTTTTTGGTTGCGTCCTGTATCATGCCGTAATCATCTTCTAAATTCGCACGGTGTGGCTTTGTTCTGTCCATCACCCTCACAATCCGGATCCCCTGTTTTCTTTCTGTAATATCAAAGTAAAGAGCCGGAGCAGAAAAATCACCAATCTGCATTTTGTCAATTAGCAGGAAAACCTGTTGGTCCACCTGGTTCAGGTCTTCCATTTTCCAGTACTGATCTCCCGAGTACGGGTTCGTGATAATACCTCTGTTGAATTTGGTGTTCTCGTCATTGGAATATTTCAGAACTGCATCATCCCATGTAATTTCATTGCGTTTTAATTTCTGATAAGCTTCCTCAATCAGGTTGTTGGAAGAGATCAGCTGTTCCCGGCTGAAGGTAGGAATGATAAGGATGTGAGAACAGATATAATCATTTCCGTTACGTTTCAGCAATTTGGCAATATGATACCCGAATTCCGTTTCGAATATTTCACTTACCTGGCCTTCTTCCAGAGACATCACCACATTTTCAAAAGCGGGAACCATCATGCCGACAGTTGCTTCCATAATTCCTCCTCTTGAAGCGCTTCCGGGATCTTCAGAATGAAGCTTTGCCTGCGTTTCAAAACTTTTTCCGTTGATGCGGATGTCATCAAGGATACTTTGCAGCTTTCTGCGGGCAATCAGCTTGTCCTCATTGGTGATTTCAGGGAAGATGGTGATTTGCTGAAGCTTTATTTCAGAGCTGATTAACGGTAAGCTGTCAAATGGAATATTCTGATAATAAGCTTTGATTTCGTCCGGAGTAACATGTAGATCATTTGTAATCTTGCGCTCCATCTCTTCTACAATTAAGCGGCGGCGGATTACATCTCTGAATTCATTTTTGATCTGAGATACCGTTTTTCCATAAAATTCTTCTAATTTCTGACGGCCTCCCATCTGCTGCTCGATGACACGGATCCGGTTTTCCATTTCAGCGTCCACCTGGCTGTCGGGAATGGTAACACTGTCAATATCTGCCTGAAGAAGTAAAAGATTCTGATAGAGAAGCTCTTCCATGACTTCGCATTCAAAATTCTCTCCGATAGTTATTTCTGCCAGCTTTGCCTGTTGCTTTTGTGTTTCCAGATCTGATAATAGAACGTCATAGTCACCTACTTGTGCAATGACCTTATCAATGATTTTTCTTTGCCCGAAAAGAGTGAAACCGATTAACAGGCAAAAAACAGATAGATAGAATTTCATGAAAAATCTTCTTTTTGAAAAAGTGAACGTAAAATTAGTAAATATCGTATAAGTATGGTTATCCGATTCTAAAATACCGATAAGGAATCTACTTTTCCGGTGATTTTTTTCCCAGAATTCTGAATAATGTCACTTCAACAGATTTAATCTCGATGTCTTTCGGGTCTTTTCTCCAGACCTGGACACGAAGTTTGTCTTTTTTTGTTCTCAGATTAAGTAAAACATACTTCATTGTAAAAGTATTTTCCTCAATATTTTGAGATAAATCCGGGTTTCCCGGTTCTGCTCCGCGCCAATCATATGTTTTGTTTTTATACATGATTGCCATATTAGGCACCAATCCTTCCAGCCCCTTAAAAGAAGCCTTTTCATAAGTCCATGTTGCTGTTACAAGGTATAATGTTTGCGGCTGGTAATAATCGGACAGATCAATTTCGATATTTTCTGTGAACCAGTTTTGCTCGTTTAATACACCTTGTTTGAGAGGAGCTTTCCATGTATGGAGAGGTAGAAGTTTTATCTGATCAATATCACGGTCAAAATAGTCAAAGTAGTCCAGTTCCAGCAGTTCTTTTTGCGCTTCGGTTGCAGGTGCGAGCTGTCCAAATGTTGAGAAATAATATTCTTTTGTCATTTGTGACATAGAGATAATACCTTTTTTGTATTGTATAAACTGGAAGATATTCAACAGTAACAGAGGAACTGAAATAATTAAAACCAGTTTTCTTTTGCCTGTACTTAATAATATTCCAAAACCAATTGCTAAAACAGGATAGCTGTCGATCATTGCACGGGAAGAAAAGCTTCCGGCGTACCACCACGTTGTCCAGCAGGATGCGACATACAGGAAGATAAAAAACGTGATGGTAAGTATAAGACCATTTTCTTTTTTAAAAGGCAATCTTACAAGTCCTATAATAGCAAGAATAGCTATAGGAGTGTAGATAAACCAGCCCTTTTTGAAGCTGAATAAAAACTGGTAAGTATAAGGATGAAACCAGTCAAATCCTTCTCCCGGATTGTTGGCATAACTGTCGATTAAAAATTTTCCGGATGTAATTTTCCAGAAAATAAACTGGATACTTATGAACAGTATGAACCCAAGGAAAACCGCAATAATCTCTTTCAGGTGATTGTTTTTAAAGAAGATCATTTTGTGTTTAAAACCGTTCAGTCGGTTTACATTCCAGAACAGAGGAATTAATCCGAAGAGTAAATCAGGAAAGCGGATCAATCCAAGAATAGCTAATGATGCACCTAATAAAAAACCATTCTTTATAGTGGGGAACTGGTGAAATTTTATTGTTTTCCAGATCAGAATTGCTAAAAACGTAAAAGAGAAAGTATGCGTAAATGCTCTGCCGCCAGTGGCATTCAGTAAGAAATTTGTTCCGAAAACTAACAGAACGATCGTCCACATTGTTGTTTTTTCATCAAAAAAATGCAGAAGTACTTTTCTTAAATAGAATAAGCCGAGAATTGCATAAAAGATGCAACCAATGCCAAATGCTATCGAGTAGGGTAGAGAATAACCGTCAGGAGGATAATTAAAAATGAGAGCAAAAATATGGCCTGCAATGAAGAAAGGAGCTGAAAGTAAAGCCAGACCACAAGTGTATTTGGTTGCAGCAACGTCATTAAAAATGTTAAATTGATATAGAGTGCTTGAAAATTGATAGGTATTATTCAGTTCATCAAAATGACTTAAAGGAACCGTGAGATCCCGATCAATAAAAAAGGATGGAAGGTAGCAATATTGCCCGAATGTATCCCACGAGATGATATTTTTAAATCCAAACAGAACGAATAGAAAGATTATTAATACTGAGATTAAAATAACAAGATGCCGGGATTTAAAAAGTATTGGTTTCATTTATATAGAATAAAAAAAGCTATCCGAAGATAACTTTTTTATTTAAATATGTATGAATTCTCATTTCAGAATGGTAAATCATCATCCTCCTTTTCAACAGTGAACTCTGCTGTTTCCGGAGTGATTGCCGGTTGTTGCGGAGCAGCAGCTTGTGTATTGAAATTATTTGGGGCAGCAGCTCCGTTAGATCTGTCCACACGCCACGCATCCAATGTGTTGAAATACTTTTTCTCTCCCTGAGGTGAAATCCATTCACGTCCGCGAATGTTAAAAGAAACGTCCACCTGGTCGTTTACATTATATCCTTCAACCAAAGTACATTTGTCCTGTGTTAATTGAAAAAGGATGTCCTGAGGATACATACCTGATGCATCTGTGATAACAAATTCTCTTTTTTTAAAACTATCGGATACTTGTACGGTATCCATAATGGTTTTTATTGTTCCTGTGATTTTAAACATGTCACTTATAATTTATTAGTTATTAAATGCCAGAAGGGTTTTCCAGGCCTCTTCCAGCTTATTATCGTTTAGCAATTCTTTCGCATGCAAGTGTAAAACTTCTTCTAATTTTACCGGCTCGTTTTCTAAAGATAGGAATAAATCACTTAATTCCAAAAGTTTAAATTCATTTACGCTGGTTTCGTCCGGGATTTCCAGAATGCCCGCTAATTTGCCCAAATCATTTCCGGAAAGAATTTTTGAATTCAAAATGTCTTCCGGAATGTTAGGGAAGCCGACACCAACGGTGGTAACAGGCTTAGCGATTTCAAACATGGACTGTTCGTTCGCATGGCAATACCAGTTTCCGCCCATTCTTGCCACTAAATTTATTTTCTTCTGATCAATCATTCCGTTTTCGTCCAGAAGATCTTCTCTTACATGTATCTTCACTACTTCGCAGATCACAAGGTTTCCGGCAGCGCCTTCTGTTCCGAGCTCTCTTACTTCGAGCACTTTGCATTCGAACTGAACAGGCGATTCTTTTACCCGTTTAGGCCGGATCAGGTCGGAATCAAGCGGAGTAAAACCTGCTTCTTTGAACTCATCAACTCCTTTCGGGTAAGGAGAACTGGCAAGACTCATCTGCTCAACGATATCATAATTAACAATATTGATAACTACTTCAGGAACGATTTTAATGTTCTCATAAGTATCTTTTGTTGTGTTTGTCCTGCCGTTTCTCGCAGGAGAGAAAATAATAATCGGAGGATTTGCGCTGAATACGTTAAAAAAGCTGAACGGAGAGAGATTGTTCGTTCCATTCTCATCAACTGTTGAAGCAAAAGCTATAGGTCTTGGACCGATGGCTCCAAGCAGCAGCTGGTGAACTTTTGGTACTGGCAGTTCCTTTGGATTGTATGTTATCATTAATTAGATGACTTTTGGACTACAAAAATACATCAATTCACACTAATTATTCAATGGGTAAGCGTGAATTTATCAAGAATTATGAACAAAATGAAAAGGAAAGCTTCTATCTGAACAATTAAATGTTTCTTTATTTTTCAGCTGAATATTTTGAAAAAGAAGAGTTATGAAAAATCCTGAATTCAGAGCCGTAAAACTTTATTTTCAGATCATTTTGGCTTAAAATATCAATTGATGATAAGTTTGACAGTTTCTCCATCCATCTTAAGAAAATATAAGCCGGGTTGTAAAAGAGAAATATCAAGCAATGAGCTATTGTTGTCCGCACTTATAAGGCTGATCTCCGTTGAAACATTTTTACCTGAGATGTTATAAACGGCCAGATTTCCGGTATTACAATTAAAGCCTTCTATTGTCAGGTAATTATCCGCCGGATTTGGAAAAACACGGATTTGAGGATTGGTATCATCCAAATTTACAGACACGATGTTTTTAAATGCTTTTGTCGTTCCGTCAAAATCTGTTTGAGAGAGACGGTAATATGAAATTCCCGGATATGGCGTATTGTCGGTTGCTGTATATATTGTTTCAGTAGAGGTGTTTCCAATAGCATCTTTTGCTAAGACTACTTCCCAGTTCTTCCCATCAACAGATTTTTCAATCGTGAAGAAATGATTGTTTTTTTCAGAAGCAGTAATCCATTTCAAATCAATATTTCTGTTGTTTTTGATTGCTTCAAAACTTTTGAATTCCACAGGAAGAATAGTAATAGACCGCTTGTTATAAGCTGCAAAAGCCTGATCGCTCGTTCCACTCAAAGTGTGAATAAATTTTGCAACTTCGGTGTAATTATCCTGTGTGATACCGAAATCACTGAACTCATAGGTTACAATCCTTATGATCCGTGTTCCCGCAACGCCGGCCTGATAAGAAGGTGTCGCACCGGATGAGTAAAACTTCCAGCTTGCTGTTCCGATTCCCGGTACACTGGACATATTGATCGAGCGTTCAGAACCGATAACTTTTCCTGATGCATCTATAAATTTGAATTTATCAAAACTTCCGTTGGAAGGATCTCCCATTTGTGTAACAAAGATATCGGGTATTCCGTCTCCGATAGATGCCGGATTCAAAGTGGGAACAGTATAGATGATTGTGCCGCTTGAGTTAAATACAGCTGTTCCCAGATCAAGCCCGTGGTTCCCGTCAGACAGATAATAAGCGGCGTTATTTGTAACAGGAACAGGAGTTACGTTTCCGGCACCTCCGTAATTATATCCAACACCGATATACTGATAATTGACAGTATATGTGGTTGCCATAGCCTCAATGTCCTGAGGAATGAAAGTAATTCCATTTGTTGTTAATAAAGCATCGTTTACTCCGGTAGAATAAGTTTTATTATTGACCTGAAAAGCAAGAAGATGATGTGAATTGTCAGGAATAACACTGGTCATGTCTGTTGTCCACCAGCCTTTATAATCGGTATAAATTTTTTGTACAGGTAACTGAGAAAAAATAGAAGTGGTAATCAGTGAAGTAATAGCAAATAGAATAAACTTGCTATGAGTTAAGTATTTAATTTTCATTAATTTCGAGTGAATAAGTCGTTATTTTGGATGCAAATGTAACATAACAGTATTAATTAGGAAGTGAATGAATCTGAATTTAACATTTATTTTATTAAGAATCTTAGCATTTTTTAGGAGTTATGACGTAACCTCCTTTCTTGAAGACCGTATATTTACAACTTATTTTAGGTTTTTATTCAAATTATGATTTTCGTTTATTTAACACTAATTGTTTGGGGTTTTTGTTTCCCTATTTTTTCCCAAACAGGACCAGGCGGAGTAGGAAATTCAACTACAAATGTTCTATGGCTGAACCCCAATTATGGAATGATTATATCAGGCAGTAATGTTACCGGATGGAATGATTTGTCGGGGAATGGGAATAATGTTTCCCAGTCTAATGTGGCAAGGTATCCTGTACTTCATACTTCCGATTTTAATGGTAATCCCTCGGTTGCATTCAATAATAATGCTACTTCTGTACAGTTTTTGGCAGGGATTCATTCCAGTTCTCTGAATAATTTAGACGGTGCAACAATTTTTGCAGTAACAAGATTTAATACAGTGAATGGTAGCGCAAGATGCATGATTTCGAAACGAGTGAGTGAAGGTTCTGAGAATGCATTCATGTTATTTGCGTACACAAATAATAATCTTTATGCGGACTTTGATGGAACAGGAAACAGATTTAGTGAATCAACAAATAATTTACTGCCGAACACAAATTATATTTTTTCAAGTAAATATGATAAATCCGGGGGGTACGCGAATAAAGCATTGATTCAACGTAATGGCACTGTTACGGGGACAAGACTTTCTCCTTCTTCGACAATTACAAAAACGTCTCCTTTTCAGATAGGTATCACACATCAGACGGATAACAGGCCTTACGATGGAAAAATTGCAGAAATTATTGTTTACAGAGAAGCTTTGAATGCTACAAGACATATCATCATAAATAATTATTTGTCGGCTAAGTTTAACGTTCCGCTGTCGTCAAATGATTTGTATAAACAAGATGATTATGGTTATGATTTTGAAGTTGCAGGTATAGGGCGTTTATCAGCAACAGATTATCATGACAATGCGAGAGGTACGGCAATACTACAAATCAGCAACCCATCAAATATGGATAATAATGAATTTATGATTTGGGGGCATAATAATTTGTTAGCTCAAGCTGTAAATGCGGTAGATGTGCCTTCGGGTGTTCAGGTTCGTATGGAGAGAGTGTGGGCTTTTAATTGTGTTACGACTTCCGGAGTAGCAACGAGTTTAGGGACGGTGAATGTTACATTTGACCTTGCTGGTATAGGTGCTGTTTCGGCCAGTGATTTGAGACTTTTGATTGACACTGATCATAATGGGTATTTTAATAATAATGTCCCCATATCTGGAGCAGTACATCTCGGAGGAACTCTTTTTAGGTTTAATAATGTTACAATCTCAAATAATGATAGATTAACAATAGGTACTATCAATAAAATTCAGACTCCGTTACCAATTGAATTAATTGATTTTACGGCAAAAATTCGTGTTAGAGAGATTGTTGATTTAGAGTGGGAAGTAGCTTCTGAATTGAATTTTTCTCATTATGAAGTTGAACGCTCCATAGATGGATATAATTGGCAATTAATAGGAATAAAACAACCTATTGAAACTAATCAGACAATAAAAATATATCCTGATGTGGATTCCTTGCCTGCTGCAGGAATATATTATTATCGTTTGAAATCAGTTGATCTTAACGGATCTTATGAATATTCGCCGGTACGTTCGGTTAATTTTGAGGCGCCTATTTCGCTGATTCATCCTAATCCGTCAAACTATATTCTTTATATAGAGAAGGAATGGTTGCCGGAAGCTTTATTTTCGGTAGATGGTAAACAGGTTTTTAATCAACAGTCATTTGATTTAAAAGAAAATTCACTTGATATAAGTCAACTTGAAGAAGGGTTTTATGTTTTGATAATTAGGAAATTATCAGGAGAAGTTGAGAAAATAAAATTAGAAATCAAACATTAATTTCAAAAATGCTTGCACAATTAAAAAATATGAGTAATTTTGCACTCGTCTTTTAAACGTATAAGACAGTTGTTGATTGCAGGCGTGGTGGAATTGGTAGACACGCTAGACTTAGGATCTAGTGCCGCGAGG
>Ga0097677_1001806_pt1 | contig 11939 bp, 8 predicted proteins | sample ThiBiot_500_biof_FD_72842 | JGI IMG/M metagenome (GOLD analysis project Ga0097677, IMG submission 72842) | Wastewater bioreactor microbial communities from Cape Town, South Africa - Thiocy_expt_500_biof - 1398105537950 (version 2) (version 2) ...
CTAGTTTTATAATATTTATCATGTCGTTTTGAAAGTGAGCAATGAATCTTTAGTGCAGATTTTCTCTAAGAAATGATTGATCGATTACAAAAAATATTAAAATCATGATTTAAGATATTTATTTTTGTATAACGAATATGTGACGTCAATTCAAATAAATCAAGTAATGTCGGTGTGCATCGGAAATTAAATGTAATGCTTCTCTTATGTTAAAGTACTACTTACGATATATGAAAAAGATCATGATGTCAGTCTAAACTAGGACGCATTATTATTTCATATTCTGCCATTTGACGACCTTATTAGACATAGACGCTTGAAAGAAGAAGAAAAGAAAAAGAAGGAGTATTCCGTTTTTTTAAAACCTTGGGTTCATTCGTGAAATTATGGGTTGTTTTCCATCGTCTGTATCTCAAATTGATGCAAGATATATTTTCAATCACAATGAAGTTAATCATTTGATTCAATCATGGAATATTATTCGTTCAAATGATCCACACAAGTTTGTCTATGATGTTTTTATTAAGTAAGATAGACAAAAATGAAATCTAAAGAAAAGAAACAACTCATTTAGAATCGTTGATGAAAGTCCACTAATTCGACAATATTGCAGATCGAAAATTCTGATCGAAGGAAATAATTATGATTATGGCGATCACGAATCATGTTTAAAATCAGATAAAAGTTGGCAAATTGAATTGAAAGAACATAGTCAAAAGTATTTGGTCGTGTTCGACCGATTAATATCGATGATAAATAATGAACATCAATTTCGAACACAATTACAAATGTTTATTATTCCAGAATATGAGTTTCTTTTCGAATATGAAACATTATCAGTATGATTGAGTGTTTTTTGAGAATGATCTATGTTTTTTCGTTTAGATAATTCAACAATCATTTCTCAAAATTCTTCATCAACGACTTAAAATTATTAATCATGAATTATCTGATGATTACGAAAGAGTTTGGAATCAATTTTTTGTATTTAGTATAGATTATCTAATCAAACAAAAACAATTCGCTTGAATCATTTTAAAAAAGTATTGAAGAGTCATAATGAATAAAGAAAAAAAAGAAAGGAACAATTCTCGTCGACAATACTCTTTTGTTAGGAAAAAGAAAATTACCAATCATTAACATCGATATCATTATCTTCTCGTGATACGTAGAATTGATTGAACCATCGTCGTAATTTCATAACAGGACCGTCGGTTTTAACGAGAATAGGCGAACGTTTGTGTACCTAAACGATCGAAATGAAAATGATTCAAAGAAAACGTTTTAACTACTTTATTTTCCCAAACGAATAAATCTCGTTGCCATTGAGCAATCCAATTGCCAACAATATACCAACTTAAAAATCTTGAAATCTTTCGTTCAGCATAAACTCGAAAGACAACATTTAATTTCGTATATTCCGTTGGTGTATTCGTATGAAATAAATATAATCGACCGAAATCACCATCGAAACGAAACAATGTTACACTTCCAGGTCCATGAAATATAATCGACGCACTGACTTGTGTCGATTGATAAGTTTTACCGAAGATTTTCAGCATTGCTGTATTATAAAAGAAGATTTTCCATGGTTCGTCAGCAAATGAAAATGATGGTTGATGATGAACATAGACAAATGGCACAGGCCATTCAGTCCAAGGAACAATTAATTGACCGTGCAGCGGACCGAAATGTTGAATATCAGCAGCATTTTCTGTGAATTCTTGAAGGTGCATTTTAATGTTTGGATAATGATGAACACCACGAAATTCAAAAAGATCACCATTTAATTCATCGATTGAAATAGCATCGTATTCAGGTGGATCATTCGATGGATGATACCAGACCATAATCATACCATAACGTTCAACACTTGGATAAGTCACTAAACGAGCCTGGAATTCAATGATCGAGTCAGTTTTTTGGTTTTAAAAAGAAAGAAATTGAGTTACTTTTTCGGGAATTTTCCCCTCGAGATAAGGAACTTTAGTACATCGACCTTCTTTGCCTTCGAACTCCCATAAATGAAAAGGACATTGAAGACAATTTGTTCCTGGCATGACACGTCCACCGACGCCTAAATTAGCTCCCAAATGAGGACAATAGGCTTCAACAACGGATACTTCTTCATTGCCATCGTCACTTCGAAACGCGACCATTTCTCGCCCGAGAATATAAAAATGTTTAACAGCACCACGAGGAACATCAGTTGATTCACATAAATTATACCAACCAACAGCATATTGCCGAGGATAGGTCGAACTTCGATCAATACCAGGACGTGGTCCTATTTGTTTCTTATTTGATCGTTGTTTATAAACATAGAAAACATACACTATCGGCAGAATTAATAACCAATAGACGTTATTTGTTAACAAAACCTTCAAAGTTTCCACATTCATCTTAGACAAACAAATATGGCGTGATCCTAAAACTCACCTTATATATATATATATATCTCAAGATAAACACTAAAGATAAAATTCATTCTGAATATTTAGAAACAAACATTATGAGTACAATGCAATGTCCGAATATCTGTCGTGCACATTCTGTTCTTTTTTCGAACTTTTGACTTTTTGAAAGTACAAAAGAACATTGATTAAGTCGAATTAGTTCAGTTGCCGATATAGATAAGAGAGGAAATCTAATTATTCATTATTAATTATATTCTCATTTAAATAAACATCAATGTACTTAAAATAGGAAAAGACTTTTTTTCTTTTTTTTTGAAGTAGTCATAAGTGTCTGTTTTTTTTCTGCATGACTAAGTAAAACTGTAGAGAAAAAAAAACTGATAAGAGAAGAAAAGAAAATGATAAGAAAATAATTTCATGTTGTTCTTTTGAAATAATGAAAACACGAGTGACTAAAACAACAACAACGACAACGACTGTGAGAAGAACTTCGAATGGTCGAACCTATTTGATCTGGCCTTTGGCTATTCTATGCGCTTGTATTGCACTTCTACTTGCTATTATTTCTGTGGCTTCATCCGGTTGGAATGGAAGAAATCTTTTGAAAAATTGTAACAATTGTATTGGAACGATTGCTTTGTCTTTTATTGGAATTCTTTTAATAGTATTAGCAATTATTTCGACAATTCTCTTTGCCAAACGATTAATAACGAGTTTTTCATTAGTAATTAAACTATCTTCAGTTTTACTTTTTGTTTTAGCTGGAATATTTATTATTTTCGCTTATACAACTTACATTCCGTATAATTCAAACAATTATTCTTACTATTTAATGGCTATAGCGGCTATTTTTACATTTATTTCAGCGAGTCTTATGTCGTTTTGGCTTGGTCTTAATTGGATCAGTGTTTGACTCTCTTTTTCTCTGTATTTTTCTTGAGAGTGAGAGAAGGAACTTGCATACTTGATCGCTTAGACTATAAAAGTTAATGTTTTGTACTTTTTTCATGTATGTAATTATGATTGATGCCCTACAACTACAAATGTTTTTGTCCACCATACATAAATACTACTTATACAGAATCTACAAGACGAAATGTTAGGAGACGAAAAATGCAATTAAATGCATAAAAGTTTACTTTTGTATAACTTTATTATAAAATATGTTTGTACTGGAAAAAGCATTTTTACAAAAAACTGAAGTATTAAAATAAACCAAATGTTATTACATAATATTGCAACTACGTTGCAGAGAATATGTGGAGAATTTTATGGATAAAAATGTTAATTGTCTAAAAAGTAGATAGAATCAGAGTGAATAAATGATAGCTGTAAGCACAGGTTAATTAGAGTGATAGATCACTTTCTGCCAAGTTGTAGCTGAATTAAGACCTACTGTTGCTCCACATCGATATCCACCAGAACCTCCAGTATGCCAACATAAACGATACGTAGGATTGGTTGAAGCTGTATCACAAGAAGAACGAGTTACTGAATCACCACCTTGTGCAAAACCCCATGAATATGAATTCGAATAATACCAACCAACACCATTGGCGGTGTAAACACAATTACTTGTTGATGCGCAATTATACAAAACATCACTTCGATTTCCCATTGCTGCAACTGTTAAAATTGTATTACCAACGGGACGACAGCCCAATAATAATTTAGCTTTACTACAAGTTGCTAATATCGATGTTAACAAAGATGAAGTCAATACCGTTGAATATGTTGTTGTATAACATGCAGACCAATCACTTGTCAAATTTGTTGGATCGAAATTCAGTTGAACCCCAGATACAGAATTAATACGTGCTGGAGTCATTGTTGTTGTAACCGTAGTCGTTGTTGTCGTTACTGTAGTCGTTGTTGTCGTTACTGTTGTTGTTGTTGTTGTTGCCGTAGTTGTTGTGGTTGTTTCAGTAGTAGTTGTTGTTGTGGCTGTAGTAGTACTTGTTGTTGCTGTAGTTGTTGTGGTTGTTTCAGTAGTTGTTGTTGTAGTAGTTTCCGTAGTTGTTGTTGTCGCTGTAGTTGTTGTAGTAGTTTCAGTAGTTGTCGTGGTTGTTTCAGTAGTAGTAGTGGTTGTTTCTGTAGTTGTACTTGTCGAAGTACTTGTGGTAGTTACTGTTGTTGTAGTGCTGGTAGAAGTGCTAGTAGTAGTACTGCTTGTTGCTGTTGATGTGGTACTAGTGGAAGTAGTGCTTGATGTTGTAGTAGAACTTGTTGACGTAGTTGTTGTTACTAATCGGGTTCGATTGAAATCAATTGTCATAAAAAATTTAGTGATTCTTACTTGTGGTTGAGCTTTGATCAGTTTGTTTTGACTGATTAGTAACCAAAAATGGAATAATTAAGCCAACACTAATTAGCGTACCAATGAATAGACCAAGTACAACTCGTAAAATACATCGACATTTCGAACTCAGTGGTTTTCCACCAAGTTTTCGTCTGTAATTAAAAAAAGCTAATTTTCAAACTCATAATAGATGAAATATAACCTTCGATACGAATCTTTTTTTTTTGATGATGGTCCACGTCGGACAAGTATGTCAGTAACTGCGACTTTCATTTTCAATTTGAACTCGCTTCTACAAAAGTTGATTTATTTAAAAGCATATGAAAAAAACGCTCGATTAGTTCATAAAACAATGAAAACGTATAATAACGAAATATTTTCCAAAAATAATATTGTTCTTTCATTTGTCGATGCATCATTAAACTTCATAAATTGTTGTTTTTTTCTTTGAATCAGTAATTGCTTTTGTTAGCATCGTATGCATTCTTTGTTCTAAGGACATATAATCATTGACTGTGATTACTAAAAGCAAAGTACATCATCGAAAAAAAATGAAAATATTCGTTCGAAGTGCATTTTTCGGTGTATAAGAATTGATCACTTCGATTATCGAATGTTTTAGATAAAATTCAACGTCTTTGTTTCTATATTGTTTAAACGGATTTTGAAAAGAGAAATAAATTTTTTTATTACGAGTTTATTCTTGTTTAATGAAAAAGAGAAAAAGTTCAATTGAATATTTCTGTTTTGTTTCTTTTATCAATGTGAAAATGCCTCTCGGTGAATAACCGATTTATCACGACAGTTAGGATTATGTCTGCAAGGTGTAGGATGCCAAAACTTTTCCCGATGATCAGCAGATTGATCATGACATTTTGGATTCGATTTGCAAGACAATGGATGCGAAAACTTCGTCAGATGATCTGGAGATCGATCCGTGCATTTCGAACTGTGTCTGCAAGGAGTACTGGCAGGATTATTTGGTTGAACAATAATTGGATGAGAATATTTTCTACAATGATTTGGATCGTTCGTATCTCGGCATTGTTCTCCATGTCTACACGGTGTTTTTTGTTCACTATCTCTATTCGTTGTCGGTACGTTTGAAACAGCTGGTTGTTTTTGATCAACTGAAGCTGCTAAAAATAGAATCAATATGAAATTTTTTTGAAAAATCTTTATTTGAATTAACCTTCTGATTTTTCTGCTTGTTTTGGTTCCAAAACTCGTTCACCATGTGAATATTTAATCAAATGAGCTCTTGTTTTTGTTTGACATTTATCTTGAAAACGACATGGTATGAGAAAATAAGGCATACCTGCATGACGAAATTGAGATCGATGTATAGGATCAATTAATTTATCGCAATTAGCTGATGTACAATTAGGTACTTGATGAGGATGATGTGTTAAGTTTTCTTCTGGATTTCGGCATAATTCAGCAAAACGACATGGATGTGAATATTTTGCATTATGCTTGGATCCATTGTCAGAAAATTGTACAAGACAATTAATACCATCAGGACATGGTTCAAATTTTGAACTACCGTTACCACGAAGAAAGTTGATTGCTTGTTTGACTTTCCCTTCGACATATTCAATGCCTTGAGATAGCAAATTTGTTGATCTATCATCATTTCCAGTTGCTTTCGTATTTGAAGATATATGTGCTGCTGGGTCAAATTTTTCATCAAATGTAACATACAAATCTTGTTGTTTTTCAAAACAGACAATAAGATTTCGTATTGGCAATGTTCGAGCACCAGCACTGACATGTATGTATTCTAATGTGTTTAAATCAAGATCTCGTTTTGAAAATTTACAAGATATTTGTTCATGATTGTATATCGAATTTGGACCAACATGTGAGAGAGTAACCATTCCATTTGATCGGTTGATTTCGAGACAAAATGTCAATAGATCATCAGTATTGCATCCAAGATAAAATGTTTTTGATTTAGCTGCAACTTGATGACGTCCAATATACGTTTGATGTTGGAATGGATGACCATTATTTAAATATGTAATTTCCTCATGATAATCTGATTCATGCGTTTCTGGTTTCGGAGCAATATGACAAATTAAGCCTTTGAAATTTGCTTGAACTTTCTTTGTATTAATTTGTTCTTCAGACAATGTTAACATCACATCACCATTCATTACTTGCCAATAGATATAAATTGTGCAATTCTTTGATATATTTCGATGATTGTTTTCATATTGACGAAATGCTTGTGAGATTGTCAAAGGTAGAACATAATGATCTTCGAAATTTGTTGCTTTTATTGTCATAACCGCACCACACACTGGTTTAGATATGGATTTTTGGGCTTTACGATCGCATTTTTCGATCAATTCATTAATAATAAATTTATTATATTCCCCACCTTTTTTATCGATTTTTGTGATACAATTACGAAAGAGACGTTTAACTGTATGACGAGCATTTTCGCTCAGTGATTCATGTGTTTCTTTTGGAATATAAATATGTTCAATATAATCCAATGGAATTAGTTGTGGTAAATGTGCTTCAGTTACAAAATGTGAATCCACTTGCTGCCAACGTGCAATAATATTTTTAAGACTAATCTTCATGCCTGATTTTCCTTTGTCAAAATGATGACTTGTTGCAGCAATTAATTCGAGAGCGGTTGCATATTCATAACCTGGTATAGATGCATGTAATTTTGATTTATGAAATAAATCGATTCGTTGTTCTTCGTTCATGTTGCCATTCTTCAACCAAGGACGCATATCTTGAATTTTTCCACTGGCAAATGATGTTGCCGCTTGTGTAGTATAATTTGCATCCGGATGATGAAGTATGTCACGTTTGAAAACAATAACTATATCACCATAATAGGCACCTGTATGCGGTCCAAGAATACTGAAAACTTGTTGATTTGTTCGTAAACTTTTATCTTTATCATAGCCGATACCAGCAGGATTCTGAAAAAGTTTCACTGATGCATTCGCTATTTCAATAGTTCTCTCACGAATTGTTTCTAGTTCTTTTTTTAAATTAGGTCGAAGCAACGCTTCTAGTCGTTGAATGTTGTCTGACCAATATGCAGAAGAATCGCCGTTCGACGTCGGTTGAGTGGATAAATTTTCAATAATGTTATCGTGAGAAAAATTATGTTCTTTATAACATTTATGAATTAAGTGAATTACGAATTTTTTCACATTTTCAAATAATGATGATGAGCTTGATATTATTCTTCGGATGTCTTTGTGTTGTAAAACACAATTAGCTGCAAATTCGTAATTTTTTAAATTTTCCATATAAGCTCGACTCATAACATGACCATGAACTAGAATTGATTCAAATATTTCTGTCTTACATCGATGAACCGGTTGAACATTACGTATCCAATTAAGAATATCATTTGGGATTGATTCTAACTTTATTTCATCCCAATTCTCTTTTTTTGCATAAGAATATATTGCTGATATGCTTTTATTTTGATTATTAATAAAATTAATTCCATCATTTAAGTTACAATAATGAACAACAGCACTATCACCGACTATCATTCCATGCCGATATCGAATAAAATGATCTGCCTTGTGACAATCATTACATCCATCACCATGTTTACATAAATATCGAATATCACGAATATTCGGATGTGTAAATGAATTTAAATGATCTTCTTGATCTTGTTTTTTGCAGTTACTACCATAGGAACAAAGTAACCGAGGTACATGAATTGATGTTGTTCGATGTAGTTGGCTCATATCGTTGCAGATTCGTCCAAACTGACAAACATGAGCATGTTGTATACAATGTCGGTAATCATCATCACTAAGGTGTGTGCCATCACTTTTGTTTAAAAATCGGTCATATATATCACAATGATATGGAGTAAATTTACATGGTTTTGGAAATGGATGTATGTAATCGTCAATATGTTGTCGATTATGAAAATCAGCACAATAACTACCATGTTTACAACGAAGTTTACAATGACGTTTCGCTTTGCAATGCTCTTGATTACGTGCTTGAAATTCTCGACATTTATGCGAATCTTTACACATTTCAACGTGTCGATAAGATTTTTCATGATCATCAGATGTATCATCACAGAAACCATGTTTAGGACAGTAAGACGGATGTTCAAATTGTTGAGCATGCGTACGATCATCAATAGTCAGACATTTTGCACCATGTTTGCATGGTTTTCGATGAGTTAAGGAAAACATATGAACTGTATCATCATTTCGGTCGCATGTTCGATTTAAATTTTCCATACAAAGAGGTGGATGTGAGAATTTTTTAGCATGTTCAAAATCATACATATCTTGACATTTGGCTGCGAAATGACATGGTGGTAAATCATAGATACGAACTTCTTTTACAGATAAACCATCAGATGAAACACGATAAGGACCAAATTGAGTATTTGGTTGAATTAAATTCAACGTTGGTTTCACTATCAATCCATCTAATTCTCGTTGAAATGGTGTAAAATTGCCATGAGGATTGATACTACTTCCTGTATTATGATCATCAATAATAGCAAGTGCAATTAATTTGAAAAAGCCTGCATATTGTTCAATAACTGAATGAAATAATTTGGCGACATGATCGGGTGGATTTTTAAATGCACCACATCCGAACGCTGACAAAATAAGACAATCATGTCCATGCTGATAACCGATAGAAAAAATATTTTCAATTTTTTTTCGCATTCCAACAGCTTTCTTTGTATCTAAAGTATTTTGATCGATCAATTCTGGTTGTCGATAAGCAGCTATAGCTAATGCGCAGACATTGCCTAATGGTTTTTTCATGTATTCATATCCAGTTTCTTCTGTTTGACGAAATACAGTTAGACCAGATGTATAAATAGCACCGTATTCATCCATTGGATACATTCGTCGTGAATCAAACGAGGAATCAAAATCGTCTTGTGATACACAATGAACTCGTTCGCATGGTTCAGTTTGAATTTCATCGAGACCAACATCAAGACTTCGACAGTAGTCTGATCGTCGGAAGATGTTTTCTTCTTGTGCCCCATCGCCCTTTCGATAACCACCACCGGGAGTTGTTTGATTGGCCATATTTAATAGAAGTGGTTTCATTCCTTGATTCACTAAGTCTTCGTAGGCAATAAGACAATCTTTGTTATAGACTTTGACTCGTGTTTCTGGGAAAGGTGTTTCACTTAAAGGTAATGTTCTGCTAGGTTTTAATTTCGATTGATGAGTATAAATAATTGTTTTTAAGTTTTTATCTAAATTTAATTTGATTTCATCATTTCCAATCGTATATTTGCCATTTCTTATTGTAGCAACTGTATTCAGCATAACTGTCACTCGAAGACGATGCCGTTTAGTATCGTACGATCCACCAGTGATTGTGCGTGTATTGGCATTTCTGTTCAATTGTGGATCAGGAGTTTTACACAACTGAAATTGTTCAAGCCATGATTTCGAATTCCATTTATAACGAAATATGTTATGATTAGGATTGTGAACAAATTGTGTTATATCAGGTTGGTATCGGAGCATTTCAGATTCATACCAAGTATCTCGATTAATTTCATGTTCTTCAGGATCACTGTAGGCAATATAATATTTCAGAATAAAAGATTTTCCATCATTCATTGCAAGTAGTCCAATTCGAAGACATTCATCAAAAACCTTTTTACTCGTTATTTCAAGAACCACATTTGTACCACGATGTTTATATAGTACAGCTTGCTTTTCAAACATTCCATTTTGAAGAATATAATTTATGTCATAGTCTATAGGAACTCCACTAACAAGTAAATAACAACTTAAATCATTCTTCTTTGATACAAGTGTTTTGTTAATGTAAATGTAACTCTTTGCAGCCCATTCAGATGCACTACCACAAGCAATAATACATGCATTCTTGGCTTGTTTATTTAATTCGATATGTAAAACTGACGGTCGTACATCATCCAAGCCAATGCTTTCGCCAATCTGTTTTCGTAATAGTTCTTCAGAGACCGAATTCGGAAGCTCTTCAAAATAACTGCAGTCAGCATTAAAATAAATTCGAACTGAACGATCTTTGATGGCAAATTGTTCTCTATTGGCAGTAATCAATGATTCATCAAATAATGTAATCATACGATAGATATTTGGAAATTGAATATTGACCTTTTCACATGAACGTACTTCATTATCTTTGAATATTTCATTCCATCGAGAAATAACTTCATTAGAAGTTGGTAAGCTTCCAAGATTGTTGTCATTTGTCATATCAAGTACTACATATGACACTAATTTAGGCGTATTAACAAAGGAAATCGCATTCGAAGTAGATCGTGGATCGATGAATATACTGGTAACATTTTCGACTAAATATTTCTTTGTCTGTTCATCAGAAACGATAATCGAACCAATACCAAATTTTGAATAGCATCGAATGTTAAGTATTTGTATTTTTAAACTACTGTTGATACGGTGACGAATTTTATTTTCTAATTCGAAATCATCTTTATCATCTGGCATTAGATTTTGTATATATAATGTCACGGGCTTTTTTGATGGTGATCGAGATCGTGACGATGACGATGATTTACGACGTAGTTTGAATTTATCTGAATATTGATCAGAATAAGACATCGAAGTTCTGCAGGAAATACTTGATGATACTATAAATATATTATTTTTATAACTACATTTAATTTTATATTTGAAATTTTCTCTCGAACTAATACAAATCTTTTTATAATAAAGCTCCTACATTTTCTAGAATAAATTCACACAACACAAATTAAGCTTTACCTGATTCTTCTGGATTCAAAGAACATCCATTAGAATTTGCTTGATCATAATCGATATTTTGCGCCATCATTGATGGTTTCATATGCGAGATTCCTTGCTGTAATCCACATGATTGACATCGATCTGATGGCGAGTCATTATCAAATAAACAACTTTCACATTTCCAATTTCCCACGTTTTTGCTAATCACACTTTGCTTTTCCTAGAATAATAAATATGATAATATTATATATCACTTGGATATAGATTCAAATTTCACTAGAAGAAAAGTTTTTATAGAACTCTGTAGTGTTATAGAGATTCATATTTTGAAAGAATCTAACTGCTTACAGTTATATATGGACCAAGACGTTTGAGTGCATCACCCAAAGTCGATTCTCGTTGACAAGTTCGACAATCAGTTAGTTGCTTTTCATCAAAACGTTTTTGAGCACATCGACGGTGAAATATATGTTG
>Ga0097677_1001818_pt1 | contig 11892 bp, 5 predicted proteins | sample ThiBiot_500_biof_FD_72842 | JGI IMG/M metagenome (GOLD analysis project Ga0097677, IMG submission 72842) | Wastewater bioreactor microbial communities from Cape Town, South Africa - Thiocy_expt_500_biof - 1398105537950 (version 2) (version 2) ...
TCACGACTCTAGCCATCGCCGGAGCGCTCACCGCCGCACTTGGAACAAACATAGGTCCCCCTCCGGCGAACATGTATTTGTTCGTCATGGCCATTGCGCATGAGGTGCTTGCGGGTCTGCTGATTGGCACATTCATGAGCTTTGTTCTTCAGGCCGCCCAGATGGCGGGCACCCTCGTAGACACCCAGATGGGTCTCAGCATGAGCCAAGTGCTCAACCCCATCAACGGCGTTTCCAGCACGGTTATCTCCCAGTTTAAGTTCATGCTGGCCGTGGTTATTTTCCTCAGTGTGAATGGTCACCACCTGATGCTCAAAGCGTTCGCGGATAGCTACGGGTCGATGCCCGGCATGACCATGGAACACCTTCCGCAAATGAAGAACAACCTAGTCGGACTGATGGGGACGCTCAGTGTCCTCTCCCTTCAAATGGCCGCGCCGGTTCTCGGCGTGAGTCTGGTTGTCGATGCCGCTCTCGGTATCGTAAACAAGGCGGTTCCTCAAATGCAGGTGGTTGTCATCGGCCTCCCCGCCAAGATCGTAATCGGCCTCATCGCGCTCAGCGTTGGCCTCCCCGCTCTCGTTTCCGGCGTCAATTCCGGCGTGGGCGTCGCACTTGAAGGGTTGCTCCGCACCCTGAAGGGGATGTAAATGGCAGAAGGTGGTCAGGAAAGAACAGAGGAGGCAACACCTAAGCGTAAACGTGACGCCCGTCGGAAGGGCACGGTTGCCAAATCTGTAGACCTCACCGGCTCGCTCGCGCTCATGGCCGCCATCATGGTCATGCCTAGCGCCATAGGAACCATGGGCGGCGGATTCCTCGCGGGAATGCGATCGAGCCTGGAGCACCTTCCTCACGAACTGAGCTTCGGCACCATGGGCAACTTCGCTTGGCGAACGCTCCAGCCATCGCTCCCTGGTCTTGCCATCCTCGTTTTCACCATCATGGTCGTCGGGGTCGCCTCGAATTTCGCCCAAGTCGGGTTCGTGCTCAGTGGCGAGGCTCTCATGCCCAGCTTCGCCAAGATCAACCCGTTCGAAGGTTTCAAGCGACTGTTTTCCTCTCGAGCCCTCTTTGACGGCGCCAAAGCCGCTGTCAAGGCCGGACTCTTTGGATACATCGTCTGGTCGGCCATCTCCTCGAACTGGGGCAATCTCATGGGCCTGTCTTGGCTAACCCCCAAAATGGCAATGGTAACGGTGGGCCTCTTGCTCAAATCCATCGCGCTCAAAGTCGGCATTTGCTGGATCGTCCTTGCCGCGCTCGACTATTTCTTCCAGCGTAAACAGGTCGATAAGCAGCTCAAGATGACCAAAGAAGAACTGAAGCAAGAGATGAAGGACTCGGAAACGTCTCCCGAACTCAAGGCCGCTCAGCACCGCCGTCGTCGCCAGCTCAGCCGCGCCAGCATGCAACAGGCCATGAAAGCCGCCGACGTTGTCGTGACGAACCCGACCCACTACGCCGTCGCCATCGCCTACGATCCAGAAAAACACGCCGCTCCCGTCGTGGTGGCAAAGGGCGCCGATATTCTTGCCGCCAAGATTCGAGAACTCGCTTCTGAGAACAAGATTCCACTGGTTCCCAATCCTCCCCTCGCTCGCGCCCTCTACAAGAAGTGCGAGATCGGGGACGCCGTTCCCAAGGAACTCTTCCAACCGGTCGCCGAAGTCTTGGCCTACGTCTACAAGACCCTCAAGCGAATGCGGAAGATGAAAGCAGTAAAATAGCCGTCGTATGACGCAGACGGCGAGCGATGCGGAAGCCTGGAAACGCCTCGTGCTCCGCTCGATGCCCAAGCCCGCGTGGCTGAATCGAGACGCTCCGCACGCGGACGTCGTCCTCAGCACCCGGTCCCGACTGCTTCGCAACCTCCGCGAACATCGCTTCCCTCACATCGCCGACTCGGAAGAGCTCCAACTCATTCTCAAACGGTCATCGGATCGGTGCGTGAATCGAACCTGGATTTCTCCATCCACCGCCACATCTCCAACGCCGAGCGCGAATACCTTGTCGGCTGCCGCCTCGCCTCCCCCGACTTCGAGTGGAGCAAACCCGGTCGGGCGCTCATGCTCAATGAACACCGCTCTCTCAGCGTCATGGTGAACGAGGAGGACCATCTCCGCATCCAAGCTCTCACCGCCGGATGGTCCGCCGAAACCGCCCAAGCCCTGTCTGGTGCTTGTGTTCGCCAACTGGGAGAGCACATGGAGTTCGCCTTCTCATCGGATTTCGGCTACCTCGCCGCCTCCCCCTACAACGCGGGCCGAGGTCAACGCCTCTCCGCCATGTGCCACCTCATCGGCCTCGCCCAGACCAAACGACTCCCTGCCGTCCTCCGCGCCCTCGCCCAACAAGGCATCGTCGCGAGGGGGCTCTTCGGCGAAAGCAGCCGGGCCGTCGGCGCGTTCGTCCAAGTCAGCATCGTCAGCGGCAGCAAAACCGAATTCACCGGAGCGTGCGAATACCTCATGCGCGAAGAGCGCCTCGCCCGCACCTCCCTTCCCCGCCCCACATTGATCCAAAAAACGCTTCAGGTCCGAGACTTCGCCATCTCCGCCCGCACGCTTTCCCTCGCCGATGCCCTCCGTGTCTTCGCCTGGACCCGCTGGGCCGCCCTCGCCGAAATCGAAGGCTTCGCCATGCACCCCCGAGAAGTCGACGCCCAACTCACCCACCTCGAACTCCACGCCAGCAACGACGACGAAAAAGCCGGCCGCCTAAGGGCCGACTACGTTCGGTCGATCCTCCAAACGTAATCAATAAACCCATTAGGAACCCTAATTACTAAAGAACAGGGAGCCTGCCTACTCCCGCATGTAGTCGTTCCGAAGCGCCCCATCGAACTGCCCCGAAAGCATGCAGCACCGGCTAAAAACGCCTCCCAGATCCGCAAGGACATGGGTCGCGCCGGCCAAGTTTCTCCGTAAGCACCTTCTCCCCTCGCACCACCCGAACGCCGCGTCCAACATTCGTCTCCGAGGGATAACCCTTGCGACGCTTTCGCGTCACCTCAAAAGCAGAAGCTATCGAGGTCGGCAAAGTGAAGAAGTTCGTATTCGTAAGAGTTTTCCATGGTCCAAGACCTCCAATAAGATCCCCAAACTCTACCCACCCCCTCGTCGCGAAGCGACCCTAATACCTATCACCTCGTCCCTAGTGCGAAGCACCCTAACACCTAACACCTAACACCTTTTTAAAAAACCAACTGTCAACTTCGCCGTCCCCCACCCGCTTAAACAAATGTGAGGGCCAGACGTGCGGGTTGAAACGTCGATTCCAGACCCTGCCAAGCCGGGGTTCTATCGAAGCGGTGGTTCATATTGCGCGGCGGTATTGCCGGACGTGGGCGATGAAATTCTGGACGGGGTTGAAAATGTCCGCCGTGTCGTTAAACGGATATTCAGAACCGATCCCGAAGACCGCTTTGACGTTCTTTTGGTCCTCTCTGACCGGTTCCCATTGCGGGGGTGGCCACAGGGACCTGGTTAGTCAAGGAAGGAGACATGACACGTATGGATTGGTGGATTCGTTTTATCTGGTCCGCGGGATTCCTCGCCGCGGTCGCCTGGGACTATCTCCGAGCATCGGACTGGCCCACTCGCCAATGGTGCGCGGGAAATCGCGTCGACAAAGCGCGCAAATACCAAGATTTCGCTCAAGTCGCTAGGTTATTGGCGTGGTCCGCATGGGTCTTCTCCGCCGCATTGGTTTGGAGTCATCCCGAGCCGTCCGCATGTCTCGCCTGTGCCGGGCTCCTGGGGGTGGTCGCTTCAGCGTTGCTGGAGCGTAAATTTCTAAGGGTTGGCCGCTAAACGCAACAACCTGTATACTTCCGAGACTCGTATTGAGGTGTCTTGGAATGGAGTTGGCTCTGTGGTCGCCTGACGACGTCATGCACAAGTACGGAGACTGGGCCGCGGTGGCCTACTTCTTGGGCATCGCCATCTTTGGCGGCCTCCTCCTGCTCTTGGTCATGGTGGTCCTCGGCCGCTCCACCCACCGCCGCCGGAGAAGGCGTCGAGAAGCCTGGGGCCGCAAACATGGCCTCGTTCTGATCGATCAGGACAAGAACTCTCGGGGGTTAATGAAGACCGAATCGGACGCCGGATCGCAGACCCTCTCCAACTACCCCTATGTCAGTCTCTTCCAATTTGCCGGCGCCTCCGCCATGCACATCTTGGAAGGAACCATCGACGATCTCCCCGCCCGAGTCTTCGAGTGGCACTACTTCACCGGCAGTGGCAAATACACCCAGGAACACCACTACACCACCATCGCCTTCGAATACGATGCCAACAAAGGCCACACTGCTTTCCGCCGCCGAGGCTTCCTCGACGGCCTCCCCAAGGACGATATCGTCACCGGCCACCCTGCGCTCGACAAGGCGTTCTACGTCTACGCCGACGCTTGGGGCCTCCTCCAAAACGAACTCCCCAACGACCTAGAAACTACCATCACCCAGGGCCTCACCCACGACTTCTCCCTCGCCGGCCCCCACCTCGTCCTCACCGCCAAAGGACGCCTCAAAGAGAAGAGGTACGACCAATTCCTCGCCGAAGCCCGCCAACTGGCAGCGTGGATCGCTACCAAGCGCTAATGAGCCATGCCGCCACCGCTCAGGGGAAGCGACATTTAGAGCGCACAAAACTCTCCACAATGCAAAGCCGTCGCCAAGCCAAGCAGAGCCACCGCAAGGCCCCCAATACGACCGCAGGTCGTTTAGCCGAAGGTTCCCTGCCTTCGCCGGGTGCCACCAACAACAGCGGTAGCCCAATGCAGAACAAACGCCATGCCTCCGCCGCTCGCGGTGGAGGCGATCCCACCGAGCGCTCCCGGATAGCCTCCACCTCAAGAGGCGGAGGCATAAAGCGGTAGCCCAACGCCATGCCTCCGCCGGTGAGGGGATGCCACATTTAGAGCGCACAAAAGTCGCCACAATGCAATGCCATCGCCAAGCCAAGCAGAGCCACCGCAAAGCCAAGTAGAGCCATTGCAGAACCTCCTAAACGAAATCCGCCCAATCCTCTTCCGTCACATAGGTGCTATCCAGAAACGGAAAATCGGCATCCTCGGTCCAGATCTCATCCGAAACCCAAAGGTCCTCGCACTCAATCTCCAGCACCCGACCACCCCCTTCCCAACGAAACCGCATCAAGAACCCATGGCCCGATGCCGTCAGCTCAGTCACCGCGAACTCCACCCAACTCCAGTTCGAATCCGTAAGTGCCAAAGAGACCCCTCGGTGAAGAAACTCCAGCCGATGCACCCGCTCAAAGTGCAACCCCTTCACCGCCGCCCCCTTCAAACTCTCCACTGCCATCTCCCGAGGCAGCACCGTCACCGTGACTGTTTTCAGCAGATTCCCAAAGGACACCTTGAGCATCAAAGCCTCCTCAAGATCCCCCATCTCCGCCCACAGCTTCTGAACCCTCTCCTCCATCTTCACACCGGTTTGACCGTTCAAAAACAGCATTCGTTCGCGTCGTTGCGCCTCAAACTCTCGGTGCAAGGTGAAACGTCTAGATAGACAGCCCCTCCGCTTCGTCCCACCTACCAGCTTCCCACTCATGGGCACTTGACCAACGGTATTCCGCCGGATTCTCCACATATCCCGCCCTTCTCGGATTCTCGTGGACGTACTTAACCTTCTGCCAAAAGAACGCTGGAGTCTCGATGACTAAACCGCGAAAAGACCGCTGCCAAAACGTATTTCGGTTGAGCCCGGTCTGCTCAGAAAACGCGTCCCGCTCGTCTTGGGTGAGCAAGGGTTTGATCCTTGCCGAAGATCGCGGCTTGAACCCTGCCATGAACTTCCTCTGGTCCAACTTCTCTGGCAAATTCAGAACCATATGAAGGTGGTGAGGCATCACCACGTAAGCATGGAGTCTCGAACCAGTCCGGCGACACTCGCCTTTAATCACCGAAACCAACGCATCCCGAGGTTCTTCCCGAGCAAAGGCATGCACAAAATCAAGCACGGTGGCGGTGATAAACACACACTCCCCACCCCCGCCCCTATTCACCCAATGCCGCTGCCGAACCACTTCAAGATTATGTACTTATGTATCACGAAACAAGAACCCCGATGCCTCAGGATGAAGCCGAAGGCGAAATCCAGCCCTTAGAGCGCAAAGCTCGGAGGCTAAACAGAGCGTTTCAACAAAGCCGAATATCCCAAACCTAGATGCCTCAGGGTGACGCCAAAAACAAAGCCATCGACCAAAGAGCGCAAAGCCCTGAGGCTAAAACAGAGCGTATCAGCAAAGCCGAATAACCCAAACCTAGATGCCTCAGGGTGACGCCAATAACAAAGCCTTTGACCAAAGAGCGCCAAGCCCTGAGGCTAAAACAGAGCGTTTCACCAAAGCCGAATGACTCAAGCCGAGATGCCTCAGGGTGACGCCAATAACAAAGCCATCGACCAAAGAGCGCAAAGCCCTGAGGCTAAAACAGAGTGCATGAGCAAAGCCTAATATCCCCAGCCTAGATGCCTCAGGGTGACGCCAATAACAAAGCCATCGACCAAAGAGCGCAAAGCCCTGAGGCTAAAACAGAGTGCATGAGCAAAGCCTAATATCCCCAGCCGAGATGCCTCAGCGTGATGCCAATAACAAAGCCTTCGACTGTAGAGCGCAAAGCCCTGAGGCTAAAACAGAGCGTTTCAGCAAAGCCGAATAACCCAAACCCAGATGCCTCAGGGTGACACCAATAACAAAGCCATCGATCATAGAGCGCAAAGCCCTGAGGCTAAATCAGAGCGCCCAGAAATAGCCTCAGGGCTAATCCTCAAAAGGACCGAGACCTCATACCCACTTCACCCTGAGGCATCCGCGCCAACTAATACCAATTGCAGCCCATCACAGTCCGGAGGATAGCGTGTAAAAGCGGGATGCACTTGTATGCCGTTTTGATCTTGACTGAACAAAATCGGCCCAATATGACCATGTATTCAATGTGATCCTGAGGCCGTAGAAATAACCACCACTTATCGGTAAATCTAGCATCGAACTCAATCGCACAAATAGTTGTTATTTACTGCACAATCCCGATTGAATCACATCATGCAAGCGACATTTCTGGCGAATTTAAATCATTAATAAAACATGTATTTTTCAACAGTCCCTTTATCTCATCAATAGATTCTGATATTTCTGGCAGGATGCCCACTGCGCGCCATCCTCGTTTATACATCACGGCTTGAATATTCTCTTCGCCATTTGGATCTTCCGCTAAAATTGCGTCAAAAATATCCCTCAATTCTATTCCACCTTGGGCGACTAGGAGTATTTCTTCAAAATCCGCAACCGAAAATACGATAAGACGCGGAAACAGTATTGTATCCCTGCCACGTTCGCCAAACACTTTCACTAGTTCTTGACGATATAACGGCTCAAGTGTGGATTGAACTTTCCAGAAGGAAAGGACGTTGTCAAGTCCGATCAATACTCCATAGTTTCTTTTCACACTTGACGATTTAGTCGCTGTTTCGATATGAGAATAAACAATTTGTACTAATTCGGGCGTTAGCCTATCGAAATAGGTTTTGATAGAAGCTTGGCTTCCTGAAAACCGCTCAGATTCTTTCTGGATCGCAGTCGTCACCTCAAAAACTGTGCTCCAGTGACTCGCACTGATTTTAAAATCGGCATGTTTACTTTTTCCTTTTTGCTTATTGTCAAAAAGACCCTCGCATTTCGATAATATTAAATTATTCCTTTGGCAATGCCCTTCAATCAGTGTTCCTATATATTTTTCTATAGCCGCACCCATCGAACGGCACAATGCTTGCTGGCGGTCTGGCGAAAGTGATCTATTAATGCGATAGTACAATTGGTGACCCAGTTGTTCAAGAATTAGTTGCCTATCAATTAAAAAATATTCATCCTCAAACTGGCATATTGGAGAATTACGAAATGCTCCTAAATCATATGCAAAAGTCGTCGATTGCTCGGCGAGAATTGACAAGTCAAAGTCCGACAGTTCCTTTGAGATGCAAGCAAGCACTTTACTTAGACGACTTTTCTCCCATTCAAATTTAGCAAAAAACTCGTCCCTCTTAAAGGCTGGCTGTTTCTTACCAAAATCATTTAGTTGGATATTTGTGTTCGCTATATGAATACAAAAGCAGACCAGAAATACATCCGCAATTGTGGTTTCGAAGCATCTGAAAAATGCCGCATCGATTTCTTGGTAGCTGTTTCTTGGATGAGCCTCATATATTTCTGGTAAATATCGAATCAATATCCAATAGAATCTACCTACGTATGCAAGAGGGTCATGTGAGTGTTCAAGCGCGAAGGAATTTATAAGCGCTCGCAATACTCGGCTTTCTGAAGTCAATAAGTTCACTGGTTCACTCCATCTATCTCCGGATGGATCTAGTAAGTAGTCGTTAAGCTTCAGAAGGGCCTCGCCAAACTCCAGACGAACATTTGCTTCTTCTAGCGTCACTCCTCTATCACGAGGACAAACCAGCATAATTAGTTTAATTGCAGCAAGAAGTTGAGTTCGGGTAAAGATTATTTCGCGAAATTTTGGATCACCCGATCTTCTTTCCTTCACGAATTGATCAATTTGAATTCTTACCTCTTGGTTCAAAAGGTCACCAGCGAACCTTAATTGATATTCGTCGCCCGCCCCTAAGCGTTGCATAGAAAATGCCATTCGCGTTAGAACGCGAATGGCATTTGTAGCTTTCAACTTTGAAAGCACACTCACTATGTCTGCAAAAGGTGCTTTCTGCCCAAACAGGGCTGCCCAACTTATGATTAATGCAGGATTGCTCATCCTATTTAACTACACCCGCTCGTCTCCCCGCACGTGTCGCACTTCAGACAGACCCCGTTGCGAACCATCGTAAACGACCCGCAGTTCGTACAAGGATCACCCTCGTAGCCCTTCAGCCGAGCCTGCCGAATCTTCTCCGCCAACTCAACCGTGGGCCCCGCCACCGGCCGAACCGCCGTGGCCGTCGCCGACTTCGGCGCCGCGACCTTGGGCGCAACCCCGAGCACGATCGCCGAGCCCTTGCCCGCCTTCGCCTTCTGCTCTTGCTCCAGGGTGTACGTCGGAGAGCCCACCGCGCTGGAATTACCATCGAACGGCAAGGTCGCCTGGGCGGCGGCCTTGACGTAGCCTTCGCTGGCGTGGTCCTCGTAGGCGGCGCCGGGAACGTGGCCCTTGTAGTCGCCCTGCTCTTCTTCGTCTTCGTATTCCGGCGTCTGGATCGGCTTGCCCACCGAGTCGCCCCGAAGGTCTTCTGGCTTCACCTGCACCAGATCCGTGCGGCCCAGGTAGCTCAGAGCCAACTCGCGGAAGATGTAGTCGATGATCGAGGTCGCCATCTTGATGTTCTCGTGGCCCTGGACCGAACCGCTCGGCTCGAACCGCGTGAACACGTACGCTTCCACAAACTCTTCCAGCGGCACGCCGTACTGCAAGCCCAGCGAGATCGCAATCGAGAAGCAGTTCATCAAGGACCGGAACGCGGCCCCTTCCTTGTGCATGTCGATGAAGATCTCACCCAGCTGTCCATCCTCGAACTCGCCGGTGCGGATGTAAACCTTGTGACCGCCCACGCGGGCCTTCTGCGTGTAGCCCTTGCGTCGAGCAGGCATCGTGCGTCGCTTCGCGATGTACCGATACACCAGCTTCGCCGCCGCCTCTTCGATCGCCGCCGCCTGGGAAACTTCCAGCGGAAGCTCTTCCGTCACCGAGAACTCTTCCTCGATCGAAGCCTCCAGAATCGCCGCCGCCGCATCGTCCGCGCTGGCGTTCAACGGCTGGCTCAGCTTGGAACCGTCTCGATAGAGCGCGTTCGCCTTCAAGCCCAGCGTCCAAGACAGCCAATACGCGTCCGCCACTTCCTTCACCGTCGCGTGGGAAGGCAGGTTGATCGTCTTGCTGATCGCACCGGAGAGGAATGGCTGGGCCGCCGCCATCATCCGAATGTGGCCGCCCGCCAAGATATAGCGCTGGCCCTTCTTGCCGCACTTGTTCGCACAGTCGAAAACCGGCAGGTGCTCCGCCTTCAGATGCGGCGCGCCCTCAATGGTCATGGTGCCGCAAACATACTCGTTCGCCGCCTCGATCTCCGCCTTCGTGAACCCAAGCGCGCCCAGCATGTCGAACGACCAGTCGTTCAACTGCTCGTCCGTAAAACCAAGCACGTTACGGCAGAAATCGTCACCCAGCGAGTACCGGTTGAACGCAAACTTCAGCTCAAACGCGTTCTCCAGCCCGGACTCGATGCTGGCCAAAGCCTCTGGCGTAAAGCCGCGCTCCGCCAAGGTGTCGTGATTGATCGCCGGTGCGCCCTTCAGCGTCTTGTAACCCACCGTGTATCGAACGATGTCGTCGATCTGCTGACCGGTGTAACCGAGCTTGTCCAGAGCGGGCGGAATGGACTGGTTAATGATCTTGAAGTAACCGCCACCGGAGAGCTTCTTGAACTTCACCAGCGCGAAGTCCGGCTCAATTCCCGTCGTGTCGCAGTCCATGATCAGACCGATCGTTCCCGTCGGGGCAATAACTGTGACCTGTGCGTTGCGGAAGCCGTGCTGCTCGCCCAGTTCCAACGCCTTGTCCCAAGACCGTCGCGCCGAAGCCAGCATGTCCTGCGGGCACTCGTCCGGATCGATTCCGACCGGCAACACACTCAATCCCTCGTACTGGTCGCCCGAAGCGTTGTAAGCCGCGCGGCGGTGGTTGCGAATGACGCGCAGCATATGCTCAGCGTTCGGCTGATAGCGCGGGAACGGCCCCTGCTCCTTCGCCATCTCCGCGCTCGTCGCGTAGCTCTCGCCCCCCAAAATGGCGGTAAGCGCGCCGGAGATCGCGAAGCCCTGCGGGCTGTCGTATGGAATGCCCATCTGCATCAGCAGCGCGCCCAGATTGGCGTAACCCAGACCCAACGTGCGGAAGTCGTAACTCAGCTGAGCAATCTCGCGTGACGGGAACTGCGCCATCAAGACGCTGATTTCCAATACCATCGTCCACAGCCGAATCGCGTGCTCATAACCCTTCAGGTCAAAGACGCCGGTATCCAGGTTGTAGAACTTGGTCAGGTTAATCGAGGCCAGGTTGCAGGCTGTATCGTCCAAGAACATGTACTCGGAGCAAGGGTTGCTGGCGTTAATGCGGCCATCCGCTGGGCAGGTGTGCCACTCGTTGATCGTGGTGTCGTACTGCAAACCCGGGTCGGCGCTCTGCCAAGCCGCTTCGCAAATGTCGTCCCAAAGCTCGCGAGCCTTGATCGACTTGACCACCTTCCCGTCGGTTCGGGAAGTCATGTTCCACTCCAAATCTTTCTCAACGGCGTGGAAGAACTCGTTCGGCACGCGGACCGAGTTGTTGGAGTTCTGACCGGAAACCGTAATGTACGCCTCCGACTCATAGCCAGTATCGAAGACCGGGAAGTAAAGCTCCTTCGCCCCGTTCTCCGCCAGTTGAATGGCGCGCTGAATGTAGTTCAACGGAATCGAAGCCGCCTTCGCCTCGGCAATCGCCAGGGTCAGCTTCTTGTTGCTGCGGGGGTTGCAGGCCGGGGTGCTCACCGCGCCGCCTTCCGGATTCCAGCAAGCATCGATGATCTGGTTCAGGTGCTTCTGGTTCAGCACAGAACCAGTCACCAGCGCCGCCACCTTCTGCTCTTCCTTCACCTTCCAGGTGATGAAGTCCTGAATGTCCGGGTGGTCCATGTCCAGACACACCATCTTTGCCGCACGCCGAGTGGTGCCGCCGGACTTGATCGCGCCCGCGCTTCGGTCCCCCACCCGCAGGAAACTCATCAACCCGCTCGAGCGTCCGCCGCCCGAGAGCTTCTCGTTCTCGCCGCGAATCTTCGAGAAGTTCGTGCCCACCCCGGAGCCGTACTTAAAGATGCGCGCC
>Ga0097677_1001842_pt1 | contig 11791 bp, 11 predicted proteins | sample ThiBiot_500_biof_FD_72842 | JGI IMG/M metagenome (GOLD analysis project Ga0097677, IMG submission 72842) | Wastewater bioreactor microbial communities from Cape Town, South Africa - Thiocy_expt_500_biof - 1398105537950 (version 2) (version 2) ...
CCAGTAAATACTCTGGATAAAACATTGACTTTCGCTGATCTTCGAAAACAAAATGTCACCAGTGAACAATTATATCAATGGTCAGCATCGATTGATTTAATTGAACAATATCAAATCTATATCACATCTAATAATTATCAATCATCAATGTCGACAAATGTTTTCTACAATTGTTCAATACCACGATTTGGTAGTCAATGTCAATATGAATTTCTCTATTTACCGTCGAATCATTTTTCATTAAAAGAAGCGATTTTACAATTCTATCGAATCGAATATAAGCCAACAAGTTTAACATGTTATATGCATTTAAATTGTAATCGAGGTTCAAAATCAATTTGTCTTGACTGGACAGAAATCTGTGATGAATATGTTCATTGTGTCGATGATCATATTGATGAAAAATTCTGTTGGCAATTACTTATTAATGAATGTAAAGAAGATGAATTTCGATGTCGAAATGGACAATGTATTTCGAAACTGTTTGCATTCGATGAATTTAATGTTCATGAATGTTTGGATAGATCAGATACTTATTACTCTCACCAGGCCCATTTAAATCCAAGCGATGAAATAACTCTTTATGAACCGCAAATTTATTATGAAGATATAACATGTTTCATACTCAACAATCGTCTAAACATAATACCACTAGTAACCAGATCGTGTGATAAAACACGTCATCCTCTTCTACGCAAATTTATGCTCACTGACATACCAACAACATTATCGAATATTTGTCATACTGTATTTTATTATATATTTTATTACGAAGCAAGTAAAAATTTAATGCGTGAAGATATTTGTGAATATAACAAATGCATATTTCTCGTCAATGAAACATGTCCAGATATGATCATGATAGTACCAGCACCTCTGGCATTTGGTCATGTTTCCGTCGGTTATTTTAAACAAACAGATTTTGGATATCCTTATGTACGCTATCCAGATTTCGTTTGTTACAATGAAAAACTCTGCCGAGAATTTCCACTGAATAATGGCACATTACTTAGACATAATAATCAAATATGTCGTCGAACTCAAGATTTATCACCTTCACTATCATTTAAAGGACGAATTATTTCGACAATCGATGCACAAATCAGCTCATTACAGGAAATACTCATGCAATGTAATACCATACTATATGAGAATACGAACATTTGCACAAGTCCATTGATGTATCGTTGTAGAAATTCAACAAAATGTATTTCGATACATCGTCTTTGTGATCGAATGTCGGACTGTGATTATCACGATGATGAAGATTGTTCGTTAATCAATGGAATTTGTTCACCAATAGATTCCGATATACTTTACAAATGTCCATTGAATAACGTCTGTATATCTCGAAGTAGAATTAGTGATGGTACTTGTGATTGTAGGGTCGAGTATTCCACCAACTGTGAAGATGAAATAGCAGGTTCATGTCCAGAAAATAAGTTTCAATCATGCAATGTACATATAATGAATAATATTGTGAGAAAAATTATAACATTTTCAACAATTTGTGATGGATTTTCGGAATTGTCACCGATTATCATTGATGGAATGAATCATACAGATGAAACAGAATGTGAATTGTGGCAATGTAACAATACATACACGCGATGTGATGGCTTTTGGAATTGTTTGAATGGAGCTGATGAAGTCGATTGCGATGAAAATCCATTAATTAACTGTCAATTACATCATCATATCTGTGTCAAACCGGGAACGTTTGAATTGATATGTTTACCGTTAGAAAAAGCCAATGATGGTCAAGTCGATTGTCTTGGTGCAATAGATGAGCCAATACGATGTCAAGATAATAATTATTTTTACATTTTCTATAATTTTTATTGTGATATTACAAATGAAGGACTCTGTGCTGATACGTATGCCGCTTGCAATTCAGAATGTCTTAAAGAAAATCAACATATTTTTTGTAATCTAACCAATACATTCAATATTTTATATTATTGCAATTATGTGAATTATACCGATCGTTCATATCTTTATAACTATTTCTGTTCAATTCCTGGTAAACAATCGAAAATTCAATTAGGATATTTTGCTCTCGATGGACCATTAATAAATAAACAGCCGGAAGCAATTATGAAACCTGAACCGATACAACAAACATTTCCATATAATTTCGAGTGTCATCGTGGATATCCTCTTATACTTAGTTCTAATCGAACTCAAATCATTTGTCTTTGTCCACCAAGTTACTATGGTAATTATTGTCAATATCAAAATCAACGTGTTACTTTTACTCTACGATTTCAACCATATTCAGACTCTCGACGAACAATATTTTCTATAGTTATTCAATTGATTGATAATACAACACAAAGAATTATCCATTCAACAAAACAAATAACTTATGTGTATGTTAAACATTGTCAAACAAAATTTAATTTCTATTTAACTTATTCAACTCGTCCGAAACTATCAAATAGAACCTATTCAATTCATATTGATATCTATGAAAAACAGACTGTTGCATATCGAGGAAGTTTGTTTCTTCCATTACTATTTCCTTTTCTACCTGTTCACCGTATCGGTTATTTCTTGACTATTCCCCGAAATAATCAATCAATCAAAGTTATTTGTCAATGTCTCCATGGTCGATGTATAAAATATGCGGAAAATACAAGTGAATCAGCATTTTGCCATTGTAAACCAGGTTGGACCGGTAAAGATTGTTCAATTTCATACAATTGTACATGTGCATTCGATTTATATTGTGTTGGAGTTGAAGCCAATGGTCGATCGATTTGTATTTGTCCATTAGATCGATGGGGTCCACGATGTTTACTTTCGAATACAAATTCGACTTGTTTAAATAATGGTCAATATGTTCTAACCGATGATGATATGGTTTCGGAGAAAAAATTCTTTTGTATCTGTCTAAAAGGATTCAGTGGTGAACTATGTGAATTAGAAGATTCGAAACTCATTGTTTCATTTGATAAAAATATCATTCAATCAGAAATAACTATGCTGGTTCATTTTATTGAAATAGAAAAACAGGGTCCAATTCGAAATGGTTCAACATTTCAATCAATTTCAATCTATTCGAATGAAATTCTTATTCGATGGTCTCGTTTGTTTCATATAGTTTTCGTTGAATTATCGAATAAAGTTTATTATCTAATTTCAGTTGAAAAATATTATAATCGATCAAGAATTATTCAAAAATTAATTTCATCATCAGATCGTTGTGGACATCTGAATGAATATGTCAATGAAACGATTGCTAATTTTCTTCTTATTCGTCGAATTAAATATTATCATGTACCTTGTCAACATGAAAAGTCGATTTCATGTTTCTATGATCAAGGTCATTTTTGCTTGTGTCAACAGTTTGGTTCTCAACGTCTTGCTAATTGTTTTCCATTTGATCCGAATCTTGTTCATAATTGTTTTAAATTAAGTACTTGCCAGAATGATGGTGATTGTATACAAAATGATCATCAATGTCCTCAAACATCTCGATGTAATTGTCAAGAATGTTCTTATGGATCTTTATGTCAATTTAAATCAAGTTTATTTGATCTTTCATTAGATGGTATTCTTGGTTTTCATATTCAACCACATATTTATATTACAAATCAACCTGTAGTTGTTCAAATAACTTTATGTTTGATTGCTCTTATTGTTTTCATTGGAATTCTCAATGGATTCTGATGTTTGATTACATTTAAAAGTCGTGAAACACGTCGAGTTGGTTGTGGTTATTATCTTCATTCGGCAACAATAACAAAATTATTAACTTCAACTATATTGATATTGAAATTTTCGATACTACTTTGTGCACAAATCGGAATGATAACTAATCGATTATCTTTAAATATTCAATGTTATTCATTTGATTATGTATTAGAAGTATGTTTGACTTTAGATCGATGGTTAATTGGATTTGTTGCTTTGGAACGTGCATATAATTCTTATAAAGGAATTAATTTTAATAAAACGAAAAGTATTAAAATAGCTAAATATGCAATTAGTAGATTAGTTAATGATGATAGTAACGATGAACAAAAACGTATTTGGTGTATTGTTTCATTTTTTTCTACTACTTACATTTAATATTATTTTAGCAATAAAACGACGACGAAATCTTCAAACTGATCTATCACTTTATCAAATAACCTCTGAACAAGTTCATCAAAATCGTCATCTACTAATATCATCATGTATTCTAATAATATTATTATTACCACGTTTAATTATTTCATTTCTTGCTCGTTGTATGCAATCGAATAGTAGTCCATGGATTTATCTCATTGGATATTTAGTTTCATTTCTACCGTCAATATTAATCTTTGTCATTTTCGTTTTACCATCGAAGTTGAATACCGACCAGAGATGTAAGATAATATATCAAAAAGCGAGCTATACTATTATAGAAAGCTGAGTATGAACTGACTCTTAAGATCTATCAAATGGAAATTATGACGGTTGGTTTTTTTCGTTATTGATGAATATTCACTCGATTTACAATCGAAAGTCTAAAAAAACACAACTTTTGCCATTGGCGAATTTCGCATTCCCCAGTAAAAAAGACTCTTCTCATTATTTAGCATCATAATTTTCTAATAAAGCAATTTTATTAGACGCTAGTACAGTTTTAATAGTGTCGAACGGAAATTGCTCTCGCGAAATGTTTGTATCAATATTCAGCGTATCAAGCATAAGTACGACTGACTTGCTTGTACAACGACAACATATTCATCTTCAAACAAACTACCTAAATAAAAACAGCGAATTTTGATTTGTTTTCACGAAGCATTAAGAAATGAAGGTCAAGATTTCTCAGTTCAAATTTTCATTTTGCAATCGATTGAAAATATATTCAATATACGGCGAGTGCGATAGTGCCAATACTTAATAATATATTCGCTCCCATTAATAAATATTGTGGTAATGTAATAACAAGAAATAATTTGACATAAATCGTAAGACATAAATATAAAAGAAATAGAATGGTCAAATAGAGTATAGCATATAAAACAATATGAAGAACATTTCGAGGAGTCGGTTGACCATCAACAGAAGTTTTTACTAGATCATACGTTGGATTTGCACGCATTCGATAAAGTTTATACAGTTCATAGATTTCATTGATGAATATAATAATTAGAAGCGGGAATTCAATAGCAACAACTGTAAATGTAAACGTATTCGAGAATATCATATATGTTGTCTTTTTCAATTTTAAACATGGCTGTTTGTAATCGAATGCGAATAGAATAATCACTGGAAGACTTATGGAACTTTTATAAGTTGTTGCACGTAATATACGAAAGATTTTATTCAAGCAATTTGAATCTGATTTAAATTTATATTCCAAAAATGCTCCAATTAAACTGGTGATCAATGGCAATATTATTGATCCCCAGAAGCAAAGCAAAAATAAATAATGACGTTTATTACGAACTACAAGCCAGTTGATTTCACCGTATTTAAATATTGTTCCGTTTACTGAACAGCTACTTGTTGAATGACCCTGCTTTATAACCATATATGTATCATCACTGACTTTTTGGTAATAATATCTTCCTCTATTAACATATCTATAAAATGATGTCATATCTCGTGAAAATGAAATAATTGTCACAATTATCGATAGAACAGTAAATAATAAACGATAATTAAAATCCATTCTTCTTTTTTTTATTTAATGTGAATATATGAAGATGTGGTTTTATTTAAGATAAACAATAGAATACCAAGGGTGCTATATCTTAATCAACAAGTTTATAACGTCTTATTTTATCTTATCAACATTTTAAATGTGAAAAAAAATCACGATTCATCATATTCTCATCCATTCATTATAAGATATCACCTGTATGAGTGCAGCTATCGTCTGAATTGTTCGAAATTCATCTCCGTGTTAGAATTATAGTAGTTATAAACAAAACTAATCCCAAAATACATAAAGCAAAAACATTACCAAAAGCATAAAGCGCTGAATGACAATATAAAACTTTGTCTGAAAAATAATTCAAATTAAATTTGAAAATAATCTAAATAGATTATAATAGTACAGTTTTTCATGAACAATTTTATATACTTTACTTACCAGAAACAACACTATAATAGTACTGATAAGAAATAAAAATAAATATCCAAACTGCATAATTAGAATAAAATCATTTACAGCATAAGGAGTATATCTCTGTCTAATAGAGATTTCAGCGAGCTAAAAGAATAATTTGAATTTTAAATATGTAATTAGCACACAAAATACGAACTGAAAGAAGTACAATAATATCCAAAATTAAAATAAAAACTGCAAAAATCACCAAACTTTTCGGGATAATTGGCTCCGATGGACATTCATTGTAATAGAAAAAACCAAAATAGAAACAGCAAATTGCTAAAGTATTTGGAATAGGAAATATGATAAATAGATCAGGTAAATGTCGACAAATAACTGAGAAATAAGTTTTAGCCATTTTACTATGAAGTTTAATCAAAATAATAAAAAGAACAACAACGTGACTAAATTTAGTGATGATAACGTTTGTTGAGGGTGAGGGTGTATAGTTGAATATCTTTCAAAGGTCTCTGTTTACTTTTTTCCTTTCTTTCTGTCGATAATTATCTTTCAATGATAAAGACGAAAATTGTAAGATGGCATGTAAAACATTATATGTATGTTTTATCTATGATCTTTACAAATGAAATCAAGTCCGTTTAAAGATCATCTAAAAGAATAACGAAAAAAAATCATTATATATAAAGATCAAACAAAAGAAAAAGAAATTTACATTTTTCAACAATGATCGACTCTGAATCAAAACGACCGTTTCTATTTCTCTCCGTATTTTTAAGTTGTATTGGTTTTGTTTTGCTAATTTTAACAATTGTCTTCTCAATCTTATATGGCTTTGAACGAAATAAATTCCAAGAACATGTTACTAATATTTCGACTGCAAAAGATCTATGTCTAACACCATATTGTATCAAAATTGGTAGAATCAATTCGTGATAATTGATAATGATCGATTATTTTTCTTTGAAATTTTTTTTAGCAAATTATTTTTTGGATAATATCGATCAAACAGTGAATCCTTGCGAGAATTTCTATCAATTCAGTTGTGGAAAATGGATTGAAAATGCTCGAATTCCTGATGATGGTTAAAATAGAACTTATTCTTTCGTTTTCTATATGTTATAATTTTTGTAGATAATTCTCAAGGTACATTCAATATTCTCGAAGAAAAAGTTACTAATCGAATAATTGGTATGCGAACAAAATATAATTTGTTTTTTTCTTTTTTGTTAAATTTTTTACTCTGATTTGTATAGATCTGTTGACATCTCCATTATCGAATGAAAGTGCCGGCATTGATGCAATTATCAATACTCGACAATTATATTCGTCATGTGTCAATGTCGATCAAATTGAAAGAGAAAATGCTGATTCTTATATTATTTCATTAATCAATAATCGATTGGGAGGATGGCCGATTTTACAAGGTTCCAATTGGAACCCATCGTCGTTTAATTTACCTTCGTCATTACTCAAGTTGAATCAATTCAATAAATTTCTATTTTTTTATGTTGCAACAAGTGTTGACGAGAGAAATTCATCTATTCATTCGATTTACTTAGGACAAAGTTCACTTGCTCTTGGTGATCGAAGTTATTATTTAAATGAAAGCAATATTACTCGTGCCTATCGAGAATTGATTAAGAATGTTGTTTTATTATTAACAAACGAAACATTAACAACAATTGATCAGGATGTTGAAGAAATATTTCAAGTTGAAAAACGAATTGCTCAAGTTTGACATTGTTTGGTTAATGAATTATGTGTTTCTCATCTTTTTTTTGTTACATAAAAGGTCTATTGGACAACAGCTCAAAGATATAGCCAAACATCGAATCGTACCGCCTTTGCGAATCTTTCATCTCTACTCAATTCATCAGTACTCCAACTTGATATTTTTTTTTCGTAATAAAAATATTTTCTTTTCTATTTTAGTTCGATTATTCAGATTATATTCGACGAATTTATCGTCTCGAAAATATTGAATTACGTTCGAATGATATGATACTCGTTCGAGAACTTGATGTCTTAAAAAGTCTATCGAACATTTTCGAACATGAATCATCACGAACTCTACAAAACTATATTATCTGGCGTTTTGTTTGGAGTCTCAGTGATCATATGTCAACGAAATTTCAAGTTTTAAAATTGAAATTCATGCAAATCTTTCAAGGAATCAAAACAGGCCTACCACGAAAGATCAAATGTGCGAACAGTGTTAATTATTATATGAGCTTAGCTGTGTCGAAGTTATATATAGAAAAATATTTCGATGAATCATCTCGTCAAGAGTCCACTGAAATGATCGATAATGTTCAACAGATATTTCGTCAGATGATCGATAGAACAACATGGATGGATGCTGAATCAAAAGGTCGAGCACTTGAAAAAGTACTGAGTTTTCGATCGAGTAAATTTTTTGTCCATTTATTCTAATTTTTTATTGATCTAGATCGATGCAGTCGGTCGACGAATCGGTTATCCCGATGGTTTGAATAGTAATCGTACTTATCTCGAACATATATATTATGAAGTTTGCAATCTTAATCATTCTTTTCTCTTCGTATGTAAACTTCTTTTTTTTTTCTAGTATAAATTCAATTCATCGTATTTCAAAAATGTTCTCTTGATCAATCAAATCAATCTCAAAAAAAATCTACGAAAACTTCGCGCACCAATCAATCGAAACGGTTGGGCATCTCCCACTCCGACAGATGTTAATGCTTTCTATCGTCCATCGTACAATGATATCAGTAAAAACTGCAATCTCTATGTTTGCCAATCAAACATTCGTCTCTTTCGTTTTAGCATTTACAGCAGCTATCCTTCAAACACCATTTTTTGATAAACATGCACCGAAGTAAGATGTTGTCTACAAAATAAATCGAGTTCTAACAAGTCAATTCAAGATATTTGAATTATGGCGCGATTGGAATGGTTGTTGGACATGAGTTAACTCATGGATTTGATAGTTTTGGTGGAAAATATGATAAACATGGAAATCGAGTTCGTTGGTGGACAAATCAAACTATTGAAGCATTTAATCGACAGAAACAGTGTATCATTGATCAGTACAGTAATTATACATTATCGCAAATCAATCTCAATGTAAGAAGCAAGTTTCGAAGATATTTTCATATTTTGTCTTTTGGTTTAGGTCAATGGAGAACAAACACAAGGCGAGAATATAGCGGATAATGGTGGATTGAAACAAGCATTTTTCGTATGTGATTTTGAATTTGAATGAAAATATTTATATATTTCGTTGATTATCAAAGGCTTATCAAAAATGGGCAGAAAAAAATAAAAATATTGACAAACGACTACCAGGTTTAAGTCAGTATTCACCGGAACAAATGTTTTTCATGAATTATGCTCAAGTATGGTGTTCGAAAGTGACAGATCAAGCAGCAAAAAGAAGAGTTCTATCCAATACTCATTCACCGCCTGAATTCAGAGTCATCGGTCCAACATCAAATTTTAATGAATTCGATCGTGTATTTGGTTGTAAACCTGGTCAACGAAATAGTCGAGTAGATAAATGTACTGTTTGGTAGCGAAAATTTCTTTTCATGTAATCAATTAGTTGTCTCACAAATAAAAATCTTTTTAGAAGATTTATTTTAACTTCGAAATAAACATAGAATTTCTCAAGGACATTGATAGACTGAAGTGATTTTAGTATGAACATCAATTTGCCAAGCACCTAACGGTTGATTTCCAAATTGTGTATAAATTCCCGAAGGAATTGAATGAAAAATATTACCAACGATATTTAAAGTCATATTGACTGGTCGAACAAGAGCTGTTTGAGTGAAATTGTATATATTTGAAGCACACTTTACATCATGATGAGTAGGAGGAAATGCAAGCCATGGTGAGATATTAGCATCGACAAATGAAGAAAAATTTGCAATTTCAGATGAATTAAATGGTAGCATATTGGGAAATAATGGATTAAATGTAGCTTCGACAGAACCTTGTTGATACGATATTGAATAAGTATTCTTTTGAAAATCAGCTTGCATTGTTGCCTAATAATAAAGATTTCATATCGTATATGCAATATACATAGATACAAGTGAACTTACGAAGTATGCTGGCAGTCCATAAACGAATTTTGAAGCTTCAACATCTATGAAATCATTTTGATAAACTAATGGTTTGAACATAACAGTTTTATTCTGTCGAATTAGATATGGTATTTCTAATTTGAATTCAACAAATGTCTGTTCGGTTATATTAGCAATAAATGGTGGTAATGAAGAGTCTTTACATTGATTTTGTTGATTGAATTCTAAGTAAACTGGATGTTGATCTTTTTGCATGTATGTTGCTAATGGATTCGATGAATTAAATTCGAGATGTTCTTTTGATTGACTGAGAAATGATTGTAAGATTGATTTCGAAAATGGTTGTAGAATCCACCAACCTGTCGTTCGACAATTTGTATCGCTACGACAAATTGATATCATACAAAATACAAAGCATATTTCTTTCATCGACAAATACATTTTTTAAAAAAAAACGTGCTGGCAAGAAAAAAAATGATGACATTTTAAGTTGTTTTTCGTTTTATCTTGTCTTTGACGAAACAGATGTTATTTTTTCACTACATACATCATACAGAAAAACAAGATCAAATAAAATATGATAGGCTTAACAACCAGCATCAGCATTTCGCCAAGATTCTTTGAGATAATGAATATGTTTGCTATTTAATTGATCATATTCATATTTGATAAAATCGAATACACTCCCAGGCAAGATCAGAAATTCTTCTTCCTCAGGAAAATTTGATATTTGAGATATATCACTTCCACAACGAGTTGTTGGTTGCCTGAGTTCAATGACGAGCAATGTATTACCGTAGATGTCTGCTACTTGTCGTTTTTTACTTGTTGATGTAAATGATAAAAATTGTATGTCTGATTTCATAAAATTTAAACGTTCTTCATCTGTTAGATCAATTCCTCGATAAACAATTGGACAATCTGGTGTTTTAATATTCCATTTCAGATATTCATTCAGTAAATAACAAAACGGTCCAATGGTTTGCACTTTATCCGATTCCATAGTTTTCAAATTTCGTGTTATTTGATTGATTAATTTGTACCAGAACGAATCCTTTGTAAACATATGAGCGAGCATATCTCCAATTTCTGCTGGAATAATTTCATAGGGTACTAAATCTTCAGCATATTCTTGAATACATTCTAAATATTCAACTAGTTGTTTAGCACTGTGTTCTTTATTATGAATCGTTCCTTCTTTCATAATTCCTTCGATAGATTCTTTGAGAATATCTAACACCGGCTTATTCCTGTTGAAACCAAGAGAATATCTATAGATGTTGGAAATATGACTGAAATGACGCATCATAGACAACACATTAGGTGGATTCTTTGTTGGAATATCAAGTGGTATTGTTGCATTGAATCGTTCCTGTTTCAAAGGTTCAATTCGACGTCTTTGCGCGAGAATAGTACGTTTTATTGGATAGGATTTACCTTGACTGTGTTGTAACATATTGTGTAAATCGATCGTACGTTCTTCATCAAGTTCTACGTTTGATTGATTTCGATGAAAAGCATGTTCAATAATATCATTATCAATATCGGTATATCTTTCCCATTGATCATTTTCTGTTGATTCTGCATCAACATTATTTGACTTCCATAACCATTGAAAATTATTCGAGAGAAGAAACGATAGAGTATTTGAAGGCATGTTAAAAAT
>Ga0097677_1001926_pt1 | contig 11373 bp, 16 predicted proteins | sample ThiBiot_500_biof_FD_72842 | JGI IMG/M metagenome (GOLD analysis project Ga0097677, IMG submission 72842) | Wastewater bioreactor microbial communities from Cape Town, South Africa - Thiocy_expt_500_biof - 1398105537950 (version 2) (version 2) ...
GACCAGCGGGCTTACGATGCTTGGGGGGTGATCCGGCAGGGGGCGACTTCGGGCGACCCGAAGGGGCGGTATTGCGCGAGCCTGGGTCATGTAGATGACGATGAGTCTGGGCTGACTTACATGAGGGCGAGATACTACGAGGCGACAGTGGGTAGGTTTATGAGCGCCGATACGTCAAAAGACGGATTAAATTGGTTTGTATACTGCTTAAACAATCCGATAGGAAAGATTGACTATTCCGGGAACTCTGCTTTAGACCTTTCCGATGCAATTATTAAGATCATATGGCAAAACATGCAGCCCTTGGTTTTTAACTTAACCGTTGCGGGCCTAGTATTTGGAGCAGGGGCTTGTTTGGCAGCAGCGGAGCAAGATTATTGGGCAGCAGGTGCGTTGGCTGCGGCTTCAATCTTGTCTCTCGCCTCAGCAGCATTATTGGCAAGGATGGGATATGGACTTTTTGCGCACGGTCTTAAGGAAAATGCTGATAGAATTCAAGTTTGCGGAGGGTTGTTTTTGCTGGGTAATGCGGGGTTGAATCTCCTAGGTGTGGCTCTCGGCATTTCAACCGGCGACGAGGATGATGCTTGGGTATTTGGGTTCTAATGATTCTCTATATCGTGTTAGTCTATTTATCGATTGACTTTTTGCTCCATGCTTTTTTGAAGAGAATCAATATCGTCGCAATATTGCTTGGTTTCTTCTTGATGCCCCTTGCAATGTCAGCTGATAGCTATTCAGGGAAAATTGGAATGTCAATACCATTGCCTTGGATTGCCTCTATAACACTCGCCGCCTTTGGAATACTTGTCTTTGGTTTGTATTTGGTGAAGCAGGCTAAGGCAGGAAGATTCGAGACTCGGTATATCTTCACAATTTTGAAAATGGCGGTATCTTTAATAATCTATATTGCGAGCAGTTGCGCTATTTAAATTAAGACTTAGTCAATCAGTGAAAGACAATTCAACCTAAGTTGTTAATGTGAAAGCAGTAATTAGCTTATTGTGGTATAAATTCGGGCTTGATGTGCTGGATCATTCTGGTGGCCTGCCCCCCTCCGGAATGAAGACGCTGGATACCACGAGTTCTGGCTCCACAGTAACGCGGAATGGACTGGGGGCCCGGGGAATCGACCGGATTGAGCGGGTGAATTCTTCAGGGACGACGGTGGGTTATCCGCTGTATGATGGTCACGGGAATATGGTGGCGACGCTTGGTAAGTCGGGGTCTTCTTACTTCGCTGGGAGACCAGCGAGCTTATGATGCTTGGGGCGTGATTCGGCAGGGGGCGGCTTCGGGCGACCCGAAGGGGCGGTATTGCGCAAACCTTGGGCATGTAGAAGATGATGAGTCGGGGCTGACTTACATGCGGGATAGGTATTGCGAGGCAAGTGCAGGGAGATTTGTCCGCGAAGATTCAGCGCGAGACGGAATAAACTGGTTTACCTATGCACGTAATGTTCCGACAATGGGCGTTGATCCAAACGGCACAGACTTTGTTTCTCAATCACGTTTCGATCTATGGATAAGACTTATAGGTGTATATTCAAGAGCCGATAAGCAAGCCTGGGGCATTTTACTGGTTGGACTTGTGGCTTGGCAAGCAGAAGTGGCTATCGGCGGATTCGTTGATATCACCGGAGCGAATTCCCCACTCGATTATTGGGAGACTATCCAAAAAGAAAAATTTATTGTACAAGCAGGAATTACTCTGGGTGCGTCTGCAAGTAATGGTTGGGGGCTGGCGAGTTCAAGCCCATCTGGGAAAGCTGTAGCGGTTGCCGGTGCTTATGCATTGCGGCTAGAGATCACGATGTGGCTATTTAATGACATCGTTGTAGATATCGGGAGTTAGAGAATGCTCAGTAATGATTCTATAGCAAGGTTGCAAGATATTCGTCGTGAGTTGTTAAGCATTCAACATCACTACATGATGCAGATATTGTCTCAACAATCCGAATCCATATCTGCAATTGAGAGTGATCGTCTTAGGGATGTAGTAAGACGAATTTATCCTGAAGATCCAGATTTCGAGAAAGAACTCGTGAGAGCAGCCCACGATTCAGAAGTCATGAAGAATAGTATCACCTTCATGCTGTCGGTCATGTTAATGACATGCAATCAGCTAATAAGAGAACTTGAAGACAGAGTGGAGTAATTTTTACTGCCTCAGGAGGCGCCGGTTGCCAATGTCGGATATCCACTATGCCAGTCATGTGGCTTGAACCATGGGCGGAAGTTTTGAATGACCTACCAAATTGGGCAGCCCCGAGGGGTGATCCGACAAGGGGCGACTTCGGCGGATCCGAAGGGGCGGTATTGCGCGAACCTTGGGCATGTGGAGGACGATGAGTCTGGGCTGACTTACATGAGGGCGAGGTATTACGAACCGAGCAGTGGGCGTTTCGTGAGTGAGGATTCTGAACGAGACGGAGCGAACTGGTTCAATTATTGTGAATCTGATCCAGTCAATCAAATGGACATCGATGGTCATGCTTCAATTGACTGGACGGGTACAGCTCAAGCTGCGTTATTTGGAATGATTATTGGATTTTGTGGGGTTTTGGGATACAACTTGACCGCTGGCCCCAATTCGCAATTGAGACTTCCGGTGTTTATGACTGCTGCCTTCTCATTTCTTGTTGGTTTCTTAGGTCGGGCAATTGGGCAGGCTTTAGGTGGCCGTGCTCATACGATGATTCCGTGGAATCAATGGATTAGCCAAGTTGCGAAAGGCGGCTTGGGAGGCGCAATCACGGGAGGCGGTATCGGCATGGTTGTTTCATTGTATTACGGTATTCGTAGTGGTCAAATTCTTTACGAACTGTTTGAAATGGACTATGAAGATATGGGAGGTCACTAACTTGGACTCCAGGATCAGTTCTGTATTAGGCCTAATCGGGGGCATACTTTTCGGAATGACGGTTTGGTCAAACGGTTCGGTGTTCTTGCCCATGCTGGGATTCGCTATAGTCATGGGATCATGGGTATCCGAGTTTTTCTCAAAATCCCATTACTCCTTGCGCCAATCCGTCGTTTTGGTTTTGTTGGTAGTTGCTGTTATGATTCCGGTAGTGCACAGAGGTTGGGAAGTGCTCTTAGTCGGCATTTTCCTTAAGGTGGCTGTGGCCTGTGGGTACTATTTCTTCTCAAAGAAATTCACTTTAGGTTCCAATTTTAGCGACCGTGAGGACACGCGGAACGTCTGAAACTCAGTTCTAACCCAAAACCGAGCCCGTAAGTATGTGAAGTCAGTGATGATCTTGAGTGTACTTGTGAATATAGAAGTATTGGTCTGCTCCCACTGCTGCATGATCTAACCATGGTGAGCCATGTCGCCACGGTCACGCTGAATGGACTTGGGGCTCGGGGGATTGATCGGATTGAGCGGGTGAATTCTTCGGGGACGACGGTGGGTTATCCGCTGTATGATGGCGACGCTTGGGAAGGCGGGTGCTTCTTTCTGAACACTCCCTGGTGGAGGGATGCGATTGGGTAGGAGGATTTATGCGGTTTGGGTTTGGTTCGCCTTGCTGGCGGGTGTGATTCTGCCCGAGATTGTTTACCCTCGGAATCATGCATTGGGCGTCTTGGCGTTCGTGATAATTGGGTTCCTATGGTTGGTTGAATTGAAACCAAGTGACGGAAAGGGGCTATTCCCGTCGTTCGGTGTCTTTGCCTTGGCTATTGCCAGTTTCGTTCCCGTGCTCCATGTGTCCGGCTATATGCTTATCCCTAAGCTGCTGTTCGTTACGCTGTTTATTCTCAGTTGGCGGCGGCGCCGGGCGACTTCCTCGAAGTTGGCGTGATTATGATTTGAGCGGAGCTGTTCCTGGGCTCAGTAGATTAGGGTTACTCGAGATGATCTTTGTTCGGCGTGTAGATAATCAGTTCATCCCAGGTGGAGTCGAGCGATTATCAGTACCTTGTTTTTGAGGGAGAAGCGGTTGGCTCGGAGGTTCTGCATCGAGTGTTTGGTGGGGGACTTTTGAACTGCTGGGGAGCCTTCGACAGGCGCACCTTGGGTTTGCCCATGTGAGGGGGCACTTTGTGGGTGACAGGTCTGACTGGGAGCGCTTTCTATCCCAATGCCCGGACGCTTTATCTTACCAATGCCGGTTTGAGCATTTGGATCAGGAGTTTTGCGTGGAGGCGAAGCTCTCGGACTTTGGGTTGCTTCCGTCGGTTCCGTTAGAGGCGTTTGGCGACTATGCGTTTGGGCTCACGCCGGATCGGATCTCGGTGCCTGAGCGCTCTTGGAATCCCCGAGAGGTGATGGGGGGAGACGGCTCGGTTGAGTTGATCGAATTGGCTTGGGAGGGGGCCTTTGAGGCGCATGGGCTTTGCACGAGTCTGGATTTGGACGCTGTCCGGTTTCCGAGGGCAGTTATCTATCGGTCGGAGCCGGTGGTTTTGAGCGCGAGTGACGTGACGCTTCACGGGCGGTCGGGCAGAGAGCTCTTTGATAGTTGAGAGTCGGCGGCGACACAAATGATTGCCCTTTGGGGGTGAGGAACGGGCCCCATGCTCAACGGAGGCTCTGGTGACGAGTTCTATGGAAAGGATCTATTGATGCGGCTAGACGATTTAAGAAAGAGGGTTCATGGCGATCTTGCTTGTAGGCTGGCTGAACATGGTTTTACCACCACGAAGTCGAGTCGAGTCTATCGAAAGAAGTTGCCTGGGGGGCATGCTTCGCTTCGCCTAGAGGTTGTGAATCATCCTGGGATCGATTTTGATGTGTTGGGATACATGGGAGTTCGAATCGATGCGGTTGAAGAGATGGTGAACGTCGATAGACCGCACTGGTCTGCTGCTGACCTCAAAAAGACTTTAACCGTGGAAATTGAGTTTGGAAACTTCATCCGCGGAATGGGAATCCGTCATTCGGTTGAAAATGAGCGCATGGCGGATGAAGCGGCGCAAGCTCTTTATGAGTTAACCGTTCAATATGGTTTTCCGTATTACGAGAATTTCATCCGTCCTGAATATGCCTTCGAAGTTCTCTCCCAGTTCGATGAGATCAACCGTGGAATGAACTGTCCGATAGCGTTTCGACGCGGGCAAAGGCTCCTCGCCCTCTCAATTCTGCTGAAGCGTGAGTTAGAGCCAGAACTGCTTGAGAAGATTCGGGCAAAGATTGCGCGACAGACGCCGAGCGTGGATGATTTTGAGCGGATGTTAGAGCGCGTGATGCCGACGCGGTGATGGGCTTGGGGGCGGGATTAGGCGGCAGTCTTGAGTTTAGAGCGGTTTGATGGACGTACTTCTCTTTGGGTTTGAGTCTTTCGAGAAGCAACTGGCGGACGCCGGAGTGAGGGTTGTTGTCACGGCGGAGTTTGAGGCCGCGGCGCGGGTGATACGTGACTCGGACAAGGTTAAGGTGTTTCTGTTTGATTCGCAGCGGCAGGGGGGCTCTGGGTATGACTTGGCCGGGTTGATGCGGGCGACTCATCCTGAGTGTTTGGTTGGACAGGCGAGTCCGGCGGCTCGCTTTTTGGACCTCTCGAAGGGGGCTCCTCGGAAGATGGATTTCCTGTTGGACGATCCTTTTTCGGTAGCTGATGTGTTGGCGCTGATGGCTCGGTACGACCGGGGCGAGGTGGGGCCGCCAGCGGGGTGGGACGGGTGGTTTGTCGATGTCTTGGAGATCGATTTTTCGTCGGTGGATTGCGAAGAGATGGCGTGGGGGCACGAGGCGATGGTTTCGGAGATGCGGACTTGGTTGAGCCCGGAGAACTTTGAGCGATGGATGGCCTTGATCCAGCCCGGGATGGAGGAGCGGATGCGGCTTTGTGAGGCAGAGAAGGCACGCACATGATCGATCTTTAGGGAACGAGAAATGTGTATTCGTTGCCAATTTTGAGAACGTGTGTTTGGATAAGAACGCTCTGTCGGCATACGCGCTCACGCCGGCACGGAACCAGCGGCTACACCTGCCGGTGGCCGGAACCTTGATGCCTTCGCCTCTTGAGGTGGAGGCTGGTTGGAAGCGCTCGGTGGGTTTGCCTCTGCTCGTCGAGTTGATTTCCAAGCAGCTGTCCGCCTTTGCTGAGGTAGTTGATCGGCTCTATAGTGTTGAACGGTTTAAAGCACTTTGCTTCAGAGGTGTTGTAGCGTAGGATTTAGGTAATGCTTGTCTTTCCAGTTTTGATGTTTTCCGTAGGGTTGGCGGGATTTATTGGGATTCAGTTAGCGGGGCCAGCTTATTTGGTGCGGGCGAATCGTCGCCCGCCTTTCTTCTCGTCCTCAAAAATGATGGCGGTATTGTTCGCATTTGGGGTCGCGGCGATGGTGTGGTTGTTGGCTTCGGTGGTGGTGGGGACGCGCCACTTTTCTCCTTGGGTGTTGATGTCCATTGGACCGATTCTGTTGATCGAGTGGTTGCAGGCGAGGCGGATGGCGTTGGCGGAGACTGGGGGCGGTTTGATTCACTTGGCGCGAGGCGTTTTGGTGATTGGGGTTATGGTCGTCAACGTTTTGGTGGCCCCTTTTTAAGTACTGAGTGCGGAGTGCTGAGTGCGTTTCGGCCTGCTCGCGTACGAAACCGCGTTTGTACGCTTCGCGGGATTGGTTTGGGGTGAGGTTTGGCGGAGGAACTCTGTTGGCATACGCGCTCACGCCGGCACGGAACCGGCGGCTACACCTGCCGGTGGCCGGAATATGGATGCCTCCGCCTCTTGAGGTGGAGGCTGCTTGGAAGCGCTCGGTGGGTTTGCCTCCACCGCAAGCAGTTGTTCTGCGTCGGGCTTGACCGACGACTACACCCTTCGGGGTTGGTGGGCGGTTGTTTGGGTGATGGGTCAGAGCGGTCTGGTTATTGGTATCGCTCACGCCGTCATGGAACTGGCGGCTACACCTGCCGGTGGCCGGAAGATTGATGCCTCCGCCTTTTGAGGTGGAGGCGTGTTGGAAGCGCTCGGTGGGTTTGCCTCCACCGCAAAAGGCGGAGGCATGGCGATTGTTTGGGTGGCAGGAGGCTTTTTGGGGCCAGCTCACGGACTAACCGTGCCTCACACAAGGTCCATGTTTGGGACGTTTTTCCTTTTGTGCCAAAAAATTGGCAGTTATATCTTGGCAATTGTGGAAATGTGTGCCAAGATTTTGGCATGAGTTCGGAGGCGAAGGGACTGAGTCGGCGGGAGCGGGAGATTTTGGAGGCGCTTTACCGGTTGGGGCGGGCTTCGGCGGTGGAGATTCGGGAGGAGATGGAGAGTCCTCCTAGCAACACGGCGGTTCGGACTCTGCTCACGATTTTGGTGGACAAGGGGCATGTTCGGTTTGCTCAAGAGGGGGCGAAGTACATCTATGAGCCGGTAGTGCCTCGGGATGAGATGGCGAAGAACGTGATTTCGGGCGTGGTGGATACGTTCTTTGGGGGATCGATCGAGCGGGTGGTGGCGACTTTGGTGAACAGCCAGGAGTCGAAGCTCTCGGACGAGCAGATCTCTCGGTTGGAAAAGATTATTGAGCAGGCAAAGCGGGAGGGGAAATGAGCGCGGTTCTTTGGGTGTTGGGCAAGGCGTTGGCGATTTCTGTTTTGGCTTGGCTGGCGGGTCGGCTGGTGATGCGCGGGCGGCCGGCGGCGGTGCATGTGATTTGGGGACTGGCGTTTGTGGCGATGTTGACCTTGCCCTTCCTGGCCTCGAACGCGGTGCCGAAGGCGACGATTTATGTTCCGAGCGCGGTCAAGTCGGAACCGGCTCACTACGATGTAGAGGAGTCTGGTACGGCGGGAGGCTCGGTGGAGAGAGCGACACCGGTGATGGCGCTTCCTGAAGAAGAGGCGGGCGTGGATTGGGCCCGGATTCTGATGGGGGGCTGGCTGGTGGGTGCGCTGTGGGTGATTGGGCGATCTTTATCTGGACTGTGGTCGCTGCGATCCCTGCGAGTGCGGGCTTCTTATGCCCTGGAACCTGAAGATGTGGGTCTGGACCTCGGCGCGCTATCGGCGCGAGTGGGTGTTCGACGACCCTGGGAACTGCGACAGAGCACGTCTCCCGAATTGGCGACGGCGATGACCTGGGGGCTTTGGCGCCCGGTGGTGCTGTTGCCCGAGGATGCGGACCTGTGGACGGCGGAACGCCGGGAAGCAGTCTTGCTCCATGAACTCGCCCACGTGCGCCGTCGCGACTTTGCCAGTCAGCTGCTGGCGGAGGCGACATGCGCCCTTTATTGGTTCAATCCTCTGGTGTGGTTCGGCGCGCGGGCCATGCGGGAGGCAGCTGAGATTGCCGCGGATCGGAGTGTGCTGGATTCGGGGGTTAAGCCTTCGACCTACGCTTCGGAACTTCTGCAGATGGCGGCGGGTCTCGGCGGACGATCTCTTCAACTTTCTCTTACAGGAGTATCCGTGATGTATTCATCGAAGATCGAATCTCGAATTCAGTCGATTTTGTCGCCCGCGCGCCAACGTGGGTTTACGACCCTTCAGACCTTGGCGTCGTTGGCGTTGGCCGTGGTCGCGGTTTCGGCGCTGGCAGGCGTTCAGGTCACTCAGCAGCCCGGTCACCGCTCGGCGCGGGATAAGGCAGTGGCTTTGGCTAACGTCAAGCAGTTGGGCTTGGCAACCATGATGTATGCCGCCGACTTTGATGACGTGATACCGTACGCGCAATCGCAAGAGACGGCATGTTCCGTGATCTTCCCTTACATCAAAAACAAGAAGGTCTATGAATCGCCTTCCGGGTCTGGTCGATTTCAGTTCAATTTAAAAGTGGGTGGCGTCAATATGGCCGATCTTGTCAGTCCTTCCGAATCACTGATGTGGATTGAGCCTGTGAAGAACGAACCGGCGGTGGCCTATTTGGATGGCCATGCCAAGATCATCACGGCGGATCAGAAGGCGGAGTTCGCCAAGGCTTTGAAGCAGACGTTTAAGCGACGCAAGAATTCTAAACCCTTGCCGAAGAACTACTCGATCAAGTGGTAGCTCAGTTGTCTCACTGGTTATTCTAGGGGTAAGTGGTCGCTTTTGGGCCTGGGGTGGGGAGGAGTGAAGCCATGGGCGGGCCGCCCATGCCACGCTTCACCCCAACGTCCGTATCAACTAAGCGACGCAAGAATTCCCAACCCTTGCCGAAGAACTACTCGATCAAGTGGTAGCTCAGTTGTCTCTCCGCTTATTCTAGGGATAAGTGGTCGTTTGTTGGTCCTGAGGTGGGGAGGGGTGAAGCCATGGGCGGGCCGCCCATGCCACGCTTCACCCATGGTTGCCTGACCGTTTTCGTTGTGATTTATCGGGAGGGCTATGATGGGAACAGTTATGCTGCTTCCGACCTTAATCGCGCTGGCGATGACCCCCTCGACGACTCCAACGGTGGACGTTGTGCTGGCGAAGCCTTCTCGGCGACAGCTGGATTGGCACAAGTTAGAGTATTACGGCTTCGTCCACTTTGGCCCCAATACGTTTACCGATAAGGAGTGGGGCGAGGGTAAGGAAGATCCTAACTTGTTTAACCCGACGGCGCTGGACTGTCGGCAGTGGGTGAAGACCTTTAAAGATGCGGGAATGAAGCAGGTGATCATTACCGCAAAGCACCACGACGGGTTCTGTTTGTGGCCCTCGGCTTACTCGACGCATACGGTGGCGCAGTCCAAGTGGCGAGACGGGAAGGGCGACGTCTTGATGGAACTTCGGAAGGCTTGCAATGAGTACGGGCTGAAGATGGGGGTTTATCTCTCGCCGTGGGATCGGAATCATCCCAAGTATGGGACGCCGGAATATAACCAAGTCTTTGCGAACATGCTGAAGGAGGTGCTGACCAAGTACGGGCCGATCTATGAGGTTTGGTTTGACGGGGCGAATGGGGAAGGGCCGAATGGGAAGAAGCAGGTTTACGATTGGGAACTGTTCAACTCGACGGTTCGGAAATATGCGCCGAAGGCGGTGATCTTTGGGGACGGCGGGCCGGATGTTCGGTGGGTAGGCAACGAGCAGGGTTTTGCGCCGGAGACTTGCTGGGCGACGATTCCGGCGAAGCGGTACGTGCCGGGGACTCCGCTCTCGAATGAGCTTGGCGAGGGCTCCAAGCATGGGGACCAGTGGACACCGGCGGAGTGCGATGTTTCGATTCGGCCCGGGTGGTTTTATCACGCGGATCAGGACGCCCGGGTGAAGTCTCCCGCGCAGTTGATGGACCTTTACGAGCGGTCGGTGGGGCACAACGCTTCGTTCCTCTTGAATGTGCCGCCGGACCGGCGCGGGTTGATTCATGAGAACGATGTGAAGGCATTGATGGGCTTTAAGAAGCTGCGCGATGCGACCTATGGGAAAGGCGCGAAATCTAGTTCGACGGAGTTGAACTTCGACAAGCCGAAAGTGATCGACCGCGTGGTAGTCCAGGAGAAGATCTCGGAGGGGCAGCGGGTAGAGGCGTTTAGGGTCCTGGCGAAGATCGACGGGGTTTGGAAGGAGTTCGCGAAGGGTACGACGATTGGCGCGAAGCGGATTCTGAGGGTTCCGGCGACCAAGGTTTCTAGTCTGAAGGTGGAGGTTACGGAGTCTCAGGCGCCGGCGATGATATCCTCGCTGGCGGCTTATGCGACGCCTTCGGCGGAACAAGACGCGCTTTTGGATACTCCCGAGCAGCACGACAAGCGGATGGCTTGGTTCCGGGAAGCTCGATTTGGGATGTTCATCCACTGGGGGCTGTACGCTGTGCCCGGGGGAGTTTGGAACGGGAAGGATGTGCCGGGGGCGGCGGAGTGGATTTTGAACTCGGCGAAGATCAAGGTCTCGGACTATGAGCCTTTGATCAAGCAGTTCAACCCGGTGAAGTACGACCCGAAGAAGTGGGTGCAGATTGCGAAGGACGCGGGGATGAAGTACATCGTCATCACCAGCAAGCACCATGAAGGATTTGGACTTTGGCCGAGTAAGCAAGGGGATTGGAATATCGCCTCTACGCCCTATCAGAAGGACTTGCTGAAGCCGTTAGCGGCGGCGTGTAAGGAAGCGGGGATCAAGCTTTGCTTCTATCACTCGATCATGGATTGGCATCACCCGGACTATCTGCCTCGCCGGGAATGGGATCCGCGACCGGAGTTGAAGCCGGACTTTGAGCGATACGTGAAGTACATGAAGGCGCAGTTGAAGGAACTGCTGACCAACTATGGGGACATCGGCATTATCTGGTTTGACGGCGAGTGGGAATCGACATGGACGCACGAGCGAGGGAAGGACCTGTATCACTACGTGCGGTCGCTTCAGCCGAACATCATCATCAACAACCGAGTGGACACGGCGCGGGCGGGGATGAACGGGTTTAACACTCGCGATGACGCGGTGGGGGACTACGGTACGCCCGAGCAGACGATTCCGGCGAACGGGTTACCGGGGCAGGACTGGGAGTCTTGCATGACGATGAACGA
>Ga0097677_1001948_pt1 | contig 11256 bp, 8 predicted proteins | sample ThiBiot_500_biof_FD_72842 | JGI IMG/M metagenome (GOLD analysis project Ga0097677, IMG submission 72842) | Wastewater bioreactor microbial communities from Cape Town, South Africa - Thiocy_expt_500_biof - 1398105537950 (version 2) (version 2) ...
GGTGTCGATCGCGGCGATGGCGATCCCCATGCTGCTCGGTTACGACGGAATCTCGTATATCGCACTCAATGTCGGCTGCGCGGTTCTGATGTCGGTGACCGGATGGGATTACTGGCGCTATCGGGCGGAAGCGCCGACGCTGATCCTGTTGCTGTCGACTCTTTATATTCTCACGGCTCTGTCGTTCGCGCTGTGCGCGCTCGTTCTGGTGTATGATGGCAACTGGGTGATGAACCATGCCCCGACGGGATGGGCCGAGAACATCAATCTTGCGATGTGCCTGACCAGCATCGGCGGCATGGGCGCGCTGTCGCTGGGCCTCAATCAGGTGCGACAGACGCGGCTTCACAAACATGAGGCGGAAACCGATTCGCTGACCGGGCTGTTCAACCGCCGTGCGATCTTCGAACGCACCCAGCAGCTTTCGGGCCCGCTGGCGGTGATCATTTTCGATCTCGATCATTTCAAGCGGGTCAATGACGTTCACGGCCATCAGGCGGGTGACACCGTGCTGCAGATGTTCAGCCGCATCGTGTCGGCCAATATACGGGAGGGTGATCTTGCTGCACGCCTCGGCGGAGAGGAATTCGCCGTGGTGTTGCGCGATGCCACCCCGCAGGTGGCGATTCATGTCGCCGAGCGCGTGCGTGAAAGCGTCGCCGCGCAGCGTTTCATGTCGGCCGCCGGCAATTTCACCTCGACGGTCAGCGCCGGTATCGCCTGTGCGACGCCGGGCAAGTCGGACCTGACATTGCTGCTGAGTGAGGCCGACATGGCGCTGTATGAAGCCAAGCGGGCCGGGCGCAATCAGGTGCTGCTGTATTCGGAGGGCGCGAATCTGGTGCCGCCGAACGCACCGGCTGCGGTGGATCGCGATGCCGGCAATGTCGTGAAATTGCGCAGCCGGTCGGAATAGCTGTTTTTTTAGAGCTCTCAGCTTGGCTTCGATGGACGTCTTCTTCACCTCTCCCATGGGGAGAGGTCGATGCACGAAGTGCATCGGGTGAGGGGGTATGGCCTCTCGATGGATTTTACGCCCTCACCCCAACCCACTCCCCACGGGAGAGGAAGTTCGACAGCATCCGCCTTGAGTGCGGTTTCCCAGTTCAAACGGATCGGCGTTATCTCGCCATTCGTGCCAGCACGCCTTCGACGAAGGCGTCGAGATCGCCGCCCGGAAACAGAAAGCCCTGGATGTTCGCGGCAAGGCCGGCGTCGAGATCGCGTTTTTTGTCGCCGATCACGAAGCTGCGGGTAGCATCGACCGGCCAGTGCTGCATCAGGTCGACGATCATGCCCGGCGCCGGCTTGCGCCAGTGATGCTCCCGCGAAAATTTCGCGATGGTGCCGTCGGGATGGTACGGGCAGTAGCGGATATCGTCGATGCGCGCGCCCTGCGACGCAAGCTCGTCGACCATCCAGCCATGCAGCGCGCGGACGTCCTCCTCGGTGAACATGCCGCGGGCGACGCCGGACTGGTTGGTGAAGACGAAGACGTAGTAGCCGGCCTCGTTGAGGCGGCGGATCGCCGGCGCGACATTGGGCATCCAGCGGATGCGCTCGCGTGTACCGATATAGGCGTCGTCATGGTTGAGCACGCCGTCGCGGTCGAGGAATGCGGCGGGGTGTCTGACGCGGGTCATGTCTTTGGCGCTCGCGCCGTCATCGCCTGTTCGACCTCGTCGCAGATCGCGTGCGCAGCCATCATGTGGATCTGCTGGATCAGCGCGGTGTCTTCGCTCGGCGCGATCAGGACATGATCGCAGATCGTGCCAAGGCTCGCGCCCTTGCGGCCGGTGAAGCCGATGGCGACGATGCCCATCTCGCGCGCTGTCTTGAGCGCGGCGAGAATGTTCGGCGAGCGGCCGGAGGTGGAGAGCGCGATCAGCACGTCGCCGCGCCGGCCGAGGCCCTGCAATTGCCGCGCGAACACCTGTTCGAAACCGTAGTCGTTGCCGATCGCGGTCAGCGCCGAGGTGTCGGTGGTCAGCGCGATCGCAGGCCAGGCCGGGCGTTCCTGCTTGTAGCGGCCGACGATCTCGGCGGCGATGTGCTGGGCGTCCGCCGCGCTGCCGCCATTGCCGATCAGCAGCAGTTTGTGTCCGCCGGCGAGCGCCTCGGTGATGGCGCCCGCGATGGTGCGCGCGGCGGCGGCAAGCTCGGCGCTGCGCACCGCCTCGGTCAGGGCGGTGAGGGAGGTCTCGAAATGGGCGGCGATGCGGTCTGCGGGCACGGCGGACATGTCGGTTCGAGGGCGGGAGCTAGTGGTAGGCAGAAGGCGGGGGCGGTGCAAGCTCGCACGCGGCGGCGTGAGACGGGATGTTACAGGTAATGTGGTTTTAATACTGGGTTAATGCTCCAGAACCGGGACGTTCTGCCGGCCTTCGGTCAGGATCGCCTCGGCGGTGGTGACGACATCCTCGGCGGTGATCAGCTTCATGCACTGGTGGTTGTTCATCCGGCACACCGGTCTGTGACACGGCTGACAGGGCAGCGGCATCTGGGTCTGGAGCATCACCGCGGCAAGCCCGTTGAGCGGCCCCCAATGATACGGGCTGGTCGGTCCGAAGATGCCCATGGTCGGCGTGCCGACCGCGGCGGCGATGTGCATCAGGCCGGAATCGTTGGAAATCGCCAGTTTCGCCGCGGCCATCGCCAGAATGCCGTTGCGCAGATCGGTGCCGGTGAGATCGCGCACGCGCGGGCCGCCGGCCTGAACGATCTCGGTTGCGATCGCTTTCTCGCCGGGACCGCCGATCACCCAGACGTCCAGCCCCTTGTCAGCCAGCATCCGCGCGGCCTTGGGATAGGCCACCCAGCGCTTGGACGAGCCGACCGAACCCGGCGCCAGCGCGACGGCGGCCGTCTCGCCGAGCCCCTGTGTGGCCCGCCACGCCGCGATCTCGGCCGGCGGCACCACGAGCTGCGGCGCCGGCCATTCTTTCGGCAAGGGCGCGTCGGCAGGCAGTGCCAGCGATGCGTTCTTGTCGATGAAGCGCGGCATCGCCCGCTCGCCCCAGCGCCATCGGTTGATCAGGCCGAACCGCGCCTCGCCGACAAAGCCGACCCGCTCCGGGATGCCGGCCAGTGTCGGCGCGATGGCCGCTTTCCAGGTTCGCGGCATCACCAGCGCGGTGCCGTAATTCTGCGCGCGCAATTGCCGGGCCAGGGCCTGCTGCTGGGCCAGCGCGAGCCGACCGCGCGGCAAATCCCAGACGATGCCCTGCCGGACTCCCGGCATGTAGTCGATCAGCGGCCGGCACAGGCTGGTCACCAGAAGATCGACCGGCCGGTTCGGCCAACGCTCCTTCAGGACCTGGACCACGGTATGCCCGCGCACGAAATCGCCGATCCACATATAGGGAATAATGAGAATCGGGCGGGTATCGGCTGGATCCGCCGGCACGCCGCTATCATGAAGTGATTGGAGGTTCATTTTATAAAAGTGTTGTCCCGGGTCTGAAGGAGGCCCTGCCGGACTTCCTGATAGCGGGTTCGGGGAGCCTGATAAATCAGGAAATTTGGCCCGCGATGTTCACCAAAAAATCTTTCTTGGCGTTGCTTGGCCGCCCGGTCTGGGGCAAAGGTGACCGCGTATCAACAAGCGGGAAGGCCACATGCTGCTGGTAACCGGCGGAGCCGGTTTCATCGGATCGAATGTCGTAGCCGCGCTGAATGAGGCCGGCCGCGCGGATGTCGTCGTGTGCGATTTTCTTGGCAGCGAAGGCAAGTGGCGCAACCTCGCCAAGCGCCAATTGGCCGATGTGGTGCCGCCGGGCGAACTGATGTCCTGGCTTGCGACGCGCAATCTCGACGCCGTCATCCATCTTGGCGCGATCTCGGAAACCACCGCGACCGATGGCGATCTCGTGATTGAGACCAACTTCCGCCTTTCCATGCGGTTGCTTGACTGGTGCACGATCAACCACACCCCGTTCATCTATGCTTCGTCGGCGGCGACCTATGGCGACGGCGCGCAGGGTTTTCGCGACACGCAGACGCTGGACGAGCTGACAAAACTCCGCCCGATGAATCTCTACGGCTGGAGCAAGCATCTGTTCGACATGGCGGTCGCGGCGCGCGTAGCCAAGGGCGAAAAGCTGCCGCCGCAATGGGCGGGACTGAAGTTCTTCAACGTGTTCGGGCCGAACGAATATCACAAGGGTCCGATGATGAGCGTGCTGACCAAGCGCTTTGATGAGATCAAAGCCGGGCAGACCATCCAGCTCTTCAAGTCGCACCGTGAAGGCATCGCCGATGGAGATCAGCGCCGCGATTTCATCTATATCGACGATGTGATCCGCGTCATCGCGTGGCTGCTGGCAACGCCCTCGGTCAGCGGAATCTTTAATGTCGGCACCGGCCACGCGCGCAGCTTCAAGGACATGATGGTGGCGGCTTATGCCGCGCTCGGCACTCGGCCGAATATCGAATACATCGATATGCCGGAGCAGATTCGCGGCAGCTATCAATATTTTACCCAGGCGGATACTGCGCGCCTGCATCAGGCTGGATACAATGGCGGCTTCACGCCGCTTGAAGAGGCGGTCACCGCTTACGTCAAGGGCTTTCTCGATCAGGCGGATCACTACCGCTGACCGTGCAACGGACAACAGGCATTTGATGCTGGATTTCAACGCGCTATCGGAGGCGATCCGTCGCCAGAGCGTCCTTTGCGTCGGCGATCTGATGCTTGATGAGTTCGTCTATGGCGAAGTCTCGCGCATTTCGCCCGAGGCGCCTGCGCCGGTCATTGCCGTTCAGCGCAGCGAGGTCAATGTCGGTGGCGCCGGCAATGTCGCGCGCAACATCGCCGCGCTCGGCGCGAAATGCATCTTTGTCGGATTGATCGGTGACGACGAGGCGGGCCGGACCCTGAAGGACGAACTCGGCCGCGAACCGCTGATCGAGCCGTTGCTGGTGGTCGATGGCTCGCGGCAAACGACGCGGAAATTGCGCTTCGTCTCCGAGCATTTCTCGACCCATATGCTGCGCGCCGACTGGGAAGTGGCCGCGCCGGTGGCGTCGGGAATCGAGACGCAGTTGCTCGAAGCCGTTTCGGCGGCGTTGCCACGAGCCGACATCGTCCTGCTGTCCGATTACGCCAAGGGCGTGCTCACCACGCACGTCATCCGTCGCGTGATCGAGATGGCGCGGGCGGGTGGCAAGCGCGTCATCGTCGACCCCAAGAGCGCGAATTTCTCGATCTATCACGGCGCGACGATGTTGACGCCGAACCGCAAGGAATTCGTCGAAGCGACGCGGAGCCAGGCGAAAACACAAGCCGAGATCGGCCTTGCTGCGCAGGACGTGATGCAACTGGCGGATTGCGAGTTTCTATTGGTGACGCAGAGCGAGCATGGCATGACGCTGGTCGCCCGCAACGGAGATTCCCTGCATGTGCCGGCGTTCCCCGCGAAGGTGCGCGATGTTTCGGGAGCCGGCGATACGGTTGTCGCGACCCTTGCGGTGACGCTGGCAAGCGGCGTCGATCCGGAGACGGCGGTGCGCATGGCGGCCGCCGCGGCAGCCGTTGCGGTCGGCAAACACGGGACCGCAACCGTGACGCAGGCGGAGCTGCGCCGGAAAATCCTGCCGCACGCCTCGCTGGCGGCGGAGGAAAAGATCGCAACCGGCTGGCAGGACCTGGAGAACCGGCTCGAGGATTGGCGGCGGCAGGGTCTGCGCGTCGGTTTCACCAATGGCTGTTTCGACATTCTGCATCCGGGGCATGTTCGTGTCGTCACGCAGGCGCGTGCGGCCTGCGATCGTCTTGTCGTCGGCTTGAACAGCGATGCATCGGTCAGGCGCCTGAAAGGCGCCGATCGCCCGGTGCAGGGCGAACGCGCACGCGCCGAGGTGCTCGCCGCCCTTGAGGCCGTCGATGCCGTGGCGATTTTCGACGACGACACGCCGCTGGCGCTGATCGCACAGATCAAGCCGAGCGTCTTGGTGAAGGGCGGAGACTACACCCGCGAGCAGGTGGTCGGCCATGATATCGTGACGGCAAATGGCGGCGAGGTTATTCTGGTCGATTTGATGCCGGGTCATTCCACGACTTCGCTGGTTGCCCGGGCCAGAGAGCAAAAAACATGATGAAGCTTGCAGGTGGCATGCCGGCCGCGTGTATTCGCCTGCATCAGGATCGGTACGTTTCAAGTGTTTAAATTCACGAGCCTGACCCCGCGCAATTACCTGATCATGCTCCACGATGCGCTGGTCACGGCGGCTGCGGTGCTGGCGAGTTTCTATCTTCGGTTCGAGGATGGCGGGTTCGCAGAGCGCTTGCCGATGCTGCTGCGCATCCTGCCGTATTTTGTGCTGTTCAGCATCGTCGTCTGCTATCTGTCTCGGCTGACCACCACCAAGTGGCGCTTTATTTCGATCCCTGATCTGCTCAATATCCTGCGGATATCGACAATTCTCGCAGTCGCGCTTTTGGTGATTGACTATGTGCTGATCGCTCCGAACGTCTATGGCGGATTCTTCTTCGGCAAGACGACGATCATCATTTATTGGTTTCTGCAGATTTTTTTCTTTAGCGGATCTCGTCTCGCCTATCGTTATTTTCATTTTACACGGCTTCGCAATAAAGCTCGTGAGAGTGCTTCTGCTCCTGCGCTGTTGCTGGGACGTGCGGTCGACGCGGAGGTTTTGATCCGTGCGATCGAAAATGGCGCGGTCAAGCGGATATCTTCGGCAGGTATTCTCTCGCCTGCAAAATCCGACCGTGGGCAGTTTATTCGGGGTGTGCCCGTTCTTGGCGGCATCGAAGATCTGACGGACGTGGTCGGAGATTTTTCCCGGCGTGAAAAGCCCATTAGCCGGATCGTCATGTTGCCGACCTCGTTCGAGCCGGAGGCCCATCCTGAAACGGTGCTGGCTCGGGCTCGTAAACTCGGTCTGACGGTCAGCCGGCTGCCGACGCTCGAAGGCGCTGGTGAAATTCCACAACTGACGCCGGTCGCTGTCGAGGATCTGCTGTTGCGGCCGAGTGTGAAGATCGACTACCGGCGTCTTGAAAACTTCGTGCGCGGAAAATCCGTCGTGGTGACGGGCGGCGGCGGCTCGATCGGTTCGGAAATTTGCGATCGCGCCATGACATTCGGTGCGACGCGGCTCCTGATCATCGAGAACTCCGAGCCTGCGCTTCATGCCGTGATGGAGCGTCTGGCGGAAAAGTTCGATGCAGGGCGCATCGAGGGGCGGATTGCCGATGTCCGCGATCGCGAACGCATTCACTCTCTGATGAAGGAGTTCAAGCCGGATATCGTGTTTCATGCCGCCGCGCTCAAGCATGTGCCGATTCTCGAGCGCGACTGGAGCGAGGGCATCAAGACCAACATTTTCGGCTCTATCAATGTTGCGGATGCCGCCGTTGCGTCCGGCGCCGGCGCGATGGTGATGATCTCGACCGACAAGGCGATCGAGCCGGTCTCGATGTTGGGCCTGACCAAGCGTTTCGCGGAGATGTATTGTCAGGCGCTCGACCGCGATTTGACCGGCAGGACCAATGGCAAGATGCCGATGCGTCTGATTTCGGTCAGGTTCGGCAACGTGCTGGCTTCCAACGGGTCAGTGGTGCCGAAATTCAAGGCACAGATCGAGGCGGGCGGTCCCATCACGGTGACGCATCCGGATATGGTGCGTTACTTCATGACCATTCGGGAGGCGTGCGACCTGGTGGTCACGGCGGCGACGCATGCCGTCAGTGCGCAGCAAGGTGACGTATCGGTCTATGTTCTCAACATGGGGCAGCCGGTGAAGATCGTCGATCTCGCCGAGCGGATGATCTCCTTGTCCGGCCTGCAACCAGGCTACGATATCGATATCGTGTTCACAGGCATTCGGCCTGGCGAGCGCCTCAACGAAATCCTGTTTGCCGAGGAGGAGCCGACATCGGACATCGGAATCGCCGGTGTCGTGGCAGCGCGCCCGAATGAACCGCCGCTGGAAAAGTTGCAGGAATGGCTGACGCAACTTGATGCGGCTTTTGCGCACACCGACAAAAATGTGATCGTCGCTGTTCTGAAGGATGCCGTGCCGGAATTCAGGCCGTCATCGCCCTGATTGCATGGCGCGCTTCATACGGTAGACATAAAATCCATATTGGTGAATATGGACTTAGCTGATTTTTATGTGGATCGAAGAATGACTCGGAAAACGGCGTTGATTACCGGCATCACCGGCCAGGATGGAGCATACCTTGCCGAATTGCTGCTGGATAAAGGATATTCGGTTCATGGGATCAAGCGTCGGACGTCGCTGATCAATACGGACCGTATCGATCATCTTTATCATGATCCCCACGATCAAGGTCTGGATTTTACGCTGCATCACGCCGACCTGACGGATTCGTCAAGTCTCATTCGGATCGTACAGGAGGTCCAGCCGGACGAGATTTACAATCTTGCGGCCCAGAGCCACGTCGCGGTGTCCTTCGAGGAGCCGGAATACACGGCAAACTCCGATGCGCTCGGCGCCTTGCGGGTGCTTGAGGCGATCCGCATTCTTGGGCTTGAAAAGAAGACCCGGTTTTATCAGGCCTCCACGTCGGAGCTCTATGGCTTGGTGCAGGAGATCCCGCAAAAGGAGACGACGCCTTTCTATCCGCGCTCGCCTTACGCGGTCGCCAAGCTCTACGCCTACTGGATCACGGTGAATTATCGTGAGGCCTATGGCATGTATGCCTGTAACGGCATCCTGTTCAATCACGAATCGCCGATCCGGGGTGAGACGTTCGTCACGCGCAAGATCACGCGCGCGCTTGCCCGCATCAAGCTTGGCCTGCAGGAGCGTCTCTATCTCGGAAACCTCAACGCGCTACGCGATTGGGGGCATGCGCGGGACTATGTCGAGATGCAGTGGCTGATGTTGCAGCAAGACAAGCCCGAAGATTATGTGATCGCCACCGGCGAGCAGCATTCGGTTCGCGAATTCGTCGAGGTTGCGGCGAAAGAGATCGGGATCTCCATCCGCTGGGAAGGAACCGGGGTGGACGAGAAGGGCTTTGACGTGGCGACGGACAAGTGCATCGTCGAGGTTGATCCGCGCTACTTCCGCCCGACGGAAGTCGAAACCCTGCTTGGCGATGCAAGCAAGGCACGACAGAAACTGGGCTGGTCGCCGCGCATCACTTTCGCCGAACTCGTCTCCGAGATGATGGCGGAAGACCTGAAATCTGCGCAGCGCGACGAACTGGTGAAGAAGCACGGCTTTAAATACTTCAACCGGCATGAGTAGATGTGATCCGGTGCGATGGCCAGTGTCGCCATCGTGCTGCGGCGGGTTTCCGATCAGGCGAGGTTTGGCATTCGGTCGCTCCTGAACAGGCTTGGCGCAATGGTATTCGGCGGCATGGGCGTATTCGGCGCCTATGTCGTGCGTACGGTGCTGCATGCCTTCCTGCTGGTTCTGTTGTCGCTCACCGGGGTGATCTGGATCACCCAGGCGCTGCGCGGCATCGATCTGATGACAAGCCAGGGACAGACCATTCTTATCTTTCTTGGCATCTCCAGTCTCGCCATTCCGCTTCTGGCTTTGCTGATCGCGCCGATCGCCTTCGTGATCGCGGTGGCGCATACCTTGAACAAGCTGGCGACGGACTCCGAAATTATCGTGATGAATGCAGCCGGCATGTCTCCGCTGCGGCTGCTGCGCCCGTTCCTGTATGCCGCCGCCATTGTAAGCATTCTGCTGGCGTTTCTGTCGCTGTATCTTGCGCCGGAAAGCCTGCGTAGTCTGCGGCAGTGGCGCGCCCAGATCAGCGCCGACGTGCTGGCCAATGTGGTGCAGCCGGGTCAGGTCATCGAGCTTGGCAAGCTGACGCTTCGTGTCCGCGAGCGCAGGCCGGGCGGCGTGCTGGTCGGCGTGTTCGTTGACGATCAGCGCAATCCCGCCGAGCGGATCGATATTTCAGCCGATCATGGCACGGTGCGAAAAACCGCGAACGGCACGTTCCTGATTCTGGAAGACGGCAATTTGCAGCGTCTTGAGGCCGGCAAGCGCGATCCCGCTATCGTGGCGTTCAAGAGCTACGCTTTCGATTTGTCGCAGTTCTCCAATTCCGGCGGCGATGTGTCCTACACAGCGAGCGAGCAATTCACCAGCGAGCTGATTTCGCCGGCTCCGGGCGATCCGCATTTTCGCAGCACGCGCGGCCAGATGCGTGTGGAGCTGCACAACCGCATCGTCGCGCCGCTTTATGCTTTTGTCTTTGCGCTGATGGGATTTGCGTTTCTCGGCCTTCCGCGAACTACGCGTCAGGGGCGGAGCTTTGCGATAGTTTCACTGATTCTTGCCGTTCTTGCGGTCAGGATCGGCGGCTTTGCCTGCTCGGCCGTCGCGCCGACCATGCCAGCGGCGATCTATCTGCAGTACGTTCTGCTTGCTGTCATCGCCGCGGTTTGTCTCAAGCTGATCGCCGGAGCGGTGGTGATCGATGCGCCAGCCAAACCGGCGGAGCTTTTTGCCAGCTTCTGGAATCGTCTGAGCCGGCGCCCCAGGCAGGCGGATTCCGCAGGTTGATCGCGGGTCAGTATTTGCATTGTTCCAGAACGCCGATCGGTCCCCGGCTTTGCGCGAGGCGGAACGCAGAAAAGGCGCGAGTCGTCGTTCCAACCGTGACCTGATATTGTCCGAGCGGACGAACGTCTGCGTAGAATTTCTTTATCCGTTTTTCATCGGGGCAGGAGGTCATGAACAGGATCGGCTCCTTGGCCGATTGCGTCAGCGGATGAACCACGTCGAAATTAGGGCTGTCGGTCGTTCCCCATGACAGGATTTCGGCGGGCTTGTCGCGCCAGTAATAACGCAGCGCCGAAACCTGACCGCGGAAGTCGTTGGCAATGGTCGGCGCGCCGATCTCCTCGGCAAGCTGTCCCACCCGTTCACCATAGGCGCGCCACGCCAGCGTGCGGTTGTAGGGATTGGGCGCTTTGAGGAACGGCACCGAGATCTTCGGGGCGATCGGATCGGTGAACAGAAGGGTGATCTGCATCACGAGGCCGAGCGCGATGCTGACCCATAGCCAGACCATCTTCTTTTGCCGAACCAGCAGCGCCGCCGTCAGTACCACTCCGGAGACGATCGAGGTGGCGGCCCAGTTGGCGTAGGCATGAGCGCCGATGGCGATGATCAGGATCAGCGTCACCGGGAAAATGTAAAACGCGATCATCACCCGATCCTGCTCGATGATATCGGGCGATCGGAGCTTGAAGACGGCGATGATCATGACCGCGAACACCACAGGGCCGA
>Ga0097677_1002013_pt1 | contig 10989 bp, 9 predicted proteins | sample ThiBiot_500_biof_FD_72842 | JGI IMG/M metagenome (GOLD analysis project Ga0097677, IMG submission 72842) | Wastewater bioreactor microbial communities from Cape Town, South Africa - Thiocy_expt_500_biof - 1398105537950 (version 2) (version 2) ...
TACATTCAATCGTTTTGTCCACGTCCAATCAAGGTTTTCATTTAAGTGAACGTATTCACACTTCTATATTGAAAACTTAATGGTCATTTATTCACTATTATTTCACATGACAGTTCACTTATTTCTATTCGACTTGTTCGAGTTCACAACTTGGGTAATATAAAATGAAACGACAAGAAACAAAAAAAAAAAGAAGAAAGAAAGATCGAATATGATGACTTGTAAAAGTGTTGCTTTCGTCTTACCTGAATAGCGTAGTGTCGTTCTTTATTTTTGTTTTGATAAAGATAAATAATCAGAAATACAATCTGTTTCGATGTCGTTGAAATTTCAAGTCGTTTTTAAATGACAAAAACATCTAGAAGAAGAAGAAGAAGAAGAAAAATCGATCGATTTGTACGAAGGTAAGCACATCGAACTACACATTCTAACAGAATGTGAGAACAAGAAAAAGAAAAAAAAAGGACTAATGATGTAACCCACCTGTGCTCTGATGGCACCAGAGAAATCAAGGACAAGATTGAGAATTCGTGTCCTTTTTTTGTTCGACATGAATGTAATCTGATGTATTCTCTCGAATAGCATACAATCAATTGTCGTTTTTTCATCTTTTTATCACAGTCCGAACAAAAAAAAATGTTCATTAAAAGGTCAATATGTCTGGATTAGTAGTAAATCGACAGGAATCATGAGTTGTGTACTATGATTAATGTTTTTCTCGCACTTGTTTGTTTGATATTTTCATGCTTTTGATCATTTTATGTATCTGTATCTACTGTTACCATTGAGTTAAGTGTTTGCGTTGATTAAAGATAAAGCAAAAGAAAAATCGATGATGAAGTCAACTTGTCGTATCCTAACCTTCTTCTTCTTTTTCTTCGTCGTCGTTTTTTTTTGAATATATGTGAAAAGAACATCTGACGTAAACGAAAATGACTAGAGCAAATAAGACAATAGTTTACTTGGGTTTATAATATTCACATGAAATAGACGTTAACCTTGTCCATCAAGGTTTTCTCTTTGCTTATTTGAAAACGATTCGATTTGATATGCAATATGTAAAGTAATTCACAAACATTGAGAAATAATTTCGACGTCAAATGAAACTGACTGCATTTTCATACACAGCAAGAGAATCAAATAAATAAAACTCAAAAAAACGTGCACTTCGAAGACCGAAATTGCTTATTAACCTAAGCTCTTATTCAAATAGAAAATTTAAAAAAGCATTTGAATACGATCTACTAATAATCAATTCAAAGTGTCCAATGTCGAACGAATTACTCTTGACAGGTATTCGAATAAACTAACTGCAAGTAGTAATAAAAAGAAAAAATTCTGTTAGATTATATAAATGAATTAATCAATATAGTTTTTGTCTATTTTGAAAATCAAATGAATTATATATGAACGTGTATTCATGAATGCAGAAGAGAAAAAAAAATAATCTTTTGTAGAATAATGCATAATATATGTATATACGTATAATGATGACGACAACAACAATAGCAACAAGTAGAAGAAAAAAAAACAAATGAAAAAGAAAACGAAATAAAACAAATATGTATAGTGCTAAGTACATTTTTCATAAAAATGACAGTATATGAAAAGAAGAAGTTTAGACCGTTGCCGCTTCGCTTATATGAATGCCAGCCGTTTGTGGCGTGTAGATTTGAATGTTGTTCTGACGTTGACCAGAAATGCGATGCCATGGATAAGACTAAAACAAAAACTGATTTTCAAAAACAACTCCTTTTCTTTCAAAGTTTATTATTCACATTTGCAATATGTGCTGGCTGACATTTCTCTCGTAATTGTTGTCGATAAGCTAAAACGAAATTAGAACAAAAAAATGACTTTTTTGCCGTCTTAAAATCGTCGTTTACCATCTTGATCGTCGCTGTCATATGGCACACGGTTATGATTATGCGAAAAACCCGTATCTGCAGATGACATACTGTCCTAAAAAACAAAGTCCATCGAACAAACGTTATGGTTTCTGCTGAAATTCATGATTTTTACCAGGCCTTCATCTGATTCATCACCGTAGTAGGTTTGTAACGATCGAGCGGGATACGTTGACACAGTCGTACGTTGTTCGTAGGATGGCATTTCACTGCTACTGTTTAGACTTTCATTACTTCGACCCGTAGGACGTCTAAAAAATCAATAAATTTCCGATCTTCACATGATTTTTTCTGTCCTACCGATTGGTGAATTCATTATCTCGAGATAATTCTTGACTAAAAAAACACAGAAAATCATTGAATCGATTGTTATTGTTGTTTGACTTACTCAGGCAATGAAATCGCGATTGATGAACGTTGATTACCTTCGCCGTCAATTGATTTACCTAATCGCAATAATTTCTTCGCTTTTCGTCGTACTTTTTCATTATTAATTTGTTCGGATTTGATGATATGTGGCGATGGCGATGGTCCGTCGGGCGTACTATTACTTCGCGTAAACATTCGTTTCATTTGCGAGAAGATCTTTCGATTATTTCCATTCGATAGCAACGATAAACGTCGATGACTAGACCGTTTGATTTCATCGCAAAGCTCATCGAATGTTTTCTCCGTTAAATTCTCGCACAAAGTCTTCAAATACGAACAACGTGTTCGTTGTTGTAACAAGGCAAATGTTCGACATTGATAAGCTGCATATTCAGCATTGATTAATTTCGAAAGTATAAACGGTTTCAATTGTTCAGCTGTACGAACATAGACAACATTCGGATGAAGAACAGGCGAAAATTCAGGAATGTCATTACGAGTGACCAAGGTCATTTTGTAACACGTTCTCGAAAGAACTTGAACAGGTTGAATAACAAGAAAAACATGTAGAAAATTTGATTTTATCATTGACGGATGAAAAGGCGTGTTTTCTTCTTGAAAAACAATCGTAACAATATCATTGCCGATGTGTCGTTTGCGTTGAATTTGTGCCGTATCATTCGGTGTGAATGGTAGTAATGTGCTGACATGAAACATGATTTCTTTTTGATCGTACAATTCGTAATAGGATATTGGACAATCGGTTTGTTCGCTCACATCGAGACCTGCTCGATAGCCTTTGAAATTCTTCAATGAAACTCGAGTGGCAAGAATATCGAGAAATTCATCTAGTGCTCGGCCATGTCGTTCGTTATTGAAGAATTCTTCTTCGGTTGTTTGTCCGCGACGTTGATAAATAATTCCGAATTTAAATTTCTGCGTTTCTAATTTATCATCATAAGCTTTGATTAATTGTTGAGCCTATAAAACACAGAAGTCTTTGCATCTTTTTTTTTCCTTTTGTAATTCGTACTTTTAAATTCGAACAATTTTCAAATTGTTCAACTTGCAAATCGGGATACAATTGTTTGCATAGATAAACATAATCAATAGCGTTCGCATCAGGCTCGATTAAATCCATGCATTTCGAACTTTCTTTTGTTCGAACAATGATTGTCAATTTATCATCATGAGGTTTTATCGACATAATCACGGGATTAAATTCTTGATCAATTGCATATAAATTATAATGATACTAAAACAAAAAAAACAATATGTGAAAACAAAAACTTCACTGTTGTTTTTTTTTCTCTCTCGTACTTGATCGTAAAAATAATTCGAATAGATCGACGCAACATTATCCGATTGAATTCGACATTCAACAGGCGCGATCTTCGTTTGAATGATCCATTGTGTTGGATCGTCGTATCCGCCTTCGATACGATAGTGATCATTGTATTCAAGCATTTCATTCGATGGAAATCGATAGATCATTGGAAGTATACAACCGGTTGATGATGTTAACATCTATATATATGTGGAACAAAAACATGTCAAAAAATTCAAAACTCAAGAGAATCGTAGAGGAATTGACAAGAAAATATAATAAATATACACATACATTTTTAATGTTATATTGGATTGCTTTGGCAATTTGTTCGTTTGTTCGATAATTGATTTCTTGAGTTTCATACTCCGGAATAGAGCACGATGAACGTGTTGAATATCGTGGATCTATTGAGACCTTTTGGACAGAAGACAAAGAGAATAGATGAGAATCATAGTTACGATAATTACATATTTTTTTTTGCTCGAATATTATTTATTCATTACATAGGCAAAAGAGTTTATATACAACCTTTTCGACTATTTAACATCTGCTTTTCTCAATATACACACGCCCTCACCCTCTCTCAGCATAGTTTGTATGATGTTTAATTAAGAGAAAAGGCAATTGTTTTAGTCACACAATGTTCGAACCCTGAGAATTGATAGACTGAAACCGTCACACATTGATTAGTCGACATAAGTAGATAAACGAAGTGCAGAATCTGTAGAAAAAAAAAACTATCAATCTGATTACCTTTCGATTTGTCAATGAATAATCATGCGTATTGATTGAACTATTCATCAAAACATTGATCGATGATGATCGTGCTGGTAGTTTATCGAAAAGATTCTCTTGACGATAGTATGTCGGATATCTGACTGTTGGCGTTTGATTTTCCATTGAATCTTGATTTCGACGTATTTCAAATGAATAACTTCGTGCTAACTCATCGATGTTCGACATATATCTATTGAAAAAAAAACATCAAATCATCTTCATCTGGATAGATAACAATTGATTATGAACAGATGTACGTACTTGGAATATGTCGGTAGATTGAGTGACATGTTCGAACTGAACAAAACAAAAAGAAAAAAAACAAACATAAAAGAAAAATCATGAGAAACAATTTCACAAACATTGTTGCGACGCCATACAATCTTTGATCTTGTGACTGAAAATTTTCTCCGTATGAATTATGTCGATTATGGCTAAATCAAAAGATAAATCAGCTTCTTCTTTCTCAGTGTTTTGTTATTATTTCTCAACATACTTTTGTCTATTGTAATTTGTTGGATTATTTACACTAGAAATTGAGTGTGATCGTTCGAGATAGGGACTATCATTAGTTCGATATTTTCGTAGTGATGAATCAGGCAGTCCATTAATTGATTTCACAGCTGGTGTTGACGGTAATTCATGTTCATCATTTTCACTCCAACCATTAAATATATCATAGATTTTTGCACACCAAGTCATTTAAAAATTGCGAACATACGCACACATACACACGCAAATATGCGAATACTAGAGAGAAAAGACATTCGATTAAAGTTATATTTCGACAAGGACAATTCTTCTTTTCTATTCGATATTTATTAATAATAAAAAAAAGGAACGAGAGAAAAAGAGAGGGAGAGAAAGAGAAATCGATGAATGTCTAGCGCATATGAAGGACATTCAAACATACTTTATCGATGTGGATGAATGATCAATTTTCTTCGTTTTTCTCCATTCGAGATACGGGGAAATAGTGTTGAAGTGCTATGTGATCTTGTTTCGACGAGAGTAAAAGCACGTACAGACAGATATAGACAAGATGACGACGACGAAGAAGAAGAAGGAGAAAAAAATCGTCTTAACTCTCTCTCTCTCTCTTTGTCGTTCGTTTCGTTCGGTCATTAGACTAGTGCACAAATATACAATCCTTTTTCTATTCTCTTCTTGTTCCTCGTACAAAACATAACAACATTCTTTTTTTTTCTCTCCCTCTCTCTCTCTCTCTCTCTCTCTCTGATATTTACCCGACGATGTATGCATACGTATTTGTGTTCAATACAAACACATTTTACATGTAGTAAAATAAAATCTATGAAAGGCAAATGAATGGCATACATTGAATTGAATGAGAAGATTTAAATGACAAGAGAAAGAGGAGAAGGTCGAAATACGAAAGAAGAGAAATTAAATGATAAATCAGAAAATGTTTCTTGCCTTCGGTTTACAATCATCCAACCTTTAGCAAAAGAAATTATTGACGGATTCTTTTTCTCTCGTTTCTTGGACACAACAAACACTTGATATTCTCATCTATTCATAGACGATTGAACATTGTTCAAATGGAAATTCAATCTTTCGAAATTCAGGCACTTATATATACATACGGTACATTATGCACGTACATGAATGAAGAGAAAAAGCCGTTCTCGTCGATGTGTATTTTCGATGTATCAAATGGCTGATGAGAAAAGAAAACGCGTCTTTAAATCAAACCTGAAGAAAAGAAATCACTCGTAAATATTTCATTGTCACTCGATGAAAACTATTGTTCTATTGGTATTAAGGTATTGATAGATGATGATGACGACGAGGAGCAATCCTCATGTGCCTAGAACATATAGTTGAGCTTCGCGTCATTTTCTTCCTTTTGGTTCAATGAATACAAGAGAGAGAAAAAAAAGAGAAAAGTGCTCTTACACAATATATATTACTACAGAGGAAAAAAATCCCCGGAATTAATAGTTTAACTTCTATTCTCTACCAACAATTGATTTCTCAATGGAAAGAATAAATCTCTAATGACATGAAATTTGTCTATGATAGCTTACACACCGATTGTTGTTCTTAAAAATAACAACAATAGGTCTTAACTCTTTGTTAAACATCACTGTTTTTATATATTTTTATCACTCGACAGACAGTTGATAATTAGCCTGTCGAACATGACAATTCTGCACATCATTAAACGCGAGACGTATGCATATTTTGCCTTCTTTCTCTTTCTCAGTCGCGTTTTGTTTGATTATGTACGTATTGTTCAACGGGAAATCCATTTCATTGAGTGCAAATCAATCGAGACATTCCGCTTTTTTGTTATATTCTGCCTAAAAAAAGAACGATTGTAATCAATGGTTTGCATGTATGTATTTATTCTTTCTTTTTTTTAACATCCATTCACCAATAACAATAAATTTCAAGTGTAAAATAGTTAACTTGCTTAACAACAAAAAAAAACAGACGACCAAACGACCTCAAATACCCGTATCCTCTTCTAATCTCGTCCTTTTCTTTCTTTCTTCTTCCATTTATTATCCAAATAATAAATACGTTTTTTTTAATATGTATATAGAATCTTTCGAGGTATGCTTTATCAGAAATTGATGAAAGTAATAGAAACGAAAAGAACTACAGAATAAATACGTAGATGTAAAGAAGATTAAAATGAAATAAAATAAAAAGAAACGAAACAGTTTGTCAAGCACGTTGAATTTCGAATAATTTCACATCAGTATCATACCAAATCGGCGGATCGACATTCCTGAAAATCAAAAATCCATCATGTTTCGTCAATGGGAAGCAAATGTCTTGATATTCACCTGAGATAAATCACTCCCCAAATGTACGTTCGAAACCACATGGCTGTGCCGGCATTGGGTTGATACTTTCGGATTAGGATCGGATGTGGCACAGGCAATAAGCCGACTAATGTTCCATGTTGAAGAAATTTAATAATTTCACTTTCATCAGTTAAACCTCGTTCCATGCAGATTTTTTCGACTTGAGGTACGAGAACTTGAAGGACACGCATAATTGTCTGCAATGGAAGTTTACTTTTCCATGTTTGTACCCAATCGGACGTCGGTGACCAATGATTAGCATCGGTTTGTTGCGATGAAATCGTTGGTGAAGTTGGCTAATGAATAAAACAAGAGTCAAGACGAAAAAATAATTATGATTTGATTTTTTTTACTCGAGTTGATGATGGAGTGTTCGAATTAGTCGTATCAGTACGTGTCTGTTGATTGACATCGATGCTAGCCGATGCAGCTAATGTTCGTTCAGTCATTTTATGAATTGCTAGAAGAAGAGATAACGATTGAAAGAAAAATGTAAATAGGATATATTTACATGGCATTTCAGGAAGTGAAGTGACCATTCCAGGTGTATTTGAAGTGATTTGTTGTGTTGGATCTTGATTTAATTTGGGTTCATCATCAACTTTTGAACTATTCTCAAAAATCATTTGTTTGCTTGAGGAATTATCGAGACTTTTCTTTGGTGAATTTGTCGTATTTTTAGCTGTTAATTTTGCAATACTCGGAGCGTCGGTTGATAGACTACTCAAAGTAAAAAATACTTGCCGTTTTCGGATAATTGTATAGATAAGATTCGCATTTCCTTTAAACAGAAGAAAAAGCGTTATTTGCTCGTTAAAACTCAAGTTTTTCTACCATCGAATTGATATTGAATAAGATTGTTAAATGCTTCGAGAAGGAAGAATACTAAATGATGATTATCCGGTGCAGCGAATAGAAACCAAGGCGAACTGAATGCCTAAACAATTCGAAATTTGACTTTGAAAATTTTTCTGCGAATCAATTCGAAATTTCGTACTTCAATGAGATGAAGTAATTTATTACTTGCAACCATAGATAAACTTTTCAAATACGGTGAAATATTAACAATAATTGTTAGCAAACAATCGTACAACGGTTGTAAACGTTGATGTGCCGAAACGATAATTTTATGAAAAACCTCAAAATAAAACAGTTTTTCCAGCTTTTCGTGTTGTTTTTTGTTATTTGATTTACTATGATTAATAAATCAGCGTGTGTTCCCGTAAAAATCGGAATGTCCATTGGCAATCGTATGCTATAAGGTTTGTTCAATCGGACACCAAAATTTCGTTCACCACTCAAGAGCAATAAAATAAAAACGCCGATATGCATGAGACCAAGTTTTGCTAGAAAACGAGACAAACATGTTCCCCTTTTCTCACTTTCAAACAAGAAAAATCAAACAAACATCCGTCTGTACGAGCATTGTTCAGAAAATAGAGAATAGGCACGACAATATCAAGAACTTCACTGGATTTGAGAACATAATATAGAAATTTCTAAATAAATAATAATAAAAAAATTTGATTGAAAATATTCTTTTCGAAATACTTTATTTCGATCACAAAATTTCCAGAATAGAATCAATAATTCCTGATAAAATTCAATTTTCTTTGCCGAACCAGGTAGATATGTTTGAAGCAATGGATTATTCAACAATCGACAAAAACCTTTCAATAAAATATTAAAATCCTATTCAAAACAAACAGAAAACGTTCGAATCAGTTCTTTTTTTGTCTTGGGTTGGCCTCACGTCGTCTCGATGAATTCGAGAAAGATAGTTAATAAACAAATTCGAACTCTCATCGATTGATGACGAATTCGACACGACAGAATTATTATCTAATGTGATGCATAATAACTGAGTTGCAACTTCGACTAGAGGTTCACGTGTATCAGTAAAAAGAAGATAATTATACGGTAAATAACCGACTGGATTGTAAGAAAAAACAATATTAACCAACGAAGTGAACAGCGGCAATGTTTGACTAGAATTTGCAAAAATTTAAATTCAAGACGAAAGTTTCGACTTTTTACCGGTTTCGATCGGAAGTAAAATATGTCAACCATTTATTTGGATGTGAATGTAATTCAACTAGATGAAAGGAATCGATGTTAAATGATGCTGAACAATGAACAGCTGTGTGTTTGATGATTACCTGTTGGTGACGTGTAAATCGATTCGGAGAAACAAGTGAGAAGAAGTTTAAGAATTTCTGTTCGATTTCGATCGTGACTCGGACTGTGAGCAGGTGATTGAGAAAAACCAACGCCCGCTTCCCAAATGTACTCGCAACTGTCAATCGTATGAATATCTTCAGGATTGTCCTATGAAAATCACGAAATTAACGATCGAGACAATGAATTCTTCGTACCGGTCCTTTTTTCTTCTTCGAAGCAACTGTAAAATCAGGACAAAACAGAAGATCCTAATTGAAGAACAAATCAAAATCGAAGTTTCTCGTGTCTTTTCTTTCGGTTTCATACACATAAGGTTTGAATAAGTCGTTGAGCTAATGGTGGTTTATTGACATGTTCCTAAACAAAATCAATTCATTCTTTCGAATTTGTTTTTCGTTTTTTTTCTCCGAACTTCATTCGATGTTGTCGATTGATTGACTGGTATGTCTGACCAAAAGAATCCTCGCCATTCAGGTTCTTCGAAAATATACGGTAACAATCGTGTCAATAACCGAACACAATTAATTGCTATTCGAAAAACAAACGACAGAAAAACTTTAAAAATTCACATTTCTCTTTGCTAACCAGCTGTTTGATCTCGTTGAGTTTGACACGAATGTTCGACTGCTGATTGTAGTCGATCGACAAGTTTATTACATAATGTCGCTAAATTCGATGGTAATTCTTCTCTTAATGCTCGGATTTCAGCAGCTGGAACAAGAGCAAATATATCTTGAACACTCGAGACTTTATCCGACCAAAATTGATCCCAAAATGATTGATCGTTTGGTTCGATTTGCTAGATGAAATTCCAAAAGAATTCATTCGAAATTCGTACTTATCTATTCGATTTACTTGACTACGAGATGTTAATTGAACAACAGCAACACGAAAATCGATTTTCGAATCGGTATTTCCCATGTCGTTATTCGAATACGAAATAACACAACAAAATTGTAAAGGAAAAGAAAACGAAGAACAAACGACAACAGGATATTTCGATTGGTTTATTCGATTCTGCAATCAGAGATATCAAATGTCAACATGTTTCGTTTATTTTATGATCTTCCTTGTGTTGTTGTCATCATAATCTTTGATAGGACAATAAAGATATTACGCAAACAGCTTGAAATAAATTTCAAACAATGTGTCTGACTAAAATAATGCTATAGTTTAGTAAGTTCTCTATAAGTTATTCATTGATAATTCAAGAGAGATGATGATGGCAAAAGAAAAGAAGCGTTTCGTATTCGATTACACGAAAAACAGATGATGTTTTTCTTTGTCTTGAAGAAAACATTCGATCATAGATTTGTTCACTGAATGTGCTAATTATTTCCCAGCGAAATTGATCTGTTGACTGATTGTTAATAGCGCCACCTATATTATCTCGATAGAAATCGATTTAAATCTTCGAAAATATTGTGTCAATTATCGACAAAGTTAAACAAGATAAATCTCAATAAAACTCGATAAAAATCGATTTCGTTTGATTGGTTTATTTTCATTAGTATGACTCTTGTTGTTATTTTGCTTATTGTGTTTGTGTGCGTCTGTCTGCATGTGTATTCGTTCTTTTTCTCTA
>Ga0097677_1002028_pt1 | contig 10910 bp, 13 predicted proteins | sample ThiBiot_500_biof_FD_72842 | JGI IMG/M metagenome (GOLD analysis project Ga0097677, IMG submission 72842) | Wastewater bioreactor microbial communities from Cape Town, South Africa - Thiocy_expt_500_biof - 1398105537950 (version 2) (version 2) ...
TTTAAATTCATCAGTAGATTTTTCTTTTCTTTGCTTGTTTTATTTCACGATTTAAGAAAATACGAAAAAAAAAAATTTATATATTTAAAAAATATTGTTCTCTGAATTCATATGTAAATATATTTAAGCAACGGTATCGATTAGATCATCATCTTCATCTTCGTCATCATTTTCGTTAGAATTTTCTTCGTTATCTACAAAATCATTGTCATCCGAAGGTTCGTCATCTTCGTTTGAGTTTTCTGATTCTTGTTCATTTGAAAAAGAGGTTTCTCTCTCTTCATCATCTTGTTCTTCATCATCATCATCAACACCTGAATCTAAATTCAAGGAAATTATTTACAATCTCAGAATTTGGGGAAAAAAATAATTACCTTGATTACTATCGTCGTTTTGATTGTTATTAAATGATTCATCAATATCATTACTTTCATCATCATCATTATCGAAAATGGGCGAATAAGTATCACCATTATTTTGATCGTCATCTTCGTTGTCTTCTCGAGATTCAGTAGCATCTTCATTTGAGAATTCATCATCATCGTCATAGGGAAGTTGTCGTTTCTTTCTGACATATTCTTCTGACTCACTGTCCAATTGAGCACGTCGATAATATTGATCGTTAATTGAACTTCGAAGACGATCTAGAAGTAATGATCGTTCTAACTCGCGTAATTCGAAGTCTAATTGGCTATCACTGTTGTCATTATCATCGTTATAATACGATTTAATCGATCTGCTTGAAACAACCGAGATGAATAGAAGAATTGCAGCAAATTTCAAACACGAATGCATAATTCTGTTTCTGCTTTTGTACGTCGTCAGTGGAATTTGATTTTTTTTGAAATGGCGAAATATTTCTTTGATTGACGAAGAAATTTCTTTTTTTTTTCGTTTCGTTCTGCCGCTTGATTTTTTTCTCTATTACGTATATAGACGCAGTAGTTTTATGAAGAAAAAAAAACCGGTTCCTTCGATTAAACGAATGAAGGAGAAATGTCAATTGTGTTGAAAGAAAAAGTACATAGAGATCGAACGAAAATATAAAAAAAGAAGTGTATATGCTTACAGAATTTATACAGAGAAAACGAAAAGCGAAATTTCTCGTTTTTTTATCGTCAAAAATATCAATAGAAAATCGTTCTCTTTTCGGGTAAAATCATGTATTAGTCATCAACGACAAATTATTCATATACCTGACAGTAGAAATGCCGAGAATACCTTTGAATAAGAGAACCATTCGATTAGGAGTGTCTGTGTACAAAATGTTTTATGATCGAAGAGAGACATGATTACATAGTGCGAGAATAATAACAACGACGACGTTACTTAATAAATAGAAAAAAAACTTTTTATAGGATGAAGCCATTGAATTTGAGTTTCTGTTTTTAAACTAACATGAAAATAAGTCTTACGCCTCTGTACATTTGAACAAAAACACGAAGAATTTGATTAGTTTCAGGTTCATAAATTCACAATTTTTAAAAAGAAGATTCAAATATGAATGAAAATACCAACGAGAGAGATTTTTAAGCTTTTTGTGGATATCAATGGGTAATTTTATATGAGCGAAATAAAATATTTTCGTTTGTCAATAATCATTTTCAAGGTAACATAATACTGAAAAAGGAAATACCGATTCAGTAGTCGTACATTTGAATATATGACATGTTTATGATTGATGTTAGTTGATTTCAATTGCTTAACAATTTGTAACCATTTAGTATCTATACTCTGATAAAATTTACACGTGATGTCACATTGTGTTTTTTTTTCTATTCTTTCTTTTCACTGACATTTTGCATCGTCATCGTCCTATCAAATTCTTTGTATGTTGTTGTTGTTGTTGTTGTTTATTTCATTTATGTGTTTTTGAATAAGTTGATTCTTTTAAAACGAACGAAACTATGAGCTCGATGCCAACCCGTCAATTAGGTAAAAATGGCCCATTTGTATCTGCAATTGGTTTTGGAGCGATGGGCTTGTCGGCTTTTTATGGTAAAATCGATCCGGATGAAGAACGATTCAAGGTTCTTGATCGAGCAATTGAATTAGGTAGTACCTACTTTGATAGTGCAAATGTCTATGGTGACAATGAAGATTTACTTGGAAAATATTTCAAAAAATATCCTCAACAACGTGAAAAAGTTGAATGAATTCAAAAGATTGATTATGAAATTTTAATTTTCTTTTATTGAATTAGGTGTTTCTTGCAACAAAATTTGCCATATTTCTACTTCCTGATGGTACACGAGCTATTCGAGGTGATGCTCAATATGTTCGTGAACAAATCGAAATCAGTTTACAACGTCTTGGTCTTGATTATGTCGATCTTTATTATGCACATCGAATCGATAGTAAAGTTCCAATCGAAGAAACAATGGGCGCTTTGAAAGAATTAGTCGAAGCAGGAAAAATCAAATATATCGGTTTGTCTGAATGCTCGAGTGATACTCTTCGACGAGCGTATGCCGTTCATCCGGTTGCAGCTGTACAAATCGAATATTCACCATTTAGTCTCGATATCGAACGAGAAGATATCGGTCTTTTGAAAACATGCCGAGAACTTGGCGTAGCCATTGTTTGTTATTCACCATTGGGTCGAGGTTTATTAGGTGGACAAATCCGAAGTCCCGATGATCTTGAACAAGGTGATTATCGACGAATATTACCTCGATTTTCAAAAGAAAACTTCCCGAAAAATCTTCAATTAGTCGATACTTTAACAACCATAGCCAAGCAAAAAAATTGCACGGCTAGTCAACTTACACTTGCTTGGATTCTCAGTCAAGGCGAAGATTTTATTGTTATACCTGGTACAACTAAAATCAAAAATTTAGAAGAAAATATCGCTTCAACTCATATTCAATTGACCGACGAAGATAAGAAACAAATTCGAACAGCTTGCGAACAAGCTGATATTGCCGGCGATCGTTATCCCGAATATGCTAAAGTTTTATTATTCGCTGATTCAGCACCGAAAAAACAATTAAATCAATAAACTATCACACTATTCGATATTTTTAGTAAAATAAAATAAACTTTTCATTAGTAAAAACATAGACAACAATCATTTAGAGAAGATTACTTTAGCACAAATACGCACATCCACCTCTTTTTGATCTCACTTTTATCTCAGTTAAATACACACTGACAATCACCAACGAAAACAAACAAAAGAGAAAGAGAGTTAATACCCTCAAACTAGACAAAACACAAGAGTAAAGACATCTCATGGATCAATCCAACTATTTGACATTCTTCTTTCTTTCGAAACTTGTTGTTGAATGAACAATGAATTTGTTGGTATTCCACTCGATCGTGTATTTATTTGTGATAAAATATGTTCAAAGTAAGACAACCGTAGAAACAAGTCGAAGAATTGAATTAACTGAAAATATTCCAAATGGTACATTCGTTATTTCATTAAATCAACTATTTAATCAAGTTAAATTTCGACAAAAATCATTTAATCTATTAAATTTAAATGGTTTCGAAAGAGAATATTTTGAATTGAAAATTGAAAATATTTATACGAAAAATTCAATTGATCGTGAAGAATTCGTTTCGAAACGATATTGTTCGAATGAATTATTATGTCAAATCGAACTTCATCTATTATCGAATGACACATTATTTTATTTGATTATTCCAATTGAAATACTTGAGTAAGTTGATTAATAAAAACAATCGAATTGAATTCATTTTTTTTTCTTTCTCTAAAGTGAAAATGATAACGAACCAGAATTTCGTTCGAAAGAAATCGAAATCAAATTAAATGAAAATGAAATGCTCAGTGAATATTATGAAATTCCAATCGAAGGAGCAAAAGATCTCGATCAAACGAAAGAAAATCGTGAAATTATCTACGAAATATCTTGTTCAAATATTTGGATTCATTCGAAAGAAATCACGAGCAAAGATTGTTTGAAAATGTTCGAATTAATTAATCTATCGAAGTTTTCTGTCCTGTCGAAAACGAATAAATTCGATCGATTAACAATTCGAATCGATCGAAATTCATTTCTATCGAATAAAAATATTGGAAATCAATTTCAATTGAAAATCTTCGCTAAAAATCGGCATCAACTATCCAAAGGAAATTATTTGAAAATCAATTTCGACATCAAAAGAAAGTTAAAACGAATCGAATTCGAATTATCTAAATATGAATTTATTGTTTTATTAAATTCAAGTTTAATTCTATCGAATCAAACGAAATATTTCATTGGAAATGTTTCGTTTTTATCGAATGATATTTTTTTAATTGAGAACGAGTTTCGAATCTTAACAAAAACGAATAAAATCGAAATCGATTCGTTAACAGGCGAATTATTTTTAAATTTAAATCAAATCAATGAAAAAGATCATCGAATTAACATTCAAGTCGAATTTTCATCGAAATTTACTCAAACAATTCAATGTCAAATCGAGATTTTCATTCGTTTTGAAAAGTTAATCAATGAAATTTCAATTGAATATCAAAATCAAAATCTTTTAACTCAAATCAATCAAACCAATGCATTTTTTATCGATGAAAATCTCTTTCAAATCAAACAAAATCTTTTTCAAATTTCAATTTCATCATTTGTCTATCAACACGATGAATTTCATCTATCTCTTCTCAATTATCAACATTTATTTTCACTTGATTCAATAAAACAAAATCTTTTCTTATTAAAATTACAAAATCTCAATCAAATATTTGCCGAAACGATTTTCAATTTACAAATTTCGATTGAACATCGATTGACAAAACAATTTCTACCGAATCTTCAAATTCAATTGATTGTTCTTCGTACTTTGACTTCACCTTCGACGACAACGATGAAAACCACCGCTACATTTCGAATAAAATTAACAAATCAATCGAATGAATTTTGTCAACAAAATCAAACGTTGATTTTGTTCGAAAGAGAAACAAAAGAAAACATCGGACGGTTAACTATTATTGGAAAAACAAACGACATTTTGATGAATAATCAAACGGAAGATGTTCTATTTTTCATAGATGAAAATCAATTTATTTTTAATCAATGTCAATTGAAAGCGAATGTGAAGTTTATTTATGAAAATTTAACTGATTTGCCGATGGAATTGTGTTTTTCGAATCAAGAAAATCTTTGTTTTCAAATTCGAAATCTTTCAAATGAAACTCAACAATTTGTTGGCAAAACAAAACAAATTTTACCTTCAATTCCTTTTTTATCAATCGAATCTCTGCAAATGATTCTCCTTGTTTTCTCTTGTCTCTTTATTTTTTTATCGATTCTACTCATTTTATTTGTTTGTTATTTGAAAAATAACAAATTATCTTCAATTTTTAACAAATGTTGTTCAAAACAAACTGTTCGTCAACAACCAACTCCGGATTATTCACTTTCACTCAATGTAAAATCTTTGATTCTCATTTTTAATCGAACAAATATTTTTTTCTATTTACAGAAAACAACAACTGACTTTCCCGTGTATTCATATCAATCAAATCAAATGAGTAAGTTTACGAATTTGAAATAACGTAACGAATTCGAAATCAAATTTTCAGTAAGTGTAGATGAAACTCAATTGGAGACTGATTATCAACAAGAACCATTGCCATCGTTGTCATCATTATGTTCATCTTTAACTTATTCGATCAAAGAAAATGATCAAATAACATCGATTCAACCGACACCACCGCCTCGAACATCTTCATCGTCATCGTTTTTGACAGAAACTAAACAACTTTTAGAAATGATTTCAACGAAATCTACTGTATAAATAGAAGTTTGTTTTATTCGAAGGTTTGCCTTTCGATTGCAACAACAATCAAATCTCGAATAAAACCAAGAATAAATCCTAATGGAAATCGTTTGATGAATGGTTTGATAATCTTCCATTTGGCAATCCAACCTTCTTTTCTCTTAGCTATCGCTTTTTCTTTAACTGCATCTGTGTAAATTAGAAATACGAGATATGAAACACTTCCAAGACAAATCAATGAAAGAATAATTGATAATGAAATACGAAAATAATTGTTTCCAGATCGACGATGATGATCGTGAGAATAATTCGTATTTAGCGAACGCATTTGGGTTTATACGAGAAGGAAAATAAAGATAAATAAGAGAGACAAATGGAACATAAGATCAAATGATGAGATGAATATTTCTACCCGCTATTTTCAATGTTAAATATTTCAGAAACAACAAAACGAGAATTTATAGTTCAAAAATCGTTTGAACCATTTCGGTAATAACTTGTTTAAAAATAGCCAAAGTCGAACTTTTATGTCTAGTAAACCATTTTGATACAGCTCCGTCTTTGGATACTAATTCTAAGATTTTATTTGCAACACCATGTTTTCGTTTGAATTCTTCTTGAATACGTCGACGTTCACGATCTTTTTGCATTTGTTTAAATAAAAGATACGCTAATACGCTCGAAGTAGCAAGTATGACAATCAAAAGAACAGTAACTGTTATAGTGAACCAATATCGTTCAAAAACTGATGAATGACGATTTGAATATCTCATTCGTTTTCGTTTATGACCATACGAAGATCCTCTTGAAGGGACACTTGTATCGCTCATTTTATTCAAAAGATTTTCAACTGATTGTAACTAAGGTTTTAATTATTTGTCGAAAAATATTTTTTTTGTAAATAAATATTTTTTCATGGCATCTTTTTTGTTAACTTTGATGATGATTTAAAAGCGTGTAATTTTTTTCTCCTTCAGCTTTTATTACGAGTCAATCGACCGCATCGAATCGATACACGAATGACGAAAGAAAAACGAAATGGAGTGATATTTGTATGTAGAAGATTTAAATTGTTATTAATCAATGGATATTTGCGTAATTATCAGAGGATTTTTATGTTTTAATATTTTTTGTACTTTATTACTTATGCTGTTATTTCATATACGAGAAGGAAGTAAATTTTCAAATGGATTACAAGTACAGACAATTCAAACAGGTGACTTAGATGATAAACAAAGCAAATTACTATCTGCAATACCAAAATTACTTGTTGAGTTACGTGAACAAATGGTTCCGTATCCAAATGAATATTTCTATGGTCGAGGGATTGTCCTCACTGTTGGAATATTTCAATTGAGTTTTGCAAAAGTAAATTTGAAAATGATAGAACTAAGTAACACTCGATTGCCAATAGAGGTAACAAAAATATGGAGAATAACAAAGACAAAAAAATGCATTATCTTTTCTAGATTTGGTATTCATCGGAACAGATTTCTGAAGACCAAATCATGGTTTTATTCGATAGTATTGCTAAAGTCAACTTAAGCGTTTGCTGTTTTGAGAAAAGTCAATGTCGAAATCGTGAAAAAACTTGGCAATTGAATAGCAATCATGTTTATAAACCTCAATTGAATGATATCGGCAAAGCTTTTCCTTACAAACCAGCTGCAATAATTAGTTCAACATTCGCCGAAGTGCTTTTTCTTGATAGTGACGCATATGTAGCACGTGATCCTGAAGAATTATTTCATTCTGATCCAATGTATCACAAATTTGGCGTTCTTTTTCACCCCGATGCCCATAAAAGTCGTCAAGATCCATCTCTCTGGCAACTGTTGAATACAACTTGTGCTAGTAATGAATACGAATTAGATAGTTCGACGATATTAGTCAATAAGAAGCGTGTTTGGAATGGACTTTATATGACAAAATTGATGAATGACAATCATCAATCATTCTACGGAGTATTTTCTGAAGATTGATTTTTCGATAAAATTCTTTATCATATATTTAGATTGTCACTGATGGTGATAAAGATACATTTCGAATAGCTTTTCGTTATCTGAATATCGAATATTATATCGTTACAATTCCTTGTTCCGTGAGTTTCTTTCTTTTGTTTTTATTTTAAAAAAATTCGAAAGTGTTTTCTTCTTTAACAGACCGGTTTATTCAATGGAACTCATTTCTGTGGTTTCACACTTTGCAAAACCGACAGTCTCGGGCAACATATTTATATTAAGTAATCACGTTATTTGTTTTTCTTTTCTCAATTTATTCGAATTGACTTTAGTCATGTTCATATTTTTAAATACGAAAGTATTTCTTATTCATTACCGAATCTCGAATACACTCGTATGGCTTTGACTGATGGAAAGCAGGAGAATTTATTTGATTTTAAACATTGTCGAACACCTAATGCATTGACAAGTTGTTTTCATATTTACAAACATTCCAATTCAACGAATTCACAATGTTTACACGAGGAAATTCAATCGGATGAAATCGATCAGAATCGAGTTTTTCTTAGTAAAACAAACAATCTCATGCCAAATTTCGTCGATAATCTATTGAAATATTTGAATTAGTTATTTTGTTTTTCTCGTCCACAAATATATTCAACACTTTCGTTTTGCTTTTCTACGCTGTCAAGGGAAATAAATCCCGTCAAGATGTAATGTGTGTGTATCGAAATAAGGAAAACTCTTGATTGGTCTGGCAATTTACCATTGCTGATGTCAGTATATCCTCAATAATGAATGTCAATGATTTTACTATTGCCATCTATCATTCTGTATATGTAATTGCATGTTTTACTCAAGAGAAAGAATAATTTTTCCCCGCCTCTCGCTATCTCAGCGAATAGGACTGAAAATGTTCTCGATTCTATTTGTCCAAGTTCTTTTCCCACTAACTAACTTGACTAGCAACGTAGAAAAGGAGGAGAAATGCCGAGGACATTCAATACCAACTGTTTATTTTGTTTATTTATTTATTTATCAATCGAATATTTTTTTCTCTCTTTTTTTTCCTTTTCTGTTCTTTTCTTTTACCTTTCAAATAGTCATTCGTTAATTCGCCATATACAGGCTCTCGTTAACAAATGATAAGAAATTGATCTCTGATTTTTTCTTTTTTTTCTCAATAAACGAGAGAATGAAAAAAGAGCCTAATTGTCTTTGAAGTGCAGCTGTTAATTTTTCGAGATTAAAAAGCAAATACTTCAAATATTGTCTATCTTTACCACGATCCAGGTGTCTATTTCTAGTGAAAGCCTCTTTTTTCGTTCTTATCTGTAATTATTACTCAATTAAAAGACCTTGTAACGCTTGACTACGCTTGTATCACTCATCCAATGTGAGCATATATTTAGTATCGAATAATTTTTCTCTTTAGCTTTTGTTTCATCGGACTTCTTTTTCTCTTCGCCATTCTCTGCCGACTTTTAGTTTCAAGGTCATGTAAAAATCTCATTTAAAATAAAGGTTATCTCATTCAGTTCGTTTTTCTTCGTCTTTTTCCCTTGATTGTTCTGAATCGACTGCGACAAGTGGGCTGCTATTTATTATCTTTAACTTAGAAGAAAAGTGATTCGATCGGTAGTTGAAAATATATGCATGCGTCGTTAAGATTATTTTTTCCGTTAAATAGACTTGTATTTCTTTCTTTCTTTCCGACAAAAAGAAACGTTTGATGATTTGTTGTGTGTACATTGATTTACATGAATGCATAGACAGGAGAAGAAAAAAATGTTAGTAACGCAAGAGAACAAAATGACTGAAAGAACGTGAATTGAATATGTTTTTTTTTCTCCTTATAAACATGTCACAGAAAACCAAAGAATCCATTAACCAACCTCGACTCGCAATATATATTTCGATTGAATATTGTTCTTATAAACATCGAGTTTTCTTTTAGATTTTTTTCAAAAGCGTTTTTTTTTAACTACAACTCAATCAAAGATTTTCTTTCCTTTTATTACTTTTTCGTTCTCTGAGTGCAAGCGAAAACGAACCTAACCAATTTCGTGTTTTTTTATGTTTTTATTCACGCACAATGGCGACTGGATTTCGTGCGATTTATAAATATCAATCGTTGTTTATTCGAAAGCCACAACTTAATGACTAATTTGACAATTGTTCTCGTTTAAAATCCATTTATTTCCTTTGCTTATACATTCGTTTTTCCTTTCGAAGAAAAAGTCGTTTATTCTTTATTTGTAATAATTCAGGCGAATTTTTATTCTTCAAGTGCACAGTGATTTGACTGATTGATTTCTATTTGCTTTTGTGTGATATAAAAACAAACAATATTTATTTCTCAATTTTGATTTCTTTTCATTTTTTAGCGTGAACAGTTTTTAGTTTGTCAAAAAACTGATTTGTTAAATTTGATTTCATTTTTTGTTCTCTCTTTTCTCTCATTACGAAAAATGTCTTTGTTCCAAATTATTCTCTTGGTTTTATTCGTTTTGATAATTGAAACAAGTTCAAATGAAAATCCATCTGATGAAGTTAATCATGTAAGTGAACAGAAAAAAAACCCGCAGAAAATGAAAATTTTTATGTTTTTAAAAGATTTTTCGACGGCAATACAATTCACGAGTGAATAGAACGAAACAAAATGTTAATTCAGCAGATAAAAATGTTTTATCATCGAAAAGTACGACAACGTATCTATTAACAATGTTTCCAATAGGAAAAGGTGGTCACACTTTTAACGGTAATGATGAAGAAGAATGGGAAATTCAAAAGGATACAGATACAGTGTTCGTTGTTTACGGTATGTTGTGATAAATCCAAAAAGATTCGATGTTTCTTCTTTTTTTCTCGTTCAGGTGAGAACTTAGATGGAGCTGAATTATCGTTTACAACACACAAAGAATCGTGTCAATGGGAACGTAAAGATACTGTCTATCGATTGACTGTAAAGGCTGCTGCTGCTGCTGCAGCTCCACAAGGACATATGAGTGAACGAGCATTTGTTACATTTAATTTACCTTATTATAATTCAACACTCTACTTGTGTTTATCACCGAAAGGTTCCCATGAAGCATTCCATCAAGGAAATCGGTATTCAAATTCGAATGATTTTCAAGTTTTTTGTTTGAATTCTAAATGATTTTAGAGCTTCATTGAAAGTTCAAATTACTCGTCGAGCTCTACCCG
>Ga0097677_1002037_pt1 | contig 10869 bp, 9 predicted proteins | sample ThiBiot_500_biof_FD_72842 | JGI IMG/M metagenome (GOLD analysis project Ga0097677, IMG submission 72842) | Wastewater bioreactor microbial communities from Cape Town, South Africa - Thiocy_expt_500_biof - 1398105537950 (version 2) (version 2) ...
ACATAGAGAGAGAGAGAGAGAGAGAGAAAGATAGTCATTGTAAAAGGGCAAAAAGAAATAAAATCGATTTTCGTCCAATACGGTCGTATAGGTTAAAAAAAAACACATGTCTATTTTCAATCGTGAAGTGTTCCAGTTGACTGATCACGTATTTCATCGCACAAACTAATCAAATAGTAATGGACATATAAAGACAAATATATTTTCTGATATGTTCAATATTTCATTTTTGCTCATATGTAATTATATTTTTGTTCGAGATAAAGATATTTAATTATTAATTAATGAAGTTTGCTTCTCTCTCTTTTTTGATCGATAAAACGAAACGAATAAATAAACAGAAAAATGCTAAGATTGAATGATTTTTATTTTGATTTGATTTAGTAGATTGACGATACTTGATTATTGATGATTCGTATCGACAAAATTTTTTGACAGAAACATCGAACTGCCTGTCACAAGCTTTCCTATTACTGCTTCGAGGCATTTTTCTCAATAGAAATAATCGCTTGTTGTCTATCGTTTATATGCAAATCATTCGCTGACAGATATTAAATGTAACAGGACACAAAAATTGTCCGCTCAATTTGATAGGAAATAATAATCAAAATAGAAAAAAAAGAGAACGAGAAAAAAAAACACTAGATCGTGGGTTGTTTGTCTCTGTTTTCGAATTTCATAGTTCTGATAGATTAGGAAATCAACACGTTCTGAGGATTTGTTTCTTAGAATTCAGATAAGTTGTTATGTTTTCTATTTTAAATCGGAATAATATAAAGAGGAGCAAACTAAGTGCAATATGATGTTAAGAAGTCGACTTTCGTTTTCTGTTTATCGTTCAACCGGATTTCTACCTGATCGGCAGTTTAGTTTCTCTCACTTGACATGTCGAAAAGCTAAAATATTTTGAGTCTACTTAAATTAATGATTAAATATGCAGAGACTACTTATTTTAAAATTGCTATCTATTGTTTTCGTGCAGCCAACATAATTTCCTTAATAATTATTTCCAAAGATAGATTGTTATGACCTCCTCTGTCAAAGAGTATACGTCTTTTTCATTTTTTTGATAAATAAACATCTGACAAAATCTACGGTTGTCTGTTGTCAGTTATGACCCAAATACCGGAAGGAAGTGATTATCTTATCAAAAAAAGCAGAACTACTGGCAGTTATTTCATTTTGAGGTCTTTTCTTGTTGCTTTTTGTCTGCTGCAGATTACTTTAGTCGATAGAATTCTAACTTAAGAATTAGCTGTAAAAGAGAGAGAGAGAGTGGGAGAAAAGTTATTCAAACAGTATGACATATATTTAGATTTCAAAAAAAAAAATTTCAAGTAGTATTGTTTTTTTCTTTAACGGAAAGAGGAAATTGTAATTTATTCCCATCGAACTATCCTTCAATAGTGTTTATAATTTTCCAGAAGATTTTTATTTATATATTCATTGAAAAATCTATAGTGCTCTCTAACAGACATTTCGGATTAAGTGAGTATTTATCATATTTAAGAAAATTATCGATAAGTTAATAGAAATCTGTCTGGATTAGTTTGTTTTCTCTTTCGCTTACATTTGTTAATAAGATCAAAATCGTAGAAGAATAACAAGAGAAGGAAATAGAGAAAGAAAAGAAAAGGAAGGAAAAGAATCAGAATATCATTTACTCAGATACTTGCTTACGTTAAATGTTGTATTCTGTAGTATTTCATCGTAATAAAACGTTTTCATATGTCACAAGTTATCAAACGGTAAATACGTTTGCCTAAATCAGACAACAAGATTCTTTAGGTTTTTGATTGTTTCGAAAAAAATCAGAAATAATCTTGTTTTTTAGAAAGAAAGTCACAGCATGTGACTAGATTAGATAAGTAATCCGTAATTATGAGTGTGTAAATCGGACTTAATATCGCTATTTAATTGAGAGACAAAATGTACCGGAGTTTTCTGCGTTCGGAATTATTCTCTTTTTGATGAATTCGACAAAGAAATAGTGAATTAACACTGATGAGCTATTCAACAGAATTTGATGAGTATAATATTAATCCATATGGATTTCTAAGTCATTTTTCATTCTGTTAGATTCGAAAAGTTAGATAGTACAAGCATATCTGTCATATTTTAGTCGGTAGATTATATGTTATCTACAACAATTAACTTGACACAAATTTCCTTTTGTTGTTAATTCTTTTTTTTTCTTGCCGAAAACACGATTCATTCGTCAAAATGTTTTGGTTTAGAATGGCATTTTGTGCCGATTTTAATCTGTCGGATATAAATGCGGATTATCTTCAAAAAACATATTTTCAGAAAAGTTGGGCATGGTGGTTGAATCATATCGGTAATATTCGATGAGAAAAATAATAATAAACAAATCATTGTTGTTCTTGGCTTTAGGAACAATTGTTGTTTTTATCATTGGTTTTTTTGGTAATTTATTATGTCTTCTTGTGTTATGTCGACAACGTAATTAATCGATATTCGAAATTGTTTTTCTTTTTATTTTTTGTTGTATGCTTTTAGGACTACGAAGAAATTCTTATACACAATATTTAATTGCTCTAGCAATTATTGATAGTGGAGCGATATTTTGTGAAAGTAAATCATTGACGTTCGAATAGATGTGTAATTGAGATTTTATGTTTTTTAGCTTTAACAGCATTTGATGAAATTTATCACAGTCAAAGTTTAGATAAACGAACATTAATTCAACATACAAATATTTCGTGTAAAGTGTACTATTATATTCGATATGTTTTATATTCAATGAGTTCATGGTAAATAGAAAAAACAACAACATTGATCAAATATGTTTGTGTATTGTTTCGTTTTTCATAGGGTTATTGTTGCATTAGCAATTGAACGTTTAGTAGCGATTCGTTTTCCTCTTTGGTCGAAGCATATCTGCAGTGTTATAAACGCACGTCGAATTCTTTCACTCATACTTTTCTTTACAATGGTTATACATTCGTATCATTTTGTTGTACGTGGTCTTGATTGTTCAAGTTCAACATTAACGACATCGAAACAAAATTGTCGTTGTAAAACTCTTCCACCGTATGCAAAGATCGAGGTTATCTTAACTATTTATCTTTGGAGATTAGTCTTAATGACTATTGTTCCATTGACAATTATCATTACAGTTAATATATTAATTCTAAATCGATTATACAGTGAAAATGCATTGAATGATCATACACATATATCTCAGAATTCTCGACGGAAAACAATTTTATTATATAAAATCTCTCGAATGCTCGTGTTACTTTCATCGGTTTATCTTCTTTTGCATGTACCCGGTTCGTTACTTGACGTAACAAAATTTATTTTTGCTAATGCTATACACATGTGTAATGTTAAATGGCGTTATTATATCTCTGTAACCAATGATATCTTTGATCTTCTAACAAATTTTAACTATGGTATTAATTTTTATTTATATATTATTAGTGGTAAACATATACGTAATGAATTAATTTATACATTTAAATATTCGAATATTAAAAAACGAAATGAACGATTTCAACGATCGAGTTATTTCATGTCGTCGTATATTAATCTAACTAAAAGTCCTCAATTACATTGTTCGCATGTGCATTTATCTCGACAAATATCTGGTACATCGATTTAACATAAAATTAAAATGATAATGTTCTCAATATATTCTTCATGTTGTTTTATTGTTACTTTGGTCTTGTAATCTTCTTTTTTCCTTCTTTCGGTCTCTCTTTTTAAAGAGTAGACGCTACAAGAGAGAAAATAAAAAAACACAATTATACCTGACATCAATAGAATTCTGAATTTATTTAAAAAAAAAGATGACAAAGTCATGTTTATATGAAACAAAAATAGAACATATGGACTTAAAATGAAGTTTTAATGTAATAAAGATAATAGACATTATCTCCTACACGAGCGATAAAAGGAGCTTTTGATAGTTTTCTTTCAAGTTCAACGAGAAGTTCGTTCGTTGACCTATCTGAATCCGGTTTTATTCGTCGATATTGTTTGATTATCTGATGAGATGAAAATAAAATCATTTTGATTTGATTCTATTGAATAGTTTTTTTTAAAAATCTACTTCTTTTTTTAATTTTTCAAATGTTATCGTTTGATTATCAGAATTCTCAAGAATTCGTCGAATTTGTTCGATCCAATCGAATTCTAATCGAATAATAAATATAAAATAGTTCAATAATATTTTCATTTCAATTCTTCTCTCCTACTTTCAGTGTAACTGTTCATTGTTAATGAAACTAAATAAACTCTGGACTTTCTCTATGAGTCATCGATCATAGAAGAAACGTTTTGTTTTTTTTTCGAAAGAATTTATTAATACAAGCAAGAAAAGAGAAAAAAAAACAAAAAACACCGATGAATTACACAAAACAATTAATACGGATTCAGGACTATAGATATTCTTTCTTTTTTGTCTGTTTTGCTTATTTACATATACAATCGATCGACATAAATCTGACGGATTGAACTTATTGTCCGATTGTATATTGTTGTTGTTGTTGTTGTGTACCTTGTGGAGTCTAAAAGTAGAGACAAATAGAGTGAATCAATCCGTAGATAAAAGCAAACGTACAGCCATTGTAACGATATTTGATGATAGATTTTGAGGTAGTTGAATGATTTGTCCATTGGGCAATTGAATGGCATTTCCGAGTGTTGTTGATGTTGGTAAAGTAACGATATATTGAACTTCGCTGACTGATTCTTTTTTCTTATGAGTTTTTGTTGCTTCTTCACGTGGAACAATATCAATAAGAAAATCGAACAATTCATTTTTCGATATTGCAGCTGCAACATCATTTCTCTATGAAAAAGAAATAAATATTGAAATTCATTTGATTTTAAAATCTGTAACGAACTTGTAATGTTCGTCGTCGACTTTCTTCTGTTTGTAACCATGAATGAAGTGTTAATTCTTGAATAAACAATTCAGCTGCTTTAGCAAATAGAATCGGTACTTCAGCACTAATCATTTTAACATCATCGTCTAATTTCATGATCTTCTTTATACGTGCTAATGGTAAATCACTTGTACGAAATTCAATCTATCAAAACAAAAATCCTAACTAAATCAACGTTCGGTTCGTTTCCTACGATGTTCAGATCGTTGATTTCATGTTTAACTTGAGTCCAATGTTTGTCTAATAATTCTTTTCCAGCCGATGGTTCAATATTTTCAGCTTCGGCTTTCGTTGATTCCATCCTGTTTTTAGCTTACCTTCAAATGTTGTTGCTTTGCTTTCTCTTTACTGTTAGTGGACATCGTCGTAGAGGAATAGTAAACGATCATGATTCATGCAGAGACATCTATATCGAGATATTAATCTGTCAAAAAGAAAACATATTATTCGATTTTTTTTATCTCGAAGGTGAAAAAAAAACTTTCTTTTCGCTTTGTAATTCGAAACAAAGAAATAAATAGTTCGACTTTTTTCTTGTCAAGTGAAATCATTTGGATTCTCTCATGAATCGAAAACAGTAAGCAGTATAAACTACAACCAGAAAATCTTATCTTATTTTTATTTTTTTAATCAATATTAGCCGATCAAAAACCGATGATGATATCGAAAAATCATCCGATGAAATCTTTGCCGAATGTGAACGACTCAAACAATCGACATCATCGAATCGACAGGAATTACTCGATCAATATACGCAGTTAATTCTCTTCAATCTTGATTATGCTTTAGAGAAAAAAGTCGAACATGATCTATGGACGATTATTTTCAAAAATCAAATACAAACACAACAAGATTCAATTAAACAAAATCCGAATCAACGAAATGAACTTCAGGCTAATCTACAGAGATTCTACGAATATGCACGAGGATATTATCTCAAACTTTTACAAGTCAATCACATTTGTTTGTTTGTTTTTTGTTGAAAATAAAATTCTTTCTTTCATTTAGGATGTCGTACAATCGTATAATTTCTCGATATCGATTTGTAAACTAACTTATTTCAATAAAAAACCATCGACAAATGCATCACAATGTAAAGAAGCATCGATTCTCTATTTTCTTCAACATATTCTTGTACATATTGGTGATCTCTATCGATATTCAAATCAAATCGATCTTGCTAAAACATTCTATCAGTATTCAATCGAAACAATACCCTATCTCGGACAACCATACAATCAAATAGCTATTCTACATGAAATGAAAAATCCTCAATCATTATTAACATCCGAACAGAATCAATTGATAACTGTCTATTATTACATTCGAAGTATAGCAATTAAAGTACCATTTCCATTAGCACGTGCCAATCTTGATAAATTCTTTCAACGTCTTAAAACTCAACCTCAAGAACCATCGAAAGATATCTATTTTTTAATCTTACAAATTCTTGCCGGTAATCATATCGAACAAATCGATTCATTTCAACAATTAATAAGCAAACAATTTCATTCGAAAATCTTCCTTCAAATGATTGCTATTCTTATGTTTTATATTCATCAAAATCAAAATCAAACATCAACACAATTATCATTGAAATATCTTCTTCAATTATTAGTTATTATTATTGAACAATGTTTACAATTGCCATTGCAAAACGAACAAGATATTATACCGATTGTCTATATAATCTTTGCGTATTTTGTGCAAGTACAAAAATATCAAAATGATTTATTTGAAAATGAAATATTCAAGCAAAAAATCAATATGTGGAATTTATTAGCGAAATTATTACGATCATTTGGAGTTTCAGCAACGAAAACAACTCTATTGGATATGTATGCCGATTATCCATTGGATGAAGAACGTTTTTTCGAATGTTTTCTACCGTTAAATGATCTATTGAAGACTTACAATTACAAAAAGAAATTTTCAATTAGCGAAAAAGATCAACGACAATTGAGAAAAGTACGTTTAGTCAATTTAATCAAGAATCTATGTGAAGATAAAACGATAAAAACAAAATTTGGTGATTATCTCAGTGTATCAATAAGAGATGATTTAGTTTCATTTCAACCAGTTTTAAATGAATCGAAAGTTGCAATTAAAACACCTCGTGTAACACGAAATGTCGCATTGAGACAATTTCTTGAGACAACAACCGATGAAAATCATTGATTACAATACAATCTGTGCTTGTTTGTTTTCTTTTTTTTGTTCGAATAAAAACAAAACGATTCAATCGGCGTTCGAAATATTTGACTCTTGTTAATAATTTATTTAGAAAAAAAATAGAACATAAAAATATCGATTTGAGTAGAAGAATAGATTGTCTTCTTCTCCTCAATTTTCATTATTCATTAAACTGTCATCTTCGACTTCGAAACGTGGTCGTTTAAGTCGTTGTCGTTGTCCGTTGGGATCGAGTGTTGTTGCATTGACATTCAATGTCGGCGATGGACCAACACGAGCTGCAATATTCAAACGTTCCTCTTCGGAATCTAATAGTTTTCGATAAGTTGAAATTTCTCGATCGAGACAAATCTTTGTATCGAGTAAATTTTGATAATCGCTCTGCATTTGATCGATAAGTTGTTTGAGATTTTGTATTTCATCGTCGCGTTCGATGAGCGTCTGATGTTGTTGATGTTGATAACGATCGATACGATCTTCGAATTCTCGGCAACGTTGTTCTAATTGAAGAATTTTATCGTTGGATTGATCACGAATTTTAATTAAATCATCGATACGTTCGCGATAGGACACTAAATCCGAACGATAACCATTGATTTGTTCGAGTTGACGACGATTCGTATTTTGTAAATCATCGATCTAAAATCCAAACATCGAATGAATTCAATTGCAAATGACACACGTCATCGGTACTTTTTTCTCGTATTGTAAAGCAATTTCATCGCGTAACATTTGCATTTCATGTTCATTTTGTGTTCGAATTTGTTGTAATTCTTGTAGAAGTCGTGCGTCATATTGCTGTCGTAAATTATCATCATGATGACTTTCAGCACGTTGTTGTTCTTTAATTTGTATGATTTTCTGAAATCAGATGAATTCAATGTGCAAAAGTTTCTATTCGAATTTCTATTTACAGTTTCGTAGACATTCTGATTGAATTGTATTTCTTCTCTTAAAGTTTTATTTTTATTCTCTAAATCGATACGTAGAAGTGTTTCGGATTCTAATTGACGTTTTAAAAGTGACACTTGTTTTTCGAGATCATTCATATATTTTTGTAGTGTCTAAAATAAAGACAAAGGATTTAATTCGGAGAATGAAAAAAAGAACTCAACGTCATATTCTTCAATTCGTCGATTCGAATCCATCACGATCGTTTCACATCGAGTTTTCAATTCACTAATTTCGTTTTCGTATTGTTTTAAACGCGATTCATAAACACGTGCGTCACGATCCGTTCGTGAAGCTCTATGGAATTAGAAAAAAACTATTCGATAATCGAGAAACGAATGTTTTGTTTACTTCGTTTGAATATCGATCATTTCACTTCGGGTTTTTTCGAGTTCGATTTCGAGTCGTGATTTTTCATGAGCTAATTCTTCGATTAATTTCTTTGCATCGTCTATTTTCAGATCGATAATAGAAAAAGAAAAATGAATAGATTTTGCAAATCAAACGAAATCTTCGTACCAAGTTCATTTTCATACAAAGTTTTGACTTTACATGTTTCCATTTCAAATGATTGTGCATTACTTTTGACAATATTCTAAATCAAACTCGAACTATGAATTCAATTTGTCAACAAATTCTACTCGTAATTTTTCATTATCTTGTTCCAAACGTCGAACTGTATCGATAATAACAGCTAATCGATCGTTTAATGTTTGTAGTTCTTGTTTTTCTTGTTGTCTAGTTATGTTTAATGTTGGTGACGTGCTGAATGACGATGATGTTGATGTCATTGAAAGACCCGAGAGTGTACGATGTTTGAATGCGTTGTTTTGATTGGTTCCATTCGATGATGGAATCGTCGGTGTAATGAAACCAGTCGAGAGATTCGATTCATTGCCGAGATTTCTTCGACCGTTGACTTCAGACAAAGGCGTAGGCTCTTTGATAGTCGAGTCCGAACGAGATGATGAAGCAGCTCGACGACGAAATGCCGCAAACATAATCAATAATAAAAATGATATACTGAAAAAAAACGTATAACAACACAAAGAACGAACTATTCGAGATTATAGAATGAAATGATGATAATATAAGAAGAAAAAGACGATAGGTGGATCTATGTACAATCTGAATGAATGAATAAAATGTTCGTTTTTTGTTTAATTAAAGATCGTAGTAGAATCTATTTCACGGACATCTATCGTTCAAATGGCGGATAGATTTTTTGTTTTTATTCTTTCGATATTATCAGTCCACTGTTTAAGGCATGAATGATTCGAAGGTAGACAAACTCGACCGATATTCAACGCTTTTTCATAGGATATCAATGCATTCGTATGATCTCAGAGTTTATCATAAATATCGCCGTGCCAACTGTGCGAATTCGCCGTATCCGAATGAATCAATGGCAAATGTTTTTGATAGATTTCAAGTGCTTTGCCATGATATGATAAAGCAATTGAATACTCATTCATTTGAAAATGAACCGAACCGAGATTGTTGTAAACAGTTGCAAGATTTAAGAAATCAATCGGTTGAATTTGCTGATAGATTTCCAAGGCTTTTTTATAATATGATAAAGCTTTTGGATATTTGCTCATTTCTTCGTAGATTGCACCTTGACATATATAAGCAGCAGCTAGATCGGGATGATTGAATGGGAGAACTTTTCGGTAGATATCGAGTGATTTTTCTAAGTAATTCAATGCGTTGATATAATTATATCGTTCGAAATAGATTAAACCAATGTTTTGATATAAAGTAGCGAAATCAATATGATCCGATGAATGATGTTCTTCATAGATTTCCAAAGATTTTTCGTAATATGTTATTGCAATTGAATATTCTTTTAATTTTTCATATGTCGAAGCAATATGATTGTACAATGTTGCCATTTCGAGTTGTTCACAAGGAAAATTTTCTTTTAAAATCTTTAAACTTTGTTCGAATGAATCAATGGCTTGTTTAAATTCATTGATTTTCTCATAAACTGATCCAATATTCGAATAGATCGTACTCATTTCTTTGTATTTCACTGGTTGACTCTGCCGATAACTGTCCAGAACTTTTTCATACGATGAAATCGATTTCTTATATTGACCTGATTGATAATAGATTCTCGCTAGGCTATTATTACATTCTGCAAGAAGTATATCATTCATTGGTAAGATTTTCTCGTAGATAGCCAATGCTCTTTCCAATGTTTCGATAGCTTTCGAATATTCATTTAATTTTTCATAGACCAAACCGATTTCGTTGTAACATGTTGCTATATCAGCAAGATCGTGATGTAAATGATTTTGTAGACGAGTATCTAACGATGATTTGTAAAATGTTAGTGCATTGCTATAATCTTGTTGTTGAAATTTAATTAAACCAAGTTGATAATTAATCGATGCTCGTTCGTTGTCGTTCGATGTTTGATTGAGAGCGAATTCGCAGATCTGTTGAGCTCGACCGAAATGATTTCGAACGATGAGAAAATCACTCCAACGACACCAACCATTTCGATTAGCAAATGTTTCGTCTTGAATCATATCGATTTGCGAATCATTTCTATTCATTAATGTTAAATCGATTTGCCAGAGACGAGTATTTCGATTGGTAATCGGTTTGATTTCTCCGATTCGAAAGATCGGCTGAATTGTCACGAGAATATCTTCATCGATTTGATTGCAAGTTAAATCTCGAATATTCGCATATGGTATCGATGAATCGATTGTAATAACAAAGAGAACACCGTAGAGATTCGTTTGAACCGTTGATTGACACGCAAAATTCAATGAAACTTGTCGAACTTTACTCGCTA
>Ga0097677_1002040_pt1 | contig 10867 bp, 14 predicted proteins | sample ThiBiot_500_biof_FD_72842 | JGI IMG/M metagenome (GOLD analysis project Ga0097677, IMG submission 72842) | Wastewater bioreactor microbial communities from Cape Town, South Africa - Thiocy_expt_500_biof - 1398105537950 (version 2) (version 2) ...
TTAAATGCTGCACCTAAACGAACATCTGTTTCAATTAAATCAAATAACATTTCGTCCATTGTTAACAATCCTTTATTGGGTCACGCTAGTCCAACAACACCGAGAGCAGCGAATAGAATCGTGGTAAATTCAAATAGGATGAATGCATGTGTGTAATTATATTTCTTAATTTGAAGGACGAAGATGAAAAATCAGGAGGTGCTGTATATTCATTAATCAATGATTCAGTAACGAGACCGATCAGTGCTCGATCAGTTTCATTCAAAGAAACAATTCGTGAGAGTGATGAATCTTCGTCATCAAAAGTTTCAGCACCCATCAGCAAGTCGAATCCAATTTCAAATTATCAAGGTAAAACTATATCTGGATTTTGATGAAACATTTTCAATATAATTTTGTTTTTAATTCGATAGATACAGAATACGAACAGAAAATAAAACACTTAGAAAATCATAATCAATTGTTAAACGATGAAGTTCAGCAAGTTCGATTAAATAATCGCGTAATGATTTTCTTTGTTCGAAATTCATTTGGAAAAAAGGCAAATTCTTGATTTTTATCTATAATAGAACATTCAAAAACAACAAGAAGAACTGTTAGATCGTTTGCAAACATCTCAAAAATTATCTAAACAAGAACTAGCTGATTTATTCAAACAAACAGAACATGGTAAAGAAAATCAAGATACATTCTTGAGTCATTTTCTTTTTGATATTTATAGAACAAACGAAAAATCTCGAAGATCTAACTCGAACATTACAAAATCGTTGTGATCAATTACAACATGAACTAACTGTTCTACAGGAACGACATACAGAAAGTTAGTTTTGGATTGAAAAGAAAACGATTTATCGTATTGATTCTAGATGAATATCAATCGACAATTCGCGATCTTAAAAAGAAAAATCATGATCTGGAAACGTATGTTCAACGTTTGAATTCAGCATTAAATAGTTATCAAATAAAATATCCATCGAAAACACTTCAACAGATTGAAGTAGTTCAGTTCGGTTTTGTTCTCTTTAATTTCATTTTTCTGTTTCTTGTAGAAAGAAGAACGAAGATTTCAAGGCTTGCCAATGAAAGGTCCAACACCGATATGGCTCGTATGATTTCATATTTTTCACTTTGCTTTCATTTCTTAATCAATATTTATCATTCATTTAGTTAAATCAAAAGTTTCTCGCTCCACTCTTCGTTTATTACGATGAAAAACTTCAGGCAAAAACTGAATTCATTCAAAAACTTCAAGTAACGAAAAGTCAGTTAAACGACAAATTCAAATTGATTTCTGTTCGTAGTCACAATTGATCGATATCGATGAACAAATGAAACTACTCATCAACGAAAATACTCGTTTACATGACCGTTTATCTCGTTCGCCTGCATCTCAAGGAAATGATAATCATCTATCCGATATCGAACAAATCAAACGACAAGCTTATCTCGTTCTCGAAGAAAATAAAGTTCTTCAAGATCAATTAGATCTGCAAACCAACCGATTGAATGACGTTCAGAAAAATCAAATTCACGAAGGTTCGATAGACATTTCAAGGCAGAAAATAAAAGTTTAAAAAAAAATTTTTTTTGTTTAGTTTCGACGTTAACTCGTCGATTATTAATCATTGAAAGTGAAAAAACTGAAGCTGATCGAATTCTCGATACTATAAAAATGAAAAACGATGAACTCAAACGAAAATATGAACAATTACTCATGGATAATACACATCGAATACATGTTCAAGAACATATTCACGAAATCAACGAAATGAAACGTTTAACTGGTTCGAAGAATCTTTCGATATTTTTTGTTTTTGCAAATTCAAAAATTTGTTCTCTTTATATGCAGATGAATTAAGTGAAAAACATGCAAATGAAATGCAAATTCTTCTTCGGCGTGTTCAAGTAAAATTTCTCAAGCAAAAAAAAAACAAAACATCACATTTTATGTTTGCCTTTAAGGATGCTGAATCGGGCAAGAAAATTTCGCAATTAAAACTCACTGAATATCGTACTGAAATCGAACGTTTGAAAGGCGAAATACTTGCATTGAAAAAACTAGCTAAAAAACTTCAATTACGCGTGCAAACCTATGAAAATAAACTTCAATTAGAACAAATTAAAGAAACGAAATTAACGAATATCATCGAGCAAACAACGGATGAATTCGAACAGATTAAAATCGAACGTGACACTTATTTAGCATTGGCAAAAGCAAAAGAAGAAGAATTAAATAAAACTCAAACGAAATTCGCCGATGAAACTGAAAAACTCAATCTATTCGAAGAACGATTAGCGAATTATAAAAATAAAACTAAAGAACGTATTACCACCGCTACAGAAGAGTAATTCACCATAAATAATTGATCAACAAATGCAAATTCTTCTCATTTTAGTCTTCAAAAACAACATGATCTCTTGAAACTGCGTTGTTTAGAATACGAACAACAAATTCAACAATTACGAAGTTTATTAAATGACAAACAAATACTTGTCAATGATCTCTATGCCGAAAAACGGTTCGAAATTTGTTGTTGTTCACATTTTCAACTTCAATCTTATTCTCGTTCTTCTAGACATCTGGAAATCGATCTCGAAACAGTTTGGCAAGCAACAACAGCCGATAATCTTCGTATGCGTGAACAAATTGCTGATCTACGTATATCTAGTTAATTTGAATTGTGATAGTTGTGATGTATTCAATAGAGAAATTGGTATCTATATGTTTTTTTTTATTAATCACACGGTGTATACAAACAAAACAACAGTTAATTATTCGGGAAAAAAATCTATATTTTTCTTTTTTTTTTCGGTATTTAATAGATGACATTCCTGTCTTGATTTGTTTTTATTTTGAAAAATAAATATAGTGTCTGCATAAATTGTTCAATTCTGTGCGCGTGTGTGTATGTTTTTTTTTACGAAAAATCAAAGAAAAGAAAATAACGTCATTCTTGTTGATTATGTTTATACGGCATACACGCTGAGACAATCGTAAAATGGTGATAATTTACCAAGACGTGCTTGATATCTTAAATACCATAAGGGTTTATTCGAGCAGGGATCTTCTTTTTTCCAGCCTTTCTGTTGATATGGAAAGATTTGATAGATTCCATTGTTTTCATCTGTATTTGAATCATTTGTTGAATCCCAGTTGTCATAATAACGTTGCTTACGATTACGAACGTTATTCGATGCTGATGTTTCATGAATTGCAACTGAAAAAAGAAAGACTGAAATCGTTTGAAAAACTACAGGTAATTACATACTGATGAGAAAACATAAAAATAAGACCGATAGCGCCGGTTTCATATTTAAGATTGTATTTTGTTTGTTGAAGATAAATGGAAGAGAAAATGATATGAAATTTTGTTTTCAAATCTAAAATGTCACATCAAATATCATTTTCAACTTTTCTTACTTAGCTATGGAATAATTCTAGCTACTAAAAAAGTATTCATGAATTTCTAATATAATTACATGCGTAAATCTCACGAGAGAGAGACAAGAAAAGTAAGCAGTCTAGTTGATTTTCAATCACGAAAAAGAGTAGAACAAGCTATTTACATAAGCTTTAAAAGAAGAACTGATTTTTGCAGCAATACACTCTCATCAGTCGCATCATTTCTGTTTTAGGGGAAAATAGAAAATAACATTCTAGTATATATAATCAATCGTCGCAGAGCTAATCAAATAAAGTTTTTTTTTCTTCAACGATAATCCGGAAACAGGATGAAAAAATGCAAAAAGATCATTTTATCGGCTAGTAAAATAATCGCGTTCAACTAGAAGAGAATATTTGCATAGAAAAATATTTCGTTTGAATATCACTAATAATAGAAGAATAACACACGCTAAATTGATTCAGATACGGAATGAAGTGCGTGATCATTTGAGTATTCTATTATATCTTGACGATTTTCTTTCTTTTTAGTTTATGATGGCGATGTCACATAAATCTCTTGCGTGAGATAGTAGGCGAATAGTTAAACATTTTCTTATTTTAATGACGACAACAAAAAGGAAAAGAAATAATACTAAATCAATGTTCCGTCTTAATTATATGACTTCGAGCGATTCTTGAACCGTCTTATCTCTGAGGACAAATCAAGATAGTCGAAGAAAAATAACATCGTAATCTACGGATAGATAAATTTTCTCAACAATTTCATCTCGAAGAAAAAAAATATTTCTTTTAATAAAACATAGGAAATCTTATGTCAACGACATTTTTTCAAGAGATCCTTTGCTATACACATGTCGATCGTTGGAAGACACGCACTATGCGTAGGAGGATCACGAAGATAACAGAACTAATCGTATTATCATGCTTCATTTGTCATTTATCGAAAAAGTTCAAAAGAAATCTCGACTAACTGCTGATCAATAAGACTATCAAGTAGAAAAAAATGTGAGATTGAACTACTTTGTTCTACATTTCAATTATATTTACAAGAAACATATAAAAGGAAATAAAAACGATGATTTCATATTAAATTCAGTGAGATCTAATGAAATAAATATTCTCTATTGAAAAACACGCAAACTAATGACGTCTTGTTTCTTTTTAGATGTTCGTCAATAATTAGTAGTTCATATTTGTTTAAAATGATAACTACTGTCATCTGATGTCATTTAGTAAAAAAGTTTATAGACACCCTCTATCAGCAAGACAGACGAGACGATTCCCATTCGATCTGAATATCGAATCAGTTCGATTGTGATTGCGACAATGAATGACGATGACGACGGCGGCGGCGACGGCGGATAGTAACTAAATAAATTTATTGATACAAAAAGATAAAAGTCGAATTGTGAGGAATTAATTAAATAAAATCATCGAAAAATGTACTCGAAAAAAAATATTTTCAAAAAGAACATATTCTTAGTTTTTTTTCTTTAAATCAAATTAACGATATTTCAGATGAATTACTCTAATATGTCCTTCCATTTGTCCATCATCATTAGAGTGAAGCATATGAATAGTTAAGATGAGAATAACATATGTATGACTGATACTAGATCAATTATTGTTTGTATCTTACAAATCATTATTCTTCCAGATTATTTAGTTTTTTTTTTCTTATTAAAACAAGTGCAACGAACATCTTTTCTGTTGTTTTCTTTTACTTGTGATGATTATCGTTCAGATAAATCCACTATCCAAGGTTGTCTATTATTTAATATATGTTGTGTAAGTATTTTTTTGCTTCTTTCTGCGTAATATCTATGTATCACACATGTTGTTCGTCTAATTTGATGAATATCATATGGTGTATCTGTACTATTGTCGCCTTCTTCTTTTTTAAACATCGACCAAAAACAGAGAAAGAGAAAAATGAGATTGATGAATGAGTATAACCGGGTGTTTCTCAAAAAGAAAGATTATTTATATTCAAAATACAGTAAGAATATGCTATTTAGAAAAAAGTTACGTTCTACACACACGCACGCACACAAGAAAAAAGTAATCGACCATCCTTTCACCGTTAGCAGTCATTAAATCCAGAAAGAAAATTAACAGTTCGTTTAATCGCGTTTTCGAATCAGAAGATAATGCGACGTATGTGTTGACATATTATCTCCAATAGCTGGATTACCACCGCCACCAGTTGCAGCTGAGATTTGATAACCTAAACGAATCATTTTACTTAAAACATCCATGTATACAAGTGGATGTTCATCTTTTTCAGCTGAATAATTGCCAAACCAGACAAATGCTGAGTCCGATGCATTGGGAAGAATTTCATGAACGAGTTCTTTCTCAGCAAATATACGATAATGTTTGGGATACGAAACAAGTACCACTAATGAAACAACATCAATACGTTCACCCGTTGATTCCGCTGATGCCATTGATTAACAAAATACGTACGTCTACAATAGAAAATGAGCGAGTTATATAGTGCAATGATGGTAGGAGAATATAAACAACAAATAAAGGAAAAAAAAACGATGATAATATTATGATGATGATTGTGGGAATCGTCTTTTTCTTCGTAGAGAAGAAACAGCAGAACAGTTGAAGTACAAGTCTGCTTGTACAGCAAGGTCTTTCTTTCTTCCTCCGTCTCTCGCTCTCTTTTTCCTTTTTCTCTGTCCCTCTCCATTTTCGTTTGAGATCGGCTGATTGACATGATAGATGACATTTTTCTCATCTGGCAATATCGTGCCACGCTTTGAGTATCTCCTGTTTATGTCTAACTGCTTACCGACTATTTTTTTATCTCCAGTGCAGTCGATAAGCTGTTCTCTGTTAGTCTAATCGTTGCTATTATGTCTTATTGTGATCTCATTTTCTGTCTATAGTCTACATGCATGTTGCCCTCTTTAGTAAATAGCTTCGTTTGTTTTTTTTGTTTCGACAGTATATCATTTCAAGACATAATCAATAATATCAGAGGCGAGGAAAAGAACCCATTATTAATTATAATGACTTCTTTGACAATCAAGCGGAAAAAAAATTTGAGCATCGTTTTTCATCGAATTATTCTTCTTGTTTAGTTCGATGTTATTGTCGTCATCGATAGATATCTATCCTATCGAATAGACTTATTTGACATTTTCAAGATTTGATCTATAGAAGTTCGGAGAATGTCGTCGGATATTTATGTGAATAAAATATGGTATTGAAGAAAACAGATATCTGATCAACAAACAATCAGTAGGAGGAGAAAAGTGCATTAATCGAGAAAAAGAAAACAAACCAATCGATTTGATTAAAGACAAATAAATAGGTCAAAGATTTATCATATCATTTATGTTAAAAAGGTGAATGGATTATTATTTTTGTTTATTATCTATCTACTTGAATACTTAGATAACCACCTACTGTTTAATCTTATTGAAACCATTCATTATTGTTTGTAAAGATCAAATGTAAATTTTGTTTTCGATTGAAGATCGGATTTGTTATGTGTATTTGGATAATAAACTATCGGCCAGGAGAGATTGTTTATCAACCAATTATTCAACTATTTGGTTTGGATAATCTCTATCATGAAACAATATTAGTCAATAATAAATATCAATGGCCTATTAATCAGGGATTATTCAAAGTGAATTTCAATTCAATGATTTTCAAGAGAAAAACAAAACTAAAAGACCAATATGTTCATAGATCTATGTTCAACTTGAATCAGGTGAAAATCAAATTGAACTATCGACATTGACTTCGCAATTTTCGTTTACATTAATTTATGATCCATCGAAAGTATGTCATCGAACTATTCGACTTATTTATGCATCGTTTTCTGATCGAATCGATTCGAATATTGAACATGTTTGTAAACAATTTCGTTTTCTAACAAAACTTGTTCGTTCAACATTCGATGAAATTCTGTATAAACAAACACATTATCGACGATCGATTTTATTCGATATTGAAAAATCTCTTCATCATATGTCAATGTCAAAACAAGATTTCGAAGATAAATTAAATGATAAAGATTTATTCAAAGAAATCTATCGTCAGATTTATTCAGCAGATTTCAGTCAAAATTCGGATGTTAAATTCATTGTTCATTCATCGGTTTCATCGACAATTACATTTGCATCCAGTAGATAAACATCAAATTGATAGAGAAGAAAATCTACTATTTTGTTTCAGCTTTCAAGAATGTCATTGTTTTAAATCTACCGAAATATTTTGCTGATCTGCCGAGTTCATTTGATGAATTCCATGCCAATCTTCATTCCAATAAGTACCGAAAAAAATAGAAATGGTTAAAAAATAAACAGAAACTTCTTATTTATTTTATCAGAGCAGAATCTCTATTCTATTCGATTGGTGCGTATTTACATGAACTTGGCCATTTATTTGGACTAGATCATGGAAAACATCAAATTGAGACAATCATGTCATCATCGAATGATTATATCGATTCTGGAAAAGACTTTTTCTCTATTACTTCACGTCTATGTTCAATTGTATTCAATCGAAAATGTTTATGCTATGAAGTACGAGAGAGAGAGAGAAAAATAACATATTTTTAAAATATTTTCTTTGCAAAGGAACCGATGCTCAATTTATCGTGTTCATATTCAAATGGTTTACTACATAGACAAACAAATCATTCGAAATCCACATGTAAATCAGGTGAAATTTATTCGAATATTTTATTTTTCCAAGTAATAAGTTGTCTTTTTTTTCTAGACAGTCATTGTCTATGTTCATTAAAGTTTAATTCTCGTCGAAATCATTCGAAATCAGTCGAATGTGAATGCACTGGTCAATTTCAATTTGAACTAGATCATTGTGATCAATTATTGAATTATTTTAATTAAGCTTGTCGAATATGATTTATTCTGTACGCATTTAGTTACAAAATAAAATAAAAATGTCAAATAAAATCAAAGCGAATTACGTAGCTCCTAAATCAGTATAGCAAAGAAACACAACGAAAAGCAAATCGCAATCAATGCCTTGCATTTTGAATGTAATCGAATTATCCGTTTGCACGTTCCATAAACATCTCGATCCAATATGTAAACCACTGATTGATGTTGGAAAAACATGAAGTTGAACAATAATTTTATATCGTTCTTCGCCTAAATAAGATTTAACTTTAGTTCGAACAAGATTCGAAAGTGTTGTTAACTGCGTTGTATAAGTGACACCGGAATTATATTGTAAACGTTTAGCTTGTGCACGAATTTGTGAATTTTCTTCGAGTTCTTGTTTCAATCGAGACCAATTTATTTTATGACTCGGTCCTAATTGATTTGTATCGCGTTCGGTTCGTAGATTATCGAGACGCGGTAGACCAGTATCGATTTTTGATTGTATATGATCGTATCGAGTTGATCGTTTGGGATAAAGATGATTAGCGAATTGAAAAAATGAGGATCGTGATGCAAGCGATGGTGCATTACTTTGTGCAAATGAAAATCGTGCAGCTGAATAATTAGTTAGAGATGATTTCGGTGATTCTAATAAACTATGAGCAATGCCGAGTCTTGGAGCGGCATTTTGTGTTATTGGTGGAAAATTTATTGGATTTTGAAATTGTATATGATTTGGAACTGATCGTTTTTGATCGGTGATTGATTTTAAATGTACAAATTGTTCGTTGAGAAGACGTTGTTTTATTGTAGAAATTTCGTTCGATGTCATCCTATTGACGTCAAAAGAAAAAAGTAAAATAAAACAGTAAAATATTCTGACTACATAGACACATATGTAATAGATAAACGAGAGAGAAAAAGAAAAGAAAAGAAACAAACGATTATATATTTCACTATTGATTTATTCTTGAAATCATTAAAGACAAAACAAATACTCACCATGGTTTTGTAAAATCTCTTTTCTGACAAGCAAACATTTTTTTTTCTTATCGTTTGAAATCTTAACAAAAGTGCAAGTGTGTATTTCTGTCAATACTTCTATAAGTCAAATGATGTCGAATTTCTTTGAATATAAATTAATATATAATCATGTTTATTTTGCATAGGAAAATATTTTGTGAAAAAAAAATACATATTAATCATCGAAAACGCTCAGACATAATGCGCATGTAAGTAAATGTAAAAACAACAGAGAAGCACTCGAAGTCCAATAAATGAGCGCAATTGAATCGATTTCAAATCTATTGACTTATGTACGTCACGTCATGGTGATGAATTTTAATAAGATATGCATTGAAAACAAGTGTTTATTTTAAAGGAAATGTTATTTTTAGAGGTAGAAAATTTTAATCACGATTTTAGTTTGCAAATATTGATACAAAACTATTTTGAACGCAAATGACAAGAAGGAAAAAAAAGAATGTTTTTATGCATAAACTTTTGATTCAATATATTTTAATAAAGCAATTTCACCAGCTAATGTTTCTTGACCAGTTGGAATGATTTGATTTTCCGGTAATAAAAATCCGTATTCACCTAAACATATTAATTCAAAAGATCTTTTCAATTAAAACCTACAACTATATCAATTACCGGTATCACGAAGTTCAATAGCATAACTAAAGAGAACACCAGCTGTTCCATATGTCCAATCGACTGTATTACCCGAAGCAATATAGATTGTTGCACCGATATTTCCATGAACATATTGTGTACCTGAAATAAATGGATTGACGTGCGATTGATTAGCGATTTGTTACAAACCATAGAGAGCAGTGAGAGCAGTAACAGCTAGAGCTGAACCATCATCTTGTAGTTTGAAATCTTTTGGTTTTTCGGTTGAATAACCTAGAGAAAAGAGACGAATATGTATGATCGAATTGAAATTCGAAATGATTGTACCCCATGGTGACATCCATAATTGTGAATATGAATGAAAGTTAATATAATGTACAATTGTATCATTATGAGCACCGATAAATTGTGCTACTTGAGTTGTTTCGATTTCTGAAAATGCTTTATGACCACAATAGGTGTCTGAACATGGATCGTGTGATGTACCACCTGAAATTTAAAAAAGAAACAAACATGATTGTCTAGTGAATGAATGGGTGCGTCGAAATTTACCTTTGCCCCATTCGTAATCCCAATTACGATTTGGATCAGCACCGAAACAAAGTGGAATTGCTGTTTTGCTTCGTGTTTTACGCCAGAGACGATCTAAAGCATAGCAAAATTAGTGTCGATTTCTTGTTCATCTCTTTCACAAACCTTTAGTCCATGTATAAGCATAACCATCAACATTAAATACTGGTAAAATATAATAATCAAATTGATCTACAAGTTGTGTAATTGCTGGATCTTTGCTGTAGTTTGATAAAAGAACATGAGCAAAATAGATAACAGTTGCTGGACTAATCCATTCTCGAGCATGGATACCTATCGTTTGATAAGATAATAACAAAAAGAAATAGATCGAGAACAGAAGAGAAAAAACTATATGTAAAACTAACCTCCATCC
>Ga0097677_1002058_pt1 | contig 10794 bp, 11 predicted proteins | sample ThiBiot_500_biof_FD_72842 | JGI IMG/M metagenome (GOLD analysis project Ga0097677, IMG submission 72842) | Wastewater bioreactor microbial communities from Cape Town, South Africa - Thiocy_expt_500_biof - 1398105537950 (version 2) (version 2) ...
TAATTCATATTGATTCACAAGAGTACAACGAATGATTGCATGATGTTCAAGTATACTCAAACCATTGAGATAGATCGTACAATCTCGACTACCAATTGTAATTTCGTTGGAATCGAGATAATGACAAATGACATAGGATAATAATGGATCTTCGTTAAGATTCGCTAGATAAGGAATGTTCGAATTGTTCTGTGAGAATTTGTAGGAAAGAGGTGATTTTTCATGATTTTTTCGAGAATTTTCAAGCTAAAAAAACAAGAGAACGATTAAATGAAATTGATTTACTGTCGAAATACTTTGGTATCCCATGATATATTTGAATCTTGTATCATCTGTTGATTTTTATTGATTTGTAATCTTATTTCTTCTTCTAATTCCTTTCGTTTTAAATCAATTTCTTGTTCACTCATACCTAATTTAATATCCAATTGTAAATTATAATTTCCCGTTTCGATTAAGAATTTCAAACGTTGATTTTCTTCCTGAGAAAAAAACAACAACGATATTTTCTTTTCATCAATCTCTTTTTCTCTGCGTACTTTTAATTGTCGAATAAATTTCTCCACTGGATTTTCATTGATAATCGCATGATTTTTTATTCGTTTAACACGATCAGCAAATCGAAGCGTACTCAATGTTTCATCATAATTAACATCAGCAGGCGCAAGAGCAGCGATCACGATCGTTTTACTATTACCACCTAAGGAATTTTGCAGTAATTTCGTTAGAACAGATTCTCGATAAGGAACGACTATCTTTCGTTTGACACCCGATGATATATCGACTAATGCCGATATGACATTTCCGAGTGTCGATAACGAACGATTGATATTTGTACTTTCTTTTAAACGATCACGAGATATCTCAATATTTGCAAGTCTTTCCGAACCTAAAAAACGAGATTTTCCTGTTGTTTTTTTTTCTATAGAAAATATCTACCAGCTAAATCAATGAGATTGATGACACTGGATTTTTTCGTTTCACGTCGATCATTTTTTATAAATTGATCCAAGTAGATCGTTACAACTGTATGTGCTCGACTGCTAGTCGCGTTCATATTCGTTGCAGCTATAGTTCGATTTGCTGTGCCTTCGAATATGTAACCTTCGATATCGGCATAATTACCGACAGGTACAAGACGAAGATTTTCAGCATAGAAATAGCCTAGAGTTGGATGTTGTCGAACGTTTAGACCTCCTTTAGGAAAAGATTTCGTTTGCAAATCTCGAACTTGTTCATTGTATATTTCCATCATTGAAAGCAGAACTTCGAATCGCTTAAATAAGAAAAAAAACAACAAGAACTTCCATTTTTTAAAGTGCTTTTCAGTATTTTTATGGCATACAATATGAGTATCTCGTTTTCTTTCAATTTGTCGAAATAGATCATCACAAACCATCGGTATTATTCCGCTGAAAAGACAGCAACTGTTTATCTTGAATTCAATATGAGAAATTTCGATACCGATTCACTCCGTAGCCGATCATTGAATAACTCTTTCCCGAGCCTGTTTGTCCATAAGCAAATAATGAACAATTAAAACCTGAGAAACAAATTTGATAAACATTTAGAAAATTTCAAAAGATTTGAAAATCACCCTCAAATGCATGGCGAATAATATCACAACCGAGATCATTGAAAATTTGTTGTTGAGATGCAAATTTCGATGAATTATTAATCGGCTCAAAGACTCCCGATGGAAGTTCTTTAAAACCATCGTGTGACCTTGATTAAAATCTGCAGATTTTCTATATTTAAAATCAAATTCAATCCTACCAATAGCAATAATCAAATGAAAACTAAGTACAAAACAAAAGTAAATTTCATTGACTTTCTTTCGTAAATTATTTCTCACGTACTTGTTTCGTTTCGTCAACTACTTAAAAAAACAAAAACAAAAAACTACAAAGAATTTGCTTTAAATCAACTAGCTTACAACTCGATCGTGGATCGATGATAAACGTAGATTTTTCTTCCATTTGAATGACTAATTTTGCATTCCGATCTTTTTCTCTATTCACAATAAAACATCGTATCTCTTTTGTTTAATCTCAAATCTTTCATGATTACTACCGTTGATTGAACGGACGAACCCGTACAGCAACTTTAACTCTAACAAAAAAAAAATCCAATTTTCGATTTTACAATACCAATACTTACGATTCTCCAGACATATTCTTTTTCTTCGGCAAAAAAAAAGTTGAAATAACAGAAAACAACTCTGTGTGTCTCTCTCTTTATATATGTGCTGTTTTCTATCTGTTTTTAGTGTTTAATTATTCATGTAGAAAGAAGAAAAAAACAGGTTGTTTCTTTCATGTAGTATTTTATCAATCTTCATAATTAAATTTATTTCATTGCTTAAATACAGGAGAACAAGAAATTTTCTAACAGATGCCGATAAGAAAAATATTGGAAAACCCGATGTTCTTTATTTTTCTTTTCTGTTCTATGTTTGTTCCCGTTTTAAAAAAGAAAAAATTAACAAATGAATTATCGAAAGAACTAATTGAAATGCAAATATACCAAACAGAAATCCATTGAAAATTTTCAATGGATGACAAGACGAACTCTCGCTCTCAGTTGTATGACATTTATCAGTTAATAAAATAATCATACCAATAGTAAATACAATGAGAACAGATAACATTTGCCAAATTGATGCTCGAAAAATTTGATAAATCGTTGTTGTATAACGATGTCTGAGGAAAGCGAGAGTATTGAAACCGATACTAACGATAATAATACCGCCCCAAAAACCGTAGTAATAATATTGAGTTAAATGTCGAACGAGCATGCCGATTTGCAGACCGATGGTAGCTAAACCACACAGTAGCGTGATGATACCGATAATTATTAAATAGATACAGATAGATTTTGCTAAACGGATTTCGGCTGCCGATATCGGTTCAGTAAGAACTTGAACGATACCATCCGTCGATGGTGGACCAGGATAATTATTTATATAGACAATTGATGATGGATTACTGACGTCGGAATATGAAGGTGGAGGATTGTAGTCGAATTCATTTTCATCGGCTTTATAAACTAGACTTGCATACGATGGTGGAGCTGTTGTCAGTTCATCAGAATTATTATTATTTCTATTTGTTGGTACATTCATGCTGCTTGTTTACGTCAACTTGTATGATACAGGACTCTTTTTCTCTATATATTTTTTTGCCTCAGTAATGATGATGCACAACGATGTAATATGTAGGAAATCAAGCATGGCTTTTTTTTCTTACACTGTAAACATGAGGTATCTGATTTGGATGTCATATCTGTAGAAACGAAAAACGAATGAAACAAGTCACGGTATGATGACATTTGACGCACTCGAAAGAAAAATTGTTTTTTTGCTCCCTTGCATTTAATTTATTTATTTTTCAAATCACACAGGTTCATGTAACGAAAGTTTTCTTTTGAATGAATCAAATGATGATATCTGGTGTTCTACAAACTAAAGACCTTGTTGTTTCGTTGTTTTTTTTTCTTTGTTTGAATAAAAACTCGTCCTTGCTATATCACGTTACTAAAGGATTGATCATTTTGAGTTTCGTTGTGCTCTTGAATCTATGCCTTCTTTGAATCGTCTCATAATTTTTCTTTTTATTTGTCAATTTCTATGTTATTCCCTATCGGCTCCAAAATCCGACGCTAAAGGCCGTAATTTAATTCAATTAGCTAATATGATCTATCAAACATTGGAGACATCACCATTTAATTACAATGGTTATGGTTGTTGGTAAGTAAATAATGATCGTGAGGATGATCATTATCACTCCGAATGAATCTATTTTGGCTAATATTAGGTGTGGATACGGTGGACAAGGTAAACCAGTTGATGATACAGATGGATGCTGTCATGCTCATGATCAATGTTATGACAGGATTTTAACTACTCGTACGAGTATATTTTCTTGTTCGCCGTATCTCAGTCTGTACAAATGGGAAATCGATAGTCAAACACAAATTCCGATTTGTAAAAATCGAAAAACTTCATGTGCTTATCGAATTTGTGAATGTGATCGTATTGTAACTGAATGTTATAAGAAACATATTCAAACATTTAATAAAACACTGAAATGCATTGATTAAAACAAAAGCATCTCTAGCAGAAAGAAAAACGATATATATTTTTTTTATTCTTGAATTAACTTAGAAAAATATCAACTACAGTGAAGCACAAACCGGATAAATGTGTATATGCGAAGAAAGAAAGAAAGTCATTCACCCCCGAGTAGCAAAAGTTGCGTATCTGGCAAGAAAATTATTGAGACTAAAAATGTTTATAAAAAACTCAAGCGATTGAAAAACGATGGTACATATTTCCCCGTGCGTAAGGCGTTCAATCTCATTGTATTGAAATGTGGTTCGTTGTTGATAAACGACGATTGACTTTCGAATGAACTCGTTGGTCGTCGAAGATGATCGTGCATCGATAGAGATCGACTGAGAAATGACGTTGGCCGTGTCGGTGAAATTGTCCGAGTGATTTGAATCGGAATTGTTCGTTCACGTTTTTTATGTGCTGATGATGTGTCTTGAATTGAAAGATAAATGTCAGGCACTAGACCGTATGATGTATGCACAAATGAAACACTCGTTCTACCAAATAGAGCTTTTTCATATGCACTTAGCTAGAAGACAAAAATGTTTAATTATGACGAGAGATTTTGTTTGTTTCTTTTTTGTTTACTTGTTTGATGAAACCAAAATTTGGTCCAATGATCGACCGACGTGATCGTAAATAATAAAATGCTTCACGTAATGACATATGTCTATATTTCATTAAATATGCTAAATCAAACAAGAACAAATGAGAGCGAAAGGCAATTAAGTTACTAACCCAAAATGATCGAAGCTGATCGTGATCGACCAACATAGCAGTGCACCAGTGTTTTGATTCCTTGCTGAAGATTTCGTTCGATTCGATCGGCTAAACGATCGAAATAGATTTGAATTGACGTCGATGGCATATCCGAAATAGGAATTTTCTCATAATCGACGTGTGTACCAAGATTCTGTATGGGACATTCCGATGAAATATTGATCACCGAACGAATGCCTTTATTTAAAATTGCTGCATTCGATTCGAGACCTGATATGTATAAATTGTCGATAACTTCACTTATTCCCACCATGAATCTAAAACGAACAAATCGCAAGTGGTTCTTGTCAGTGAAATAAACACACACACACACACCGAGAAAACAAAAACAAGACGAGATTCTCTTTATTATTTAACAATTTTCGAATAAAAAAAAAGAAAAAATGAAAGTAGAAAAATTTATTCGTTGGAATGTTATTCGTGATTTCTATGGTGCTAATGGTTTGATAAAACTCGCACGATACGTCGTTTCATAATGAGCGCGTTGAACATCATTATTCGCTGCCGTGCTTGTCGTTGCTGTTGTTGTATTCACAGTTACGCTTGGTAAATGAGTATTCGACGATGGAATCGCACGTGGTTTGATATTTGGCGATGTACTTATTGGTAAACTACGATTACTAGTAAATGAATTCGATGATGTACTAGGGCCTGATGGATGAGAATTATTACTATTTGTTAAACCACCAGTAAATAATCGGCCCGGACCAAGACGTGTTGAATTGAATAATGTTTGTTTATTGGCTGAAAATAATGGCGTTTGATATGCTGGATTATTAACAAATGTTGATGAATTTGAGACTGACGGTCGAGCTGTTGAATTTGCAGCTGCTAACGATCGAGATCGAACGAGACCATTTGCATGTGCCATGGAAATTTCTCGAGCTGTTGGTCGTGTCGGAGCTTCATTTGCTGAATTAGTAGTAGTACTATTATTGTTATTATTTGTCGATGGTATTGATGCTGTTGCAACAAGCGGAGGGGCTCCTGGTTGTTGTTGAGCGCGTAATTGTTTCAATTCTTCGAAGGCAACATCTGGTATATTACCAAATTGGGTTGGTATCACTAACGATAGAAAATATAATAAATTATTTTTTAAAAATATCCTTCGAAACCATAGAAAGAATGTAAAAAATAACGACTAAATATGCCTGTAAATAAAATTTGTACTTAACAAAAACAAATATGCAGAAATATCTTTCGTGCATTGTTGTTGTTTTGTTCTTTTTTCGGAAGACATAAAAACAAATGTAAGAAAATGTTCTTACTTTTAACGCTATTCTCTTTTTTCAATTGACTTTCATATGCTATTAATTGATTCCAAAAGCCTAGATTTGGAAAACATATTGGCCGATGTTTTTTACACAATAAATAAGCATCGCGTAAACTCATGTTCATATATCGAACCAAATAAGCGCAAACAATTGTGACGCCTGAACAAATTATTGTATCATTTCAAGAAATTGAACAAGAAAATTTTACTTCGACTTATTCCAGCCATGCAATGTACAAGAACTTTGTTCTGTTTATTAGCAGTTAAATGAGCATGAATTTTATCAGTTAAGACATTGAAATAGTTACTTATTGGTGCTGTTGGAAAATCGATGATATCATATTTTTCTAATTTAATTGTTTTAGGATACGCAATTGCTGCTGATTCAATCGCAACATTCTAAAAACATTTCGTTAGACGTATCTTTTGCTATTCAAAAATGAAAAACTATTCACTATAATATAGGTAATTCCTATTTTTTGAACTTGTTCAAGCGTAGCTGCCATTTGTCCTATACGAATAAGAACATGGATTGTAATTGTCGAAATTTTGAAGTTTTCATTGCTCTTCTATCTACCTACCTGAGAGATAAATCTGTGGTGTTATTTCTGATATGGACATTAAATATGTCATTCGATTGAGATTGACCATTGTGGCTTGATTACCTGGTGTTATTGATGGTAATGGTTTTTTATTCATTAGTAGACAAAGAAGAAAAAAAAATGTGTTGGTTAATTCCTCTTATTAAATTGAATATTGCATGACACAAGAGAGAAATAACGATGATTATTTTTATTTCTACAATACAAATGTACCTTGAAACAAGTAAGAAGAAAAAAAAAGAACAGAAAAGTCGAGAGGATTAAGTAAGAGAAAAGACGACAGAAATGCCGATGCAGCAAAAAGAAGAAAAAAAAGCCTATGTATGTTGTTATTCTTTACAACAACATCTATACCAATGTTATTTAGCAACCTTCAGTACAATCACGTGTCTTAGTAACCGATTGAATGATGAATTGGAAAAGAAACGAATGAAATTCGTTTTTTCTTATCATTGAAAAACTCACATAGATCGAATAAATTAATTGTTTAAGTTTATTAATTATTAATTAAATAGTTAATTATTAATTTGTAATTCGTTCGTTTTTTAGCCAATACCGTTCGATGAATATTCTTTTGGCTTAATATTAATCATCGGTATGTCAAATACTGGTGATGCTCTTTTACTCTTTCGGTCGCTTTCGTTTTTTTCTATATTGATTTTGTATTTACATAATATAATTTTTTTCTTCTTCTTTCATATGATGTCTGTTTATTCAAGAAATCTAAAACGTTTGAAATGAAGATCAATATCAATTTACTATCTTGAATCTGTGTGCGACATCGATTCTTTTGTTCGAAATGATCAGTTAGGGGTCGTGTTTTTTTTTCATAGCAAACAATGTTATTCGAGATTCGGTCAATAGACGACATCTAAACGGTTTCCTTTCAAATGAGAATCATCATTTAGATCTGTTTGTTATTGTACTCTAATCAAGCGAATAGTTTTTCTCTTCTGTTTTTTATATATGTGTTCAGTTCGTTTGTTGATAAAAACAATATTGACTTGATCAACGAGAGTATCCGCAATGCATGTTCTTACGCAAGACGATCATATAAGATGGTGACCTTTTGTCTTTGATTGTTCAAGAGAGGAAAGAGAATATAGCGTAAAAAAATGTTATTTAGACAAGATAGTATAAATCGGATTTCTTCATCATATTCGTTCGTTTGGTCTTAAAAAGATCAATGATTCATTTTGCCTTGAAAAAATAATTTATTGTCGTTTTTTTTCTCCCTCTCTCTCTCACCCTGTCTCTTTGTCAGTATGTAGTACACGTCGAACGATAATAATATCTCTTCCGTTATCTCATTTTGTTAATCGGTCACAAGTGTCTCGAATTGAATAGGAAAATGACGAACTACGTCTGTTTATTATTGACCGTAACAATGTTCAGATGAGATATTTATTCATATGTAAACCTTGATTTATATACGAGATCTATTACTCTAACTCTCGTCGATACAAATCTCTTTTCCTCTCTTATGTTCTTTATCAATATTGATGCGTTTTTTTTTTGAAGGCTCTCTCTCTCATCTTCCGCTCTCCAATGATAATATATATATCCGTGTAAACAGAACAGCCATCATTTTGTTGATTTTACATCAGGCTAACTGAGCCGTTCTTCTTTTTCTTCTTCTTCTTTTTGGTTTAATCATCATCCATATAACTCGATCAGCATGCGCTATTCTGTCCTTATTCAATGAATTCATCTTACATATAAATGTAAAGAAGGAGAAAAAGCTGAGTGAACCGTGTGTGCACATATATTACTTGGCAGTTATAGACAAACGTATTGTCCCCTTCGCTCGATGATTGTATATTTGAGATAGATTTATAAATAGGAGAGAATGAGAGAAAGAGAAATCGATGAAATCGAGTCGCGATCGAAAAATGAGACAACAGGTGTGATGGTGATCACTGTGTAAAATGTATGTGCATACCGAATTTGAATGAGGGTTTTTTATGTATATGTGACATGAAGAGATAATATCATAGACAGACAAATCTAAACTAATTATCTTCACTTTTCATTTTCAAATATAATCGTCGATCAATTTTACTTGCACATCTAGATATACGTATATATGCGTGAATGTGAGTGTATTCAACTGTTTTATTTTGTGTCTTGTCTTGTCCTTGTTAAAACATACATATATAAACTAGTTAGAAATTTCTTTTCTAGATGAATAATTTTTTTTATGAATACAACGTTGATTTTTTGTCTGTGAAGAAGGACATTCTTTTTACAACGTCATGAACATCATTTGATTAGTATGTATGCGCACGAATCATCATGTTGTCAGAAATTTCTTTTCTTTTCTTTTTCTTGATTTATTAAATTTTTTATCGATAATTATCTTAATTATATACAAATCAATAGAATGTCTTCGATGAGAAAAAAATTTTCCTGAGACGATTTATTACATTCATGTATATATATACATAAACGGCAGTAGGGTATTTTTTCCTCTTGTGTGTTCGTCACAGTATGTATCAGATAAAGTAGTACAGCATGATAAAAAAAACCGAGCGAAGAGAATACAAGTTTGCGATGCCATTATGTTGGTTGCAGAGTAGAGACGACGGACGATGTCGTCTCAATACTAAAATGCGAGCAGAGAGAGAGAGAGAGCAAAGGGTTACGTAAAAAAACTTGTGCACACATAAATAGCAAAGAAAGAAAAGAAAAGAAGAAGAAAAGAAAGGAAGAGGAAAAAGAAGCAAAAGAAAAGAAAAAAAAAAGAGGAGAAGTCGACGAATGGTACCACAAAGAAAGAAGATAGAAAAACAGATCTTACTACTATTCTGACTGCCCTTCGTCTTCCTCATTCAACAGACACACGTACTAACATCTTCGTCGTTCTTTCTTGACTGTTTTTTTTCTCTTCTCTACTCAACTACTAACACATTATTAATATATTCTTTGAGGTTTTTTTTCCTTTTCTTCTGTTCTAGACTATGTACAAAAACGTGCAAGTCAATCATTATAACAACGCATCGACTAGTACAATTCCTATTTTCTTCTTCCTCTTCATCTCATCCAAACCAAAAAGTTACTAGCCTGATTGTACAAATAACTAGTGCCTTTTCTTCTTATTCTCTTCTACTGCAACTAGTTTATCGAACAGTGACAGCAGCCTAACGCGCTGTCTGTCTCATCGTTCTATATCTTCAAAACTTAATCATGTCGTCATCATCAAAAAATAAGACCGATGTTGATCAACTCGATGATTTAGTTAAAGATTTACTTACTGAAGTAAATCGTCCGATTAATAATAATAATAATAATAATCCGGGAACGATTCATCGATATTCATATCAACGTCAAACAAATAATGATTCAATCAATCCCGAACGAACAAAAACGACTCGAGAAGAACGTATACGTATTAAACGTGGCAATGGTACTGATATACCAGTTCAAACATCATCATCATCAATGACAACAACAACCACAACGACAAATAATGCTCATAAATCAGAAATACCATCGGCAGCGATCGATGAACATTTAATTGATTCGTTATTAGAAAGTGTTCAAAATACATTGAAAAAACGTGCCGAAAGAAATCAATCTAATTGGTCAACGGATATACCGATATCAAATCGACGAACTTACAGTTCAAGTGCTACTTATAATGATTCAGTTCATCGCGTAAGTTTATTGAATTTGTACTTTTATTTTACCATTGATTTCTATGATTTAGATGGATCCATTACGAGCTCGTTTTCCTATTAAACTCAATCGAACGGATAGTCCAACTAGCACGATTTCATCACGGCGACCGTACAGCCGACAAGAATATCGTGGTAAGAAAAATTTCACGAAATTATTTTCGATTGCAATGGTATTTTAGATGGTTATACATCGGCATCAACAACCGCCATTCCGACACATTTTCGTGCTACATCAGAACCACCACCTGATGGACCAATTGAATTACGTCGTATGGATTTAGTACGAACACCTTCACGTACGTATTTCGAATCTTATCAATCGGGACCACCACCACCACCGCCGCC
>Ga0097677_1002075_pt1 | contig 10719 bp, 9 predicted proteins | sample ThiBiot_500_biof_FD_72842 | JGI IMG/M metagenome (GOLD analysis project Ga0097677, IMG submission 72842) | Wastewater bioreactor microbial communities from Cape Town, South Africa - Thiocy_expt_500_biof - 1398105537950 (version 2) (version 2) ...
GAGCGATTCGCCATAGGGCCGGTTCGCCAGCGGCGTGTCGCGGCTGTAGGCGGTGAGCGCGCAGGAGACGAGCGACGGGAAATTGCGCTCGAGGCTGGCCGCGTCGAGGCCCAGCGCCGCCGCCTCCGCGTCGGACAGCGAGTGGATGAAGATATCGGCGCCTTTCAGCAAGCCGCGCAGCTTCTCCGGCTCCGCCGCGATATCGAACTCGACGCTGCGCTTGCCGCGATCCCACCCCTTGCGCGTCAGGTCATGGGCGAAGAAGGCGCCGCCGAGCGGCTCGACCTTCACCACCTCGGCGCCGTGATCGGCCAGCAGCATGGCGGCCATCGCGCCGGGCATGACGGTGGAGGCTTCGACGACGCGCAGGTGCGCGAGCGGTCCGGACATAACTCTCTCCCAAAGCGCGGCGCCGCAGTTGATCGGCCCGTCGAATCGAAATCTGCACCTGCGTGAAAAAAGATTCAACTAATTTTAGACAGCGGTAAAAAATTTTGCGTTCGCGAAATCTTGGTGCATGATCGGCGGCAAGGGGAGGAAGACGCGCCGTGACCAAGCCGCAGGAACCGGAAGGCTATGCCAGCCCCGCTATGCTGGAACGCCGCAAGCGCATCCTCGCCGAAACGCGGGCGCTGGTTTCCGAGAAAGGCATCGAGGGATGGAGCCTTGCCGAGCTCGCCGCCCGCGCCGGCGTCTCGCGGCAGACCTTCTATTACGCCTTCGGCGGCAAGGAGGATGTCATCGCCGCCGCGATCCTCGATTATTTCGAGGAATATGAGCGCGTCATCCCGTATCGCGCCGCGCCCGGCAGCATCGACCGGCTGATCGAGCGCATCGTCGCGATCGGCCACCGCAACCTGACGATCCGCAACTATGTCGCCGCGCTCATCACCATCTATTACGGGCGCTCGCCGGAATTGTGGCGGACGATGCACGACGTCTCCTCGCGCCCGCATCAGGCGACGATCGACGCGCTGACGGCGGCGCGCCAGTTGCAGCCGTGGGTCGATCCGGCCGCGCTCGCCGAAATGATGGTGGGGCAGACGATCCTGATCGCCAACGCCTGGCTGCAGGGGCGCATCGCCGACGCGGCGATGATCGACCGCATGGCGCTGGCCGTGCTTACCGAGCTTGCCGGCTCCGCCCGCGAGGAGACGCGCGCGCGGATCGAGACGACGATCCGGCGGATCGCCGCCGGGGGCGCGGATGCCTATATCGCCGCGATCTAGGCCTCCTGTGCCGTACCGGCCCGCTCCCCCACCCCGCCTTCCGTCAAGGATAGACTGTGGGAGGCGGGGTGGGGGAGCGGCCGGTGCCGCGAAATGCGCCTGCGGCGCATTTCCTGACAAACTTCAATCCCGCGCCGCGATCGCCGCGTCGAGTCGCGGTAGCACCGCGCGCATCGCGACGAGCGCCAGCCCCGCGCCGCCGATTACGACGATCGCCAGCGACTGCCCGACCATCGCCTCGTTGTGGAAGACATAGGTGGTGATCGCCCCGACGATCGCGGGGCCCGCGCCGAAGCCGACGATGTTGAACACGAACATCAACATGCCGAGCAACTGCCCGCGCAACCCCGCCGGGGCGAGCAGCGCGATGATCGCGGAGCCGTAGACGATGAACGGAACGGTGATGAGCTGGATCAGCGCGTAGCAAGCGAGGAACACATATGGGTTGGTGGCGAGGAAGGCATAGATGATCGCGGGCGACAGCGCGACGATCGTCCAGGTGTAGAAACGCAGATGCGCGTCGCGCATCCCGCGCGCGAACAGCCGGTCGACCACCCGCCCGCATACCACCAGCGCCAGCGCGCCGAAGATGTTCATCGCCGACAGCGCCACGCCGTAGCGCGCCGGCTCCCAGCCGAAATGCCGGTCCATATAGGCCGGCACCCACGAGGTCAGCGAATAGCCGACCACCGCGAGGCAGGAGAAGGCGAAGGTCGCCGCCGAGAGCAGCACGGCATGCTGCTTCAGGAAGGCGCGGAGCGTGCCCTTGGCGACCGCTTCCTGCCTGCCCGCGTCGCGGCGCGGCGGCTCCGGGAAGCTGAGCGCGAGGAACATCAGCAGGAAGCCGGGGATGCCGATCAGCGCGAAGGTGATCTGCCAGTAATGCGCCGGGCCGTGGAACGGCCAGTCGATATGGTCGAGCGACTTCGCGAAGGCGATCGCGAAGCCGCCGAGGCCGAAGGCGGCGGCCGAGCCGGTCTTGCCCGCCGCCTGGAACACCGAGGTGGCGACCGTCACCTTGTCGCGCGGGAAGGCGTCGCCGATCATCGAATAGGCCGCCGGCAGCAGCGCCGCCTCGCCGATCCCGACGATCACGCGCGCCGCCATCAGCTCGCCGAAAGTGGCGGCGAACCCGCAGGCCAGCGTCGCCATCGCCCAGATGCCGACGCCGCAGAAGATCACGATACGCCGCGGGAAGCGGTCGGCCGCCCAGCCGAGCGGGATGGCGAACACCGCATAGGATAGCGCGAAGGCCGGCCCGAGGATCAGGCTCATCTGGAAATCGGTAAGCGCCATCTGCTGCTTGATCGGCGGCACCAGCATCGACACGGTGAGCCGGTCGAGCCACGCGAAGACGTAGATCAGGAACAGCGCGCCCACCATCCACCAGGCCGTCGCCAGCGAGGGACGCCCTGCCGCCTCGCCCGGCGCATCCTGCGCCGTCGTGCCGGTCGCGACTCCGGTCGGGGTTGGGCTTGCGGTTGCGGTCGTCATCCTCATCCTCGTGACTTTTCGTTAAATCGATCGGATAAATCCGGCGCGATGCAGCAGCTCCCGATCGAATCGTCCGCTACCGCCGCGCTGAAGCGTGCCGCGATGCGGCTGTTCGCCGCGCGCGGGACCGACGGGGTGACGGTGCGCGAGATCGCGCGCGCGGCGGGGCAGCTCAACCACGGCGCGGTCAGCTAACATTTCGGCGGCAAGGACGCGCTGATCCGGGCGATCGTCAGCGACGGCGCGCGGATCATCGACCAGCGCCGCAACACCCGGCTCGACCTGATCGAGGCAGCCGGCGGCCCCTTCACGCTGACAGAAGTAATCGACACCATCGTCTATCCCTCGCTGGCGGTGTTCGGGCCGGACGAGGAGGAATGCTATCTGCGCTTCATCGCGGTGCTCGGCATGACGCGCCGGGCGCTGTTCGACGAGGCGGTCGGGGAGCAATGGAACGGCGGCTATCAGCGCTGCCTCGCCCATCTGCGCCGGCTGATGCCGCCGATGCCGGCCGCGCAGGCCAATCAGCGGCTGGTATTCGTCGGCGCCTATATCGCGCAGATCCTCGCGCTGCGGCAAACCCGCCTGTCCGACACCAGCCGCGCGCACGCGACCTGGCCGAGCGAGAGCACGCTGCGCCACCTCACCCACACCGCCGCCGCCATGCTCGAAGCGCCGGACTGCGCGGTGGGGACGGGCGAGTAGCGCCACCGCGTCAGGCCTTGCCGGCCTGCTGCTTGTTGGCGCTGGCCATGCTCTTGCCGTCGAACCCGCCGGCGAGCGAACCGGTGACGATCTGGTTATGCGCATGGGCCAGATGGTGCATGTGGAACACCGCGTCCATCGTCGTGCGCTTGCCCCGCGCCTCCTCGACATGATTGATCGCCTGCTTGCACAGCGCGAGGCCGAAGCGCGGGCGCTGCGCCATCTCCAGCGCGATCTTCTCCACCTCCGCCTCCAGCTCGGCGCGCGGGAAGATGCGGTTGACCATGCCGAACTGATGCGCGCGCGAGGCCGGCATCCGCTCGCCCAGCATCAGCAGCTCGCGCGCGATGCGCGGCGGCAGTTCGAAGGCATGGGCGAAATATTCGACGCCGGGGAAGCCCATCCGCACCACCGGGTCCTGGAAGAAGGCGTCGTCGGAGGCGACGATCATGTCGCATACCCAGGCCAGCATCAGCCCGCCCGCGACGCAGGCGCCCTGCACCATTGCGATCATCGGCTTGGGGATTTCCTGCCAGCGGCGGCAGAAACCGAGATAGACGTCCTGCTCCAGCGCATATTGCGCCTCGGCTCCCTCCAGCCCGAGATGATCGTACCACAGGAGCTTGCGCTCGCGCGGCATCAGCCGGTCGTATTCCGGGGTGCCGAGATCGTGCCCGGCGGAGAAATGCTTGCCGTGGCCGCCCAGCACGATGACCTTGACCGCATCGTCCTCCACCGCGCGGCGGAAGGCGTCGTCAAGCTGGCCGAGCAGGCGATAGTTCTGGCTGTTGGCGTAATCGGGCCGGTTGAGCCTGATCCACGCCACGCCCTCGCGCCGCTCATAGGTGATATAGTTCGGGACGTCGCCCGCCTCGCCGGCCGCGAGGGCCGCATTCGCCACGCTGTTTTCCATGAAAAATGCTCTCAACCTGTTTCGCCCTGTGCGCGGGGCAGCCTCATCGTTACACAAGGATGCAAAATTCCACAACCCGCCGGGCGCGTCAATTCTATCCTTGCGTGCAGAATTAAGATTGACTTGGCGGAATGCGCCGTGCATCACCGCCAGCCAGGATCATTCGGGAGAATCCGTGAGCACCTCCGCCGCCCCTGACGCCGAAGCCGTCGACGATTTCCGCCGTGAGGTGCGCGCGTGGCTGGCCGCCAATTTCCCGCCGAGCCTGAAGGGCCATCCCGCGCTGCTCAGCGGGCATGACGATCTACACGGGCCACCTGAGGACCATGCCCGCTGGAAGGCCGCCGTCGCCGGCAAGGGCTGGGGCGTGCCGACCTGGCCGGTCGAATATGGCGGCGCGGGGCTGAGCGAGGAGCAGGCGGACGTCATCGCCGGGGAGATGGAGCGGATCGGCGCATTCCAGCCGATCATGAGCATGGGGCTGATGATGCTCGGCCCCACCCTGCTCGAATTCGGCAACGAGGAGCAGAAGCGCCGCCACCTGCCGCCGATCGCGCGCAGCGAGACGCAATGGTGCCAGGGCTTCTCCGAGCCGGGCGCCGGCTCCGACCTCGCCTCGCTCCGGCTGCGCTGCGAGGACCGGGGCGATCACTGGCTGCTCAACGGACAGAAGATCTGGACGTCTTACGCCCATCATTCCGACTGGTGCTTCCTGCTCGCCCGCACCGACACCTCGGTCAAGCACCGCGGGATCAGCTTCCTGCTGGTCGACATGAAGACGCCGGGAATCGAGGTGCGCCCGATCGAGCTGATCAACGGCATCTCGCATTTCTGCGAGGTGTTCTTCTCCGACGTGCGCGTGCCGAAGGAGAATCTGGTCGGCGAGGTCAACGGCGGCTGGGCGATCGGCAAGCGGCTGCTCCAGCACGAGCGCACCGGCCTGTCGCGGCTGCGTGGGGCAAAGGCGCATGTGCTCGATCTCGTCCCGATCGCGCGCCGTTATCAGGAGACGGACGCCGACGCGCGGCTCGTCGACGGCGATCTGCGCGGGCGGCTGGCCGAGCATCTGATGACAGACCACGCCTATCGCCTGACGCTGGAGCGGCGGCGCGCCGAAACCGAAGCGGGGGCGAAGCCGACCACGCCCGTCTCCACGCTCAAGAATATCGGCGCGGCGATGGGTCAGCAGCGCGGCGAGCTGGCGGTCGAGCTGATCGGCCTGAACAGCCTCGGCTGGGCGGGCGACGGCTACAGCGCGGAGGAGCTGGAGCTGACGAGCCAGTGGCTCCATTCCAAATGCTATTCGATCTACGGCGGCAGCCACGAGATCCAGAACAACATCACGGCCCGGCACGAGCTTGGCCTGCCTTCGGACTGAGCGGATATCCTCATGACCCTGGCCCTCACCGAAGAACAGACGATGATCCGCGACGCCGCCGCCGGCTGGGCGGCGGAGCGCGCGCCGACCACCGCGCTGCGCGCGCTGCGCAAGGACGCGCTCGCCGCGACCGGCCATGATCCCGCGCTCTATGCCGAGATGGCGGAGATGGGCTGGACCGGCGTGACCATCCCGGAGGCGGAGGGCGGCTTCGGCATGGGCTTCGCCGCCGCCGGCCTGATCGCGGAGCAACTCGGCCGCACATTGGTCGGCTCGCCGCTGATCGGCTCGGCCGTGGTCGCGGGTTCTATCCTCGTCATGGCCGGCAGCGCGGAGCAGAAGGCCGCTTGGCTGCCGCGCATCATCGCCGGCGACGCGGTGGTCGCGCTCGCGCTGGACGAAGGGCCGCGCCACGATCCCGCCCGCGTCGCGCTCGACGCGCGGCGCGAGGGCTCGGATTGGGCGCTCGACGGCGTCAAGCGCCCGGTGTTCGACGGGACGGCCGCCGACGCCTTCATCGTCGTCGCGCGCACGCGTGGCGGCCTGTCGCTGTTCCTCTGCCCAGCCGACGCGCCGGGCGTGAGCCGCGCCGCGCTGCGCCAGATCGACAGCCGTGGGGCGGCGATCGTCACCTTCGCCGGCTGCCGGCTCGGCGCTGGGGCGCTGATCGGGGCGGAGGGCGACGCGGCAACGGTGCTCGACCGCGCGCTCGATCGCGGCCGCGCGGTGCTCGCCGCCGAGATGCTCGGCAGCGCGCAGGCCGCGTTCGACGCGACGATCGACTATCTGCGCACCCGCGTGCAGTTCGACAAGCCGATCGGCGCGTTCCAGGCGCTCCAGCACCGCGCCGCCGACCTGCTCGCCGAGCTGGAGCTGACCCGCTCGGCGGTGCGCGCCGCGCTCGCCGCGATCGATGCGGGCGACGCCGACGAGGCGCGCCTCGCCTCGCTCGCCAAGGCGCTCGCCGGCCGGACATTGCGCAAGGTCGCGCAGGAGATGGTCCAGATGCACGGCGGCATCGGCATGACCGACGAGCATGACGCGGGCCTCTACCTCAAGCGCGCGCAGGCGGCGGACATGACATGGGGCAATGCCGCCTTCCACCGCGACCGCTACGCGCGGCTGTCCGGATTCTGATCTATCACGATGGTGCAGATTCCGGTTGGCCTTGCCCCTGAACCGTGACACTTAGGGCCGATGCTGGACCAGGACGACACCGCAGGCCCCGAAGGACAGGAAGCCGCTGCCGGCAATGCGCGGTCCGCCGGCTATTCCAGCCCCTCGATCGTCGCCCGCCGCCACCGCATCCTGGACGAGACACGCCGGATGATCGGCGAGGTCGGCCTGACCAATCTCAGCATGGACGACGTGGCGAAGCGCGCGAACGTCGCCAAGCGCACGCTCTACAATGCGTTCCAGAGCAAGGAGCACCTCGTCGCCTCCGCGATCAGCAAATATATGGAGGCTTACGAGCGCAAGATCCATTATTCCAAAGAGGATGCGACGCTCGACTGGATGCTCGAGCGCCTCGTCATCGTCGCGCGCCGCAACCTGGAAATCCGCAACTACACCCGCGCGCTGATGAACATCTATCATCTCGCCGAGGTGGACCCGGAAATCCGCCAGGCGATCCACGACATCGCCGCCCATTCGCATGAGCCGTGGATACGCCGGCTGGCGGCGAAGCGGCAGCTCCAGCCGTGGGTCGACCCCGACGATCTCACCTCGATGCTGGTGCGCTACCGCTACGCCACCGCCCACGCCTGGACCGAGGGCGAGATTCCCGACGAGAACATGGTGGTGGAGGTGGTGCGCGGCTTCCTGACGGTGATGGCGGGCGCGACGCGCGGGGCTGCGCGCAAGGAAATCGTCGACGCGCTCAATACGCTCGATCAGCATCCGCTCCTGAAGGAGCATTTCGCCGGGATGAGGAAGAAGAAGGGCTGAGAGCGTTTCGCGCTTTCTCACAGGTGTATGGGGATTCAGTTCAGGGCGCAGCGAAAAAGGTGGATTTCGAGAACCGGCGCGCAGCGTACTTCCGGTACGTGAGCACCGGAAGCGCGGAAAGCCGCCTTTTGCAGCCCGCCATGAGCTGAATATCCACAACCTCCGATCAGGCGTCGGTCCTGATCCACACCCCCTTGGTCTCGAGATAGCTTTCGACATGGTCGAAGCTGCCCTCGCGGCCGCTGCCGCTCATCTTGTAGCCGCCGAACGGCACGCCCGGGTCCATCGTGTGATAATGGTTGATCCAGATCGTGCCCGCGCGCACGCGCCGCGCCACCGTCATCGCGCGCGAGATGTCGCGGGTCCACACCGCGCCGGCCAGCCCGAACTGCGTGGCGTTGGCGCGTGCGATGACCTCCTCCATCGTGTCGAACGGCATGACGCAGCCGACCGGCCCGAAAATCTCCTCGCGCGCGACGCGCATGTCGTCGCGGACGTTGCCCAGCACGGTCGGCGCGACATAGAAGCCGCTGGCGAGATCACCCTCGTTCAGCGCCGATCCGCCGAGCAGGACGCTCGCCCCCTCGCGCGGCGCGAGATCGAGATAGCCGCACACCCGCTCGAACTGCACGTCCGACACGATCGGGCCGACCTGCGTCGCGGGATCGAGCGAATGGCCGATGACATAGTGCCGCCCGACCTCGGCGAGCCGCGCGACGAATTCGTCGTGGATCGCGCGCTCGACGAAAATGCGCGATCCGGCACTGCACACCTGCCCGCTGTTGTTGAAGATCGCGCTGGCCGCCATCGGCACGGCGAGATCGAGATTGGCGTCCGCGAAGATGATGTTGGGCGATTTGCCGCCCAGCTCCATCGTCACCTTCTTCACCGTGGCGGCGCTTGCGGCGATGATCTTCTGCCCCGTGCCGCACGAGCCGGTGAAGCTGATCTTGTCGACGTCGGGATGCGCGGAGAGCGCCGCGCCCGCGCCGCCGTGGCCGGTCACGACATTGACCACGCCCGGCGGAATCCCCGCCTCCAGGCACAGTTCGGCGAAGCGCAGCGGGGTCAGCGAGCCGCGTTCGGAGGGCTTGAGCACGATCGTGCAGCCCGCCGCCAGCGCTGGCGCGCATTTCCACACGGCGGAGAAGATCGGCCCGTTCCACGGGATGATGACACCGACCACGCCCACCGGCTCCTTGAGCGTCATGCTCATCAACTCGACCGGCGCGGAATTTTCGAGCGTATAGCCGTGGATCGCCGTGGCGAGGCCGGCGAAGTGGCGCACCGCGCGGACGATGATCGAGCGGATCGCCTTCGACGCGGTGATCGGCCGCCCCATCTCCAGCGTGTCGACCAGCGCGAGATCGTCGAACTCGCGCTCGATCAGGTCGGCGAGCCTGAGCAGGACGAGCTGGCGGTCGGCGGCCTTGAACTTGCTCCACGGCCCCTCGAACGCGGCGCGCGCGCTGGCGACGGCGCGGTCGATGTCCTGCGCGTCGCCCTCCGCGATCTGCGCGATCGCCTTGCCGGTGCACGGGTCGATCGCGTCGAACCACTGGCCGCCCGACGGCTCGACCTTCCTGCCGTCGATCAGCAGCAGATTGCGGCCCGCATCGAATTGCGGGGGCAGCGCGGCGGAAAAGTCGTTCATCGGTTCAGTCCCTGACGGCGGCGAGGCGGCGCAGCTGGGCGCGGCCCTGCGCGAAGAGGATGGCGGAAACGGAAAGCACGATCGCCACCAGCAGGATCAGCGACGTGCCGATCTTCAGCGGATCGCCCAGCACCTTGTCGGTGAAGAAGCCGACGAGGAACGTGCCCAGCGCCATGCCGATCAGCCCGGTGACGAGCACGAAGAGGGCGGAGACGCGCCCGCGCAGCTCGGGCGGCGTCACCACCTGAGTCGCGGCCGGGCCCATCGAGGCGGTGGAGAGGATGAACAGCATGTAGCCGCCGAACAGCGCCACGGTCAGCACCGGGCTGCCGACGAGGAAGGCGCAGATCGCCAGCGGCGCCGCGACCAGCATGGTCATCAGGCACCACAGGATATGCGCGTCGCGCCGGCCGCGCGAGAACATGCGGTCCACCGCCCAGCCATGCAGCGGCAGGCTCGCCGCCGGGACGATCTGCGCGATGCCCATCGTCACGCCGATCTGCGTCGGCGTCCAGCCATAGATGCGGATGAGATAGGTCGGCGTCCACAATTGCAGCGCGATCGTCACCGTATAGACGAGGCCGATCCCCAGGATGATCGCGGCGAAGGCGCGCCGGTTGGCGAGGATGAAGCGCAGCGCCTCGCCATAGCCGCCGCCCGCCGACGCACCGGCCGCGCGCTGGCGCGGCGGCTCCGGGAACAGCAGGATCAGCAGCGCGGTGGCGACGCCCGGGAGGCCGGTGATCAGGAACGCCTGCTGCCACGGGGCGAAATGGCCGATCAGCGGCCAGCCGGCGGTCGCGCCCTTCAGCACCGCGCCGACCAGCGGACCGCCGAGCAGGAAGACGATGCCCGCGCCCATCACCCCGCCCATCACGAAGATCGACATGGCGAGCGACAGCCGCTCCGGCGGGAAGCTGTCGCCGATGATCGAATAGGCGCCGGTGGTGTAGCCCGCCTCGCCCGCGCCGACCAGCGAACGGCCGAGCGCCAGCGCGGCGAAGGTGCCCGCCAGCCCGCAGAAGGCAGCCCCCGAACTCCAAAGCACGACGCAGCCGAACAGCACCCGGCGCCGGCTGGAACGATCGAGCAGCAGCCCGACCGGGATCGCGCAGATGCTGTAGAGCACGGCGAAGGCCGGCCCCTGCAACAGGCTGACCTGAAGGTCCGACAGGCCGAGGTCCGCCTTGATCGGCTCGACCATCAGCGCCATCAGATAGCGGTCCGCCAGCGAGCGGATATAGAGGACGAACAGGATCGCGACGGTCAGCCACGCGATCCGCGCCGGCGGGTAGCGCAGGCCGGTCATGCCTCGTCGTCCTTCTTCATGCGGGCGGGATCGAACGTCGGCCGGTCGAGCTTGAACTGGTCGGTGGTGCGGGCATACCAGCCCGCGCCG
>Ga0097677_1002092_pt1 | contig 10648 bp, 15 predicted proteins | sample ThiBiot_500_biof_FD_72842 | JGI IMG/M metagenome (GOLD analysis project Ga0097677, IMG submission 72842) | Wastewater bioreactor microbial communities from Cape Town, South Africa - Thiocy_expt_500_biof - 1398105537950 (version 2) (version 2) ...
GAAAAAAGAACTGATCAATTAGCACCGATGCCTATCCACCACCAAAATCATCGGCGTCCTGCACCCTCAGCTAAAATACAACCGAGAGTTTCGACTATTACAACGACGAAAACGACAAGCATCTATTCGGATATGAAGCCAAGTTCGTCAATGGATCTAGCTAGTCGAATGAAAGCAGCACGTCATTGAAACAAAAAAAAACTCAATTCGACATTATTTATCTATACTGATTTGTGAATTACGAAATTGAAAATATCTTTTTTGTTAGGCGCGATTGATACGAGATGGATAAACGAACATTTTTTTTCTTCTTTTTTTGACTGTTTTTTTTTTCGTTTGAATTTCTAAAAATGAATTTTTTTCTTCTCGTCTTCTTCGACATATTCTTGTTAATAAACGCATCACATTTTCTCGGTGGTTCATTTACCTATCGACAAAATCCAAATGAAAACGTTCACGATAATTACCAATCGATTCTTGTTGAAATACGTTTTCATATCAGTCATCATTATTTTCAATGTACAGACCAACATGTTAATCAACATATGGAAGCATATCTTGTTGGCGATACTATTCCATACGATCAAACAACAAACACATTTCAATGGTTTCAAGTTCAAGCTTATTTAAAAAATCCATCGTATTATAATATTTATTGTCGGTCTACTGGTACAGAACAAATATGTGATAAGTTTCGAGAATTGATATGGGGTTATTGTGAAAGTGCAAATGAGAAACTGCAATATTCGATTTTACGACGACAATTTGCACTTAACATTTCCAGATTTCAGACCATTGAAATTCATTATGTATGTTGAATAACAAAATTTCCATACGGAAAATAATCACGATTTTATTTTAAGGAATCTTGTTGTTGGGCTACTTCTTTCGACAAACCTTTTTTCTTCACTTTAATTATCAATTCAATTGACAATTAGAATAATTCATCACCCTATCCGTATATTCCAGCTTCATACTATGTCAATTATCATCATAAAAGTGACATTAAAATACTCATCTATGATGCCGATGGTAACTATTTTCTATTCTACAAATTGAATTCAAACGTCTACTATTCTAATCAGGTGATGACATTCACTGTGAAACACATGCGAATAATTTAGATGGATTTTTAACTGTAACTATTAGTCATGATTGTCGATTATCTTATCAAGATCGTCGGCTAGGAAAACAATTCGGACAATTTTGGTTAAGAGATACACGAAATAATGAAATACTTTCGAGTTCATTAATTAGTGTTCAAGTACATGTTCTTGAAAATATTACGTGTGATGAACAACCGGAATTAATTGTTAAAAATAAAAGAGATAGCTCGAAAATGATAACGATTGAAATCAATCAACCCGTTTACATATCTGTTAGTCTCAATCCAAATTGTCAAAATATTCCAATAGAAGTTCAAACAATTATTGAATTAACAACATTCTGTGCTAATGAAAGACCAACAGTGACAGCTAATGGCGGAATTGAAATTGAATTTCAATGTACTCCAATTCTATGTCAAATGCATTATATTTGTTTTATTGGCGAATTTAATATGACATTACCATCGACGGATGTTGTCTGTTTTCAAATCAATGCTATTGGCAATAGTGAGTTGTTTTACGGAAGAGAAAAATAAAAAGCGAAATGATTCATATTTTTAAGGTGAACAATGTGCAAATGCTGCAAAAGAATATAAATATCTTGAACCACACGATCGAAATTTTAAAATTTGGGAACCAATTGACAAAACCACACTATTCCCATCGGCATTACCTCCACCAAAACCAGTTGCACTTGATAAACGATCGAGATCTCGAACATGGCTCTGGCTTACGATAGCTTCTGTTTGTGTTTTAGCTATTGGTTCGATAGGATATTTTTGTTTTAAACATATCGCAAATGTATATCATGAATATTTAATTCGTCATAATCAACAGCAACGTCTTTCCGATACAGACACTAGTCTTGATACGATTGATTCAGATATTTTCATACCGAAATTACCAACAAAAGATAATGATGCGTCTCTCTCTCTCGGAACACATTCGGATACAATATCGATATCATCGACAAAATCAAAAACGAGATCACAACATCTAAGATTAGATCTACTCGATGAATATACGTGAGAACATAGTATGAATCGAATTTTTTCTTCGTGTTTTTTTTACTAACTATAGAAAGATTTTTATATCTCAATAAATTGGAAATACAGATTTAAAAAAAAACAAGAAAAATAGCGTATTGGTAATGATTCGAATAAATAAAGCTTATTGCTGGATTATTTCGTTGATTTTTTGGACAATATCGTCGACAGAAAGATTATCACAGTTAATAACATAAGTACGCGGTTCATCCTGACGATTTATCGGTAATTCAAGTGTTGCAAGTTGCGATTCTAATAATGCCGGATTCATAAAATGTACTTTCTGTCGTTGAATTAAACGTTCATGTAAATCATCTTTTGATAGCGTTAACATAATTAAATAGAAATCTTCCGTCGGTATTTGGGCTTTTATATCTGAGTCAATTGATCCGGTTAATAAAATTTGTCGATAGATTTTTTTCAAAGCTGAACATGTTATAACACAACTTTGATTCATTGACGAATATTTTTCTAATTGTTCATGAAGTCGTTGCAACCATGGAAGACGATCATCATCTGTCAATGCAATTCCTGCTTGCATTTTTTCGATGCTCGATTTCGAATGATATTCATCAGCTTCGACATATTCCCAATTATGAATTTCTTTTAATCGTTTAGCAGTCGTTGTTTTACCTGCTGCAGTCACGCCACCGATTACAACAATAGGCATCTAAAATAAAATAAAATATGAGAGCACGATTATTTATTCATTTCGATCTGACAATCTTTTATTTTTTACAAAAGAAAAGAACTAATTTGAAAGCCATTGTTTAAAATACTCATTCATTTTTGCACGAACATTTGCTCGTCCGACATTGACTCTAAATACGGATAGAGAATATAATCAATTGAGAATTTTATTTATTTCAGAGAGAAATATTTTACGTAGGAATAATTTTTCTTGGTTTGAGATATTGAATAAATTCTCTTAATTCATCAAAAGAACTATGTTCACTATATGGAAAACCTGAAATAGTTGCTAATAATACATCAAACTTGATTCAATAGACAAAAACAAACCATAAACTGTAATATTCGAAGTTTTCGATTCCATCGAATAATGTTTCGATCCACCTGTTGATTTTGGTGTTGTCCAGCCAGTTGGTTTAATTCCAATGATTTTATTATATTTCAATGAATATTTATCCAAATGTGTTTGTAACATCTGCATAAATATTTCAAAATTTCAAAGTTTCTATCTTTCGAATTACTTGTGGAGTCATAGAACCCATTCCAACAATATGAATATTCGTCTCATTTGGATTTGTTGTTAAACGTTGCGTTAAATCACCGATTTCAAGTTGACTAAGTATTCGATATTTACGTGTTTCGACAAAGACTTTACAATTGAGTGTTTTTGCAATTGCTAAATCAAATTTCGAATAATCAAATCATTTCAACTTTTCACTTTGATCTACCGTGAAATATTCGTTCTTTACCAACGAGATACGATCCAATCGCTATCAATGTTCGTGGAGTTTCTTTTAATATTTCTTGAACTAATTCGAGTGCACTATCGATAACATCATTTTGCGATGGAAAACGATAATGACAATCACAATAACTAAAATAGTTTGGTTTTCAGAGAATAATATCGAATCTCAGAGAAAATCAAATGAACTAACGTTGTATCGAGATAGATCGTATCGATTTGATTCGGTTGAAGTAGTGGATGTGCGAGTAGTTGTGGTGTTCCTCGAAAATCACCTGTATGTAGGATTAATTTACCATTCGGAAATCGAAATAGAAACATATTCGAGCCAGGACAACTAAAATTTCTTTTTTCAACAACAAAATCAATTGACTTGTTTTTTTTACTGATTTGCGTCGATAAGAGCAACATCAATACCATGAACTTTTGTAAATACATCCATTGGAAGAATAGTCATGTGCTCTGAACGTACACCCAATTGACTTTGACATAAATTACAAGTTATCTACGAATGACCGTGTTATTGTTTGAAAAATAGTAATTAGAAATAATAATTTTAACCTGATTGGAATAGAGCATATTCGAAAATTTCTTATTCAAACCACCGTAATGATCCGAATGAAAATGCGAGAGAAAATAAGCTTGAATACCTTCGATATTACCAAAATTAAATGCATCAACAGCAAACGACGTGCCTAAAAATCATAATAGTAAATTTTACGAATTCAAAATTTGATTTACCAGGAATTTTTTTATAAAATGGACACGTTCGAGTGGAGTTCGATGTCGATGATTCTGTTGTCCATTGATCTTCAACTTCATCTTGAGCAGATTTCGATTTAATTGGTTTACTAAATATCTGTTTCCATATTGATTTACTATCGATATTTGTCGGCGATGTTTCAGTACTATTTGAATCATTGTTCCATTGAGAAAATAACTCGTCTGCATCAATATCAATTCCTTCGAGAGATAATGTTCGTTTTCGATTCGTTGATATTTCAGTTTTGATTACTGATGGCGATGAAACTGTTCGAATAAGTGGACTAGAAGAATTTTGTGATTTTGAAGTAAATGAAAGTTTCTAGAAGAGTTTATATCGAATGATAGCAAAAAAAAGAAACGAATTACTGTTTGAGTTAGTTTCTTTTTCTGTGTTTTCGATGTTGATATTGGATCGACGAGTTTTAAATTCCATTTTTTATCTTCAGTTGTTTTATCATCACTAATCGTTCGAACGATTGATAACGATGTCTGTCGAGTTTGACGTATAATCGGTTGCTGATTTGCTATTTGCAATGTTTTAGTTTTTGTTAATAATGATGATGAACGTTGACGTTTACTATTCGAATTCAATTTTTTATCATCATCATCGGATGGAATGGTTAGAAAACGTTTCATCGTTTTCGGTTTCTCCTCTTCTTTGTTAATACTTAAACAATGATTTTCATTATTATCCAACATTCGAGTAAAATTAATCTAAAAAAAACCAACAACAATTCTTTTTATTCTTCTTTTCGGTTTTTAAGAAAACAATTTATCAATCAATTTTTAATTTATCTAAATCAAGATAACATGCACTGAATTCATAGAATGTTTCGTTGACTTGTCGATGATTGATATATTTCGTAAATGTGAGAACGTTATCATCTTCTCGATAGATTAAATTTAAACTATTATCTTCGGGAATAACGCGTAACAACTAAAGAAAAATAATTCAATTAGCTATTTTAAAAAAACTTTGAGAAATCATACAGTTTCATCTTCGTTTTTTATTGTGTAAATCACATCACCACCACCGACTGTTTCATCAGCTTCATCTAAAATTTAAAAAAAGCGTCAGATCATCAATGAGAATGATTTAAATTATTATTTTCTCTTTGTTTTACCAGAATGATAATTAAAGAAAATCATCACATCTAAACTTCCATCTTTCTCTTCATCTTCGTCATCAACATTATCATTATCCGTATCGAATGATAAACTATAATACGTATGTTTCCATCGTCGTATTTCAAAATGCCATCGAGGTGTATTTGTTGACGATGCTGCTGTTCCATCTAAATACATCGAAAATAACTTTTTAAAGAAATGCATTTTCAAATTTAAACTTTTTACTATTGGATGCTGATTTTTGTTTTTTTGTTGATGGTTCATAGGCTGTTTCTTCCTCGTCATCATCATTTTCTGATGTTAAACCCGTCAATGATCCGAGAATAGTAAACATCGGTTCCGAACCGAATAATTCAACAAGATTTTTCAAAGCCGATGGCAACGTACTCACATCAGCAACATCATAATTTCTGCAAACAATAAAAATCTATTTGTCAACTTGTTAACATTTATTTATCTACCGTTTATTATAAGGTCCACGTCGTATCCATTTGATTTCATCACCTTTTAATTCATTGACTAGTGCTTGAAAATAGTCTTTCTTTGAAAATAAAATCGAGTAAATAAAAGAAATTCAATCCTTGTTCTCATTTACTTGAAAGAATTCGGCTAATTTCGCTTCGGAATTGTCTTGAAAAGCTGTTTGAACATCGTATTGATTTTCTACTGTTAAATACGTCGGTGTGATCGTCTGATTAACACGATCTAACTGAAAAAAATTGATCTTATTTAAAAAAAGAAAAATAATCGTAAAATATTTACGTCATTCGATTGAAATTTATTCGCTGGCTTAGCAATTGGCAATGGTTCGATGATTGGTGGTGATCGATGATTAACTGGACCGTGAAGCCAACCGTTGATCGATAGACGAGTGTCTTGTTTGGGATTGAGGACTTCAGCAACTTGATGATACGATTTATCGGTTACTTCGAAAAATACCAAACGATTTCGTTTTGGAAATAATGATTTTACAATTCGCCATGGTTGATTTTCATCTAGAAAATTGAAAAAGAAGATTTTTTCTAAGATGATGATGATAATTATTTTCTACTATCAGTATCGAATAGATCCAAAGCTCCACCATCTGTTTCCTGCCAATTCTCAGGCACAAGATAGTAAATAAAAGCAATTCGACGACCTTCAACAGTTCCATGAATATCATCGTCATGACATAACAGATAATCTTTACAAAGAATAAAATATGATGATTTTTTTTTGTTTGAGGAAAAACACAAAGGAATCTACCAGTATAATCGTATTTCGATGATGTTAAATCGACTTTATCTGTTAGTTGAATGTCAGTTGCTTGAACAAGCCAATCTTTGAAATCAACGTAGAGAAATTGCCTGATTCGGAAGAGAAATAGACTATCATTCCATTTATTGAATCAACCCACTTGATTTGTTCAATAGCTGGTAGAGTAACATTCGCCAAATCATCAGTCTTTTAAATAGAAAAAAAAACAAAATAGTCCAATTCTAGATTTATCTTTATCTTTTTTTTCTGAACCTGTTGAAATTTGTAAAGATCATTATTTTTTTGATTATATTTCATATTTCTTAGTTCATTTGTTAATTGTTTACAAAATTGATCAACATTTCGATCCAAAAGAAAATCATCGATGACACAATATGAAAATGGTTCGTGATTTAATTTCACAACTTAAATAAACAAAAGAACGAATAATATAGATTATTATTTCTTAATAAATAAATTTATTTTCTAATCTCAATGTTTTTCAGCAAACCTTCTTCATCAATCGATAATCGACTTGTATAAGCTTCTCGAAAACGTTTAATAATATCTTTATCAGATAGCACCGGATTGACAGTAACTAGACGTGGTTTTTTTTCTGTTGATGACATTTTTCTCTTTTTTCTTTCTAAACAGAAATAAAGGGACTTTCAATTTCGAAGTTTTTCATTTTTATTTTTTATGTATGGATATATGTTTGGTTTTGATTTCGATTGGACTATTTTTATCTAATTTTCAGCCTTTACGAAATCGTTTTTATTGACATAGATAGTAGCGTTTCAGCATCAGTTTTACCAATCATATAAAAGGAAGAAGAAGAGAGAATGATTTAGTGTAATGGTATAATGGTATCATCATCATTTGTCTTGTCTTTCGTTTTTTTTTGTTTTATAGACATGTATCGTGAATAACGAATTGCTAGTGTTTTTATGATTCAAGGAGAAGAAATGAATCGATGTTTTGTTTCATATATAAGATTTTTTAATTAGGTAAGATCATTGTAGATGTAGAAAAGTCTAATGATAGAGAAGAGAAGAAAAAAAAGAACGAAACTCAATAGACAATAGTGGCTTATTACCTCGTGATCCGATGTTACCGACGAGGCAACAAAGAGGTCAACTGAACAAAAACGAGAAGAAAAAAAAAGAAAAGAAAGAGGGACAATGTGGTAAAGAGACGACGTTCGGTCACGTAGATGTATATACATATAATATACATACTCCTTCGAACATTTTCATATTGTTGTCGACAAAATCACAACAGTTTCATTTATTAGAATTCTTCTCATTCGAAAAGAAAGGGCAAAAGGATTAGATGCAATGAAGTAGTGATATATGTACATCTTCCTTTAAATCTTGTTAAATCTTAACAATCATTGTAGATTATTATTACTTTGCTATTGGCATAGACATACAACAACACAAAAAAGAGAGAAAATAGTAACACCGATATTTATTGTCTTTTCTTTCCTCGTCCTCTCTTTCTTTTTTTAATTTGGTTCTACTTGGCTTCGTTTACTAGTAATCAAAAAAAATTTATACATTAATGATGATTTCTACTTCTTTTTTCGGTTCTCTGACATACGTCTAATGACGTATCGAATTGCAACCTGCGTAGCCCTTCGTATTCGTCAATGTTCTCTGATGTATGTGTTTTTTCAAGGCAAATTATTACAGGCATTCTTTATATATATATATATATTTTTTTTCTTTAGTCCATGTCTTTTCATTTCAGTTCTATTCTTTTCTTTTCTCTTTTATTTTGTTGTGTCAATATAGACGTAAAAGACAAAAAAAAGAAACATCCGAGGATAAGAATATTTTGGTTAAGATAAAACAAGAAAGAATATTTGTGGTTGATATTTTGGATTTTAGATATAGGAACGTAATGAGTGGAGAAGAAACATCATTTGTTATTGATGAAGTTTCAAATATAATTAAAGAAACAATCGAACGAATTATCGGAGGAAATTCTTATCAACATAATAAAGTTAATCGTTGGACGGCAGATATTGTTGATAATGTTCTCACTGATTTGACGAAATTAGGTAAACCATTTAAATATATTGTACAAGCGGTGATCATGCAAAAGAATGGAGCTGGTTTACATACAGCCAGTTCTTGTTATTGGGATAATACAACTGATGGTAGCTGTACAGTTCGGTAAATGAATTTATTGAGTTTTTTTTCTTTCGAATCAATTATTTTTCTAGTTGGGAAAACAAACATCTATACGCAATTGTCTCAGTCTTTGGTTTATCTATTTAAAAGAAAAGCAACAACAACAACAACAACAATAACGATTCTTATAAATATAATTTGTTAATTTTAAATGTATTTAGAGAAAATATAATATAACTGCTTTGTTCTCTCTCTGTCTCATTCATTATTCTTTTTCTTTTCTGTCTTTATCTTCGTTTCGCAATAAAAAAACAAACAAAATTTTCTTATCTGTTAGTCTGAACAGCAATAACCGCCTTTTTATTCTTGAAAAATAAATATACGTATATAAAATTTAAAAAAAAACGAATTTTTTAGAAAGATATGTGTGGACGTTTTGCGTGTGGTTTATCACCTGATGTTGTACGTCGTTTATCGACTTATATGAATAGTCAAACACATGAATTAACTTTACCACCATTTATTGATCTCATGTCATCAACACGACCTTTTCGTTCGAGTTGGAATATTTCTCCAACAAATACTTGGTAAATTCTTGAGGGTCAACTTTTATTTGATTTCAAATACATATAAATGATTTATTTAGTCTTTGTCTCATTTCGGGTAAACATCTCGATGAAACCGAAGATTCAGCGACGCGTGTTCTCTGTTCAATGCGTTGGGCACTTGTGCCACATTATCATAAAGGCAGTTTAGCTGAATATAAGCCTATTCTAAACAATTGTCGAGTCGAAACAATTGAAGAAAAAACAACATTTAAAGTACCACTTCGAAATGGTAAACGATGTGTTATACTTGCCGAAGGGTATGTTCTTCTTCTCTTTTACCTCTCATTGACATTTACTTTTATATTTATTCAAGATTTTTTGAATGGAAAAAAAATGTTCCTAAGACACCGTATTTCATTTATCAAAATCAAACATTTACTCAGGAAAAACATTATCCAAATGTTAATACTGATAAAATTCTCGATGGCATCGATAAAAATAAATTTCCATTATTAGCAATGGCTGGAATTTTCGATATTAATCGAAATTGTGATGTACGAATTAGCATTTATATAAATCTGTATTATTATTATTATTATTATTATTATTATTTAGACTGATCCGTTGTATTCTTGTACAATTTGTACAGTCGAAGCTAGTAAAACAATGCTAGATGTACATAGTCGAATGCCAGTATGAACAAAAGACAATTGATTTTGTTTTTGTTTTGATATCTTAAATAAATCGTTCTAGGCTATTTTAACAACTCAAGCCGAAATCGATCAATGGCTTGATTTCGGTCGATATGATACCGATAAAGTAAATTCAGTCTTTTTTCGTTCTTTCTTTTCTATTCGAAAGAAAAATATTGATTCTATCGATTGTTGTCAGGTTCTACCATTACTTGTTTCACATAATGATATTAAAATGTATCGAGTATCACCAAGTATTGGCTCGACAAAAACAAATGTTATGAATAATATTCGACCGATGAATGAAAATCCACTAGCAGTCAATACATCGAAACAAAATACATTGGATTCGTTTGTTATTAAACAAGAACCAAGTCGATATTTTGATGAACCGGTTTTAAAAACAAATGAACCAAAACAAAATCCACTATTGGTACAACGACCAAATACAAACAAACGTACGCAAACTAAAATCGATGATTATATGTTTCCCGAATTGAAAGCATCAGGAAAACGATTGAAAAAATCGTAAATCTTTCTCTCATTCTCAGATAAAA
>Ga0097677_1002101_pt1 | contig 10620 bp, 10 predicted proteins | sample ThiBiot_500_biof_FD_72842 | JGI IMG/M metagenome (GOLD analysis project Ga0097677, IMG submission 72842) | Wastewater bioreactor microbial communities from Cape Town, South Africa - Thiocy_expt_500_biof - 1398105537950 (version 2) (version 2) ...
CCGCAACATTGCAGTAAGGTCGGCGATGGACGCCCACGGTAGGCAGTAATCAGGCTGGCCGTAGCGCTGACCCAAGAGCTGGCGGAGGCCAGCCTGATAGCTGCCGGGCCATAGCGCGCATCGGTGTGAAGGTCAGCTTCCGGGTGGGGGGTCCGGGGGGAGGGCTTCGCGCCGGTGTCGATCATTACTGTTTGCGAGCGTCGCGAGGCCAGGGGCCTCGATGCGCATGTGCCGCTGATCCAGCGCGACGACGCGCTCTACGATCCCGATCTGGATCGCTTCTTTCTCGACCTGCCGCTGTCGGGCGTCCGCTCGCGGCACTCGCTTCGCGCCTACGCCTATGATGTCGTAGTCTGGCTTCGTTTTCTCGATGCCTGCGGCAAGACCGTGTGGGCTGCGACCCGCGACGATGTCGACGCCTATCATCGTGAGCGACGCCGCGACGATGCCGATCACCGGATAACGGCGGCAAGCTGGAACCGCGCCGTCGCCAGCCTCGATCGCCTTTACCGTTGGGGCGAGCAGCAAGGGTTGATCGCCGACGCGCCGTTCAGCCGCCGCGCCGTGTGGCGACCGGCGCAAGGTGGCCGTCGCGGCATGATCGCGGCGCGCAACGATGCCTATGAACGTGTCGCCAGGCGATCGGATGTCCGGTTCGTCACGATGGACGACTACCGCATTTTCCGCGAGGTCGGCCTGCGCGGGCTCACCCCTGACGGCACGGAGCGCCCCGGCGCTCGCGACCGTAATGGGCTGCGCAACGCGCTGTTCGCGGATCTTCTCGTCACCACCGGCCTGCGCCTCGAAGAGGCGTCGGGCTTGCTCACCGTCGAGCTCGCGGCGATCGACCGCGAGGACGGTGACGTCCAACAACTTTGGTTGCCCCTTCCGCCGCCGCTCACCAAGGGCGACCGCGGACGCAGCGTTCTGGTCCCACGCCGGCTGCTTCGTCAGATCGCCGCCTATGTCGCGGTCGAGCGCGCCGCGGGCGTGGCCAAGTTCGCCGCGCGCGACGGTGCGGCCAGCTTCGACCGACCGATCCCTGTCACCCGCGCCGGTCTCGACCGCATGCGCGATATCTGCACCCCGGAGGAACGATGCCGCCTGATCCTGTGCGACGAGGATGGAACGCCCCGCGAGCCGGCGGCGCTATGGCTGACCGAGGTCGGCCAGCCTGTCCGCCCCAACTCGTGGGAGGTGATCTTCACCCGCGCCTGCAAGCGGTGCGCACAGAACGGCTTCCCGCTGTCGATCAGCCCGCACCAGCTTCGCCACGCCTGCGCAGTCCATATGCTCGCCTTGCTGATCCAGCAGCGGCTGCGCGAAGCGGCATTGCCGGTGGGGCCGGTGGAGAGCTATCGGCTGATCCTGGGCGACCCGCTGCAACAGGTGCAACGCCTGCTTGGCCACGCCAGCCTCACCACCACCTATATCTACCTCGACCATATCGCGACCCGCGCCGATACGGTGGACGCGGCCGTCGAGGAGCTGCTGGCGTTACTGCCGGGGCCGCAAGGCGTATGAGCGGGCGTCCCCGCAAGGGCCGGCCTGTCGCCTTTGCGCCGATCACGCCGGAGCGATCGCAGCCCGATCCTGTGCTCGGCCTCAAGTTCACCATCGAGGCGCGGCATGGCGGAACGGTCCTAGTCGATATGACCGGGCTCGATCCTCGCCCACTCGCCATCGCTTTCGCCGGTGCGCTGCGTCGATCGGCGGCGCTCGGCGGCCCCATCGGTGCGGCCAGCGTCATCAAGCAGTATGTTCAGGTCTATCGCCACTTCTTCGCCTGGCTTGGCGATGATGCGCCGGAGGTGACCGGCGTCAACGACCTGCGCGCAGTCCATATCGATGGCTTTGCGTCCGCGCTCGAACGGCGTGGGATGGGCGCGATCCACCGGCACATAACGGTCGGCAAGGTCATCAACACGCTGCGCGCGATCGAGGCAGACCGGCCCGATCGGATCGCGCCCGACCTGCATGAGCGGCTGCGCTACACGCTGGCCACTTCGGCGGGCCGCTCGACCCCGCGCGATGCCTATAGCCCCTTCGTCGCCCGCGCGCTGCGCGACGCCGCGAGGGCCGATATCGAAGCGATGCTTCGCCGCCTCGGCGCCGACGACCGCACTGATGAGGGCGACCCTGTCGTCGCCAGGGCGCGCGCCGATGTCGAAGCGATCATCGCGCGGCAGGGCTTTATCGTCGCAGACCAGCCCGCGCTGAAGCGCCTCTATTTCATGCGCATGCGGCGCGGATTGCCGATCAGCACGCTCATCGACGACCTGCATGGCCGCCATCATCTGCTCGCGCGCGATCTGCCGGCGCTGCTCGTGCTGCTCACGCTCGATACCGGCCTCGAGCCGGAGTGCCTGAAGACGCTGACCGTGGATTGTCTCACCAACCCGCATGCCGGCACGGTGGAGCTGCGCTATCTGAAGCGCCGCGCCCGCGGTGCCGAGCACAAGAGCATGCGGGTCCGCGATGGTGGTAGCGGCACACCCGGCGGCCTCATGCGTCGCCTGATCGACGTCACCGCCGTCGCACGCGAGCATCTGACCGACGATTGCCTCTGGCTCTATCACAACGTTGGCGGCCTTCGCGCCGGCATCGTCGATCCCAAGTTCCAACTCGCCGCCTGGGCTCGTCGCCATGGTATCGCCGGCGATGATGGGAAGCCGCTCCATCTGCTGCTTTCCCGGCTGCGCAAGACCCACAAGGCGTTATGGTACACCAAGACCGAGGGGCATATGGCCCGCTTCGCGGTCGGTCACACCCGCGAGGTTGCGGCGCGCCACTATGCCGATCTGCCGTCGCTCCGGCCGTTGCACGAGGCGGCCGTCGCCGATGCCTTCCGCGCAGCGGTCGCTGCGGCGATGCCGACCGTGCTTCCACCCACCGCCGAGCAGGCGCTGCGCGAAGCGCCCGAACAGGTCGCGTCGCTGATGTCGGCTGATACGGTGGGTCCGGTGCTCGACGGCGAACAGGATGTCTGGCTCGCCGCCTGCGCGGGCTTCCATAGCAGTCCTTTCGCCGAGCCCGGTTCGCCCTGCGCGCAGCCCTTCTGGGGCTGCCTCGATTGTCCCAACGCCGTCATCACCGCGCGCAAGCTCCCCGCGATCCTCGCCTTTCTCGCGTTCGTCGAAGAGCAGCGATGCAGCCTGCCGGCGAGCGACTGGGCCGCCAAGTTCGGCCGCGTCCACACCCGGATCACGGTCCAGGTCCTGCCGGTCTTCTCCGATGCCGTTATCGCCGAAGCGCGCCGGCAGATGGGGAGCGAACGGCTCTATCTGCCGCCGGAGGCACGCGCATGACCACGCCCGTCCATGCCCTCGTGCCCGCGTTCGACGATCGCCCTGTGCTGGCGAGCGCGCCGCTCAAGGCGGGCCATGCCCGCGAGGAGCTGTCGCACGTCGGCGACCCGACCTGGGATCTCGGTCCCGCCGTCTTCCGCGAGAACGCTCGGCGCTGCCACGTCACCGTGCATTTCGACGTGCTCGAACATGCCGATGTGCAGGCGGCAATGCGCGCCTATCTCTACGCCCGCCTCAACGTCGGTCTTCCCGGCTACCACCCGAAGCTGCCGCCCGCCAGCATCCGACAGGCATTCAACCGGGCTCGCCGGTTCTTCGCCTTCGCGCGCGAGCGGCTTGGGCGGCTCGACCTGGGCCGCATCGATCAGGCGCTGATCGACGCTTATGCGCGCCACCTGCGGGATGATTCAGCGCGGCGCCCCGTCATCGTCGGCCAGCTCTTGCAGGTGGTCACCGATCTCTACCATCTCCGGGATCACCTGCCTGGAGGCGGTCTCGGGTTCGAGCCGTGGGCCGGGCAAGCGGCTGCGCGCGTCGCCGGATATCGGCATGTGCGCGAGAACCGCACCCCACGCATGCCGGAGGAGATTGTCACGCCGCTGCTCGCCTGGTCGCTGCGCTATGTCACGACCTTCGCGACCGATATTCTGGCGGCTCGGGTCGCGCTCGATCGGCTCGAGGCAGTCCGCGCTCGGCTGCTCGCCGCCGAACGCGGACTGCCTGATGCAGAGCGCCGCCTGCGGCAGCGCGCGCGCCTCGAGCGCTATCTCGCGCGCCGAGCCCGGCAAGGACGCGGCGTGCCCATCTGGACGACGGCACACAACGGCGCCACGCGCATCGATCCCCTCACCGGGGATGCAACCCCGCCGATCAACGCCCATCTCCTCCATTTGCATGCCGGCATCGATGCCGTCGCCGAGCCGGCCATGCATCTCATGCTCACTACCGGCGCACCGGATGTCATTCGCGAAGCGGTTGCATCGCTTGGTACCGAGGTCGGCGGCATGGACACGCCGATCTCGATCGCTCCCGAGAGCGGTCGGCCATGGCGTGCCCGCTTCGACGTGAAGACCCTAGCGATCGAGGAGCGGATGCTGCAGGCCGCCGCCTATATCGTATGCGCCTATCTGACCGGCATGCGCGACTGCGAGGTCCAGGCGATGCGGCGCGGCTGCCTCTCGATCGCGCGCAGCGAAGACGGCCTGATCGAGCGGCAACGCGTCCGATCGACCCTCTACAAGCGCCGATCGAGCGCCGGTGAGTCGGCGAGCTGGGTGACGATCGAACCGGTGGCCGAGGCGATCACGGTGCTCGCACGGCTGTCGGAACACGCGGCACGGAAGACTGGAAGCGACACGCTCTGGCCGGTGCTTCGTCCCCGCGCTGTCACCAAGACGCATCTGTCGAGCGAGGTGGTCCGCCAGCTCAACGCCTTCCGCGACCACCTCAACACCGTCTTCGGCAGCCCCGATGCGCCGGTCATCCCACCCGGCCCCGATGGCAAGCCGTGGCGCATCACGACGCGGCAGTTCCGGCGCACCATCGCGTGGCACATCGCCAACCGTCCGTTCGGCACCATCGCCGGCATGATCCAGTACAAGCATGCCTCGGTCGCCGCTTTCGAGGGCTATGCCGGGACCAGTGGATCGGGGTTTCGCGCAGAGGTCGAGGCGCAGCGCCGGCTCGGTCAGATTGACGATCTGCTGGACTATTTCGACCGGCGGCAGGGCGGCGCATCACTCGGCGGACCGGCGGGACCACGCATCGCGCGGACCCTCGACGATGCCGCCGTTAAGCTCGGGCCACTGCCCGCCATGATCGCCGATCGGGCCCGCCTGCGCGTCATGCTCGCCAGCGTCGCGCGCACCTTCCATGTCGGCCCGCTCGCGGATTGCTTCTTCGATCCCGCGACCGCGCTCTGCCTCAAGCGCGTGACGACCCCCGATCCCGCGCAGCCGCTTACCGCCCTGTGCGAACCGACCCGCTGCCCCAACGCCTGCATCACCGCCCGCCACAGACCGGCCTGGGAACGTGCGGCGGCCGATGCCCGGGCGCACTTACGCGAACGGCGCATCTCCGACCTCCAGCGTCAGGCGCTCCAGCGCGAGCTTGATCGCCTGACCGCGGTGATTGCCGGGATCGACCCTCCCGCGCCGTAGACCACCCCGGCTGTTGGCGGAGTCCTGCGCCGGTCGGCGCGCCCGCGCAACGGCTTCGCCGTCCTTCGCTTCGCTGCGGCCCTGACGGGTGCGCGAGCCCCCCTGTGCCCGGCGCGAACGGGCCTCCGCCGCCGGGGATGGTCCCCGGCGCGAGAACGGAGAACATATCATGTCAGCCTCACCACGCTCAGACGTCTACGCTCGCGTCACGCAAGCGATCGTCGACGCCATCGAAGCCGGCACCGGCACCTGGCGCATGCCGTGGCATCATTTTGGCGCCGACGTCACCCGCCCGACCAACGTCGCCAGCGGCAAGCCCTATCGCGGCATAAATACGATCTCGCTCTGGGCGGCCGCCTATGGCAGCGGCTACGCGAGCGGGGTCTGGGGCACCTATCGCCAGTGGCAGGCGCTCGGCGCGCAGGTCCGCAAGGGCGAGCACGCCAGCCTCGGCGTCCTCTGGAAGGAGTTTCGCGCGAAGGGTGACGACGCCGGCGGCGATGACGACCATCGACGGCTTTTCGCCAAGGCGTTCAGCCTGTTCAACGCCGATCAGGTCGATGGCTACGCGCCCGAACCGGCGCCGGACCTGCCTGAGAGCGAACGCCTCGCCGCCGCCGAAGCCTTCATCGCCGCGCTCGGCATCGATACTGTCTACGGCTCGGCCAGCGCCTATTATCATATCGCCGAAGACCGCATTCACATGCCGGATTTCAGCGCCTTCCACGATGCCCACGGCTTCTACGCCACCCACATTCACGAAGCGGCTCATGCCAGTGGCGCAGCCCATCGGCTTGACCGGGATTTCAGCGCCAAGTGGACCAGGCACGCGCTCGCCATGGAGGAAGCGACCGCCGAACTGACCGCATCGTTCCTGCTCGCCGATCTTGGGATCGCGCACGAACCGCGACCCGATCATGCGGCCTACATCGCCTCCTGGCTGCAACTGCTCAAGGACGAGCCTCGGGCGATCTTCACCGCGGCGAGCAAGGCGCAGGCGGCAGCCGACTGGATGCACGCCCGACAGCCGTAATGCTCACGCGACCCGCACTTCGGCGCCAAGTGTGTCGAGCAGCGGACAGCCCGGATCCCGACCGGCATCGCAGGCGCGCACCGAGTCGGCCAGAACCCGTTCCATCCGCTTGAGGTCCGCGATCCGCGCGCGTACGTCCTTCAGGTGCGACGCCGCGAGCTCGCGCACCTCGGCGCAGGAGGCCTGACCGCCAACCGCGAGTCCGAGCAAGGCGCGTACCTCGTCCAGGGTAAAGCCCAGCTCCCTCGCGCGGCGCACGAAGCCCAGGCGAGCCACGTCCTCCCGGCCATAGCTGCGGTAGCGGCCCCGCCGCGGCGGAGCGGGCAGCAGCCCGATCCGCTCGTAATAGCGGATCGTCTCGATGTTGCATCCGGTGCGGCGTGAGAGTTCGCCGATCTGGATCGCGCCGGTTGCGGCCATCCCCAAAATACCTCTTGAGTCTGTAGTCGCTACAGATGTTAGGACAGCTCAATGCCCGCCACAAGGAGTCGCCCGTGACCCAGACGCCAAGCCCGCCTAAGGGGATCGGCACCGCCACGCTCACGCTGGCGGGGATCGCTGCGGCGTTCGGCGTCGCCGCCTGCTGTGCGCTGCCGATCCTCTTCGCATCCGCCGGGATCGGCGCAGCTTGGCTCGGCGGCGTGGCCATTGTCGCCGCGCCGTATCGCACGCCGCTTCTCCTCATTGGCGCATTGTGCCTGCTTGCCGGCGCGGCGCTGCTGTTGCGCCAGCAAGTTACGGCGGCGCGCTGTGGGCCGGGCGGCATATGCACGCCGCGCTGGATGCGTGTTCTCACGCTCATCGGATTGCTGCTCGGTGCGGCCCTGCTCTGGGCAGGCTATCGCTATGTCTGATGCCACCCCCGAGCTGCGCTCGACGCTGACCTGTCCCCACTGCGGTCATCGGGCGACGGAGACCATGCCGACCAATGCCTGCCAGTATTTCTACGACTGCCGGGGTTGCGGCGCGGTCCTCAAGCCCAAGCCGGGCGATTGCTGCGTCTATTGCTCCTACGGCGACGTGCCCTGTCCGCCGATCCAGGAGAGCGGCGGCAAGGCGTGCTGCGGCTGAGGAGGGCGGGCGATGGCGCGCGCATCATCCGCTGAAGCCGCCTTTGGATCGACGGTTACATTTCCCGGCGGTGCCGTTGTCCCGGACTGGAGCGCAGTCACAACACCCAGCGCCCGCGCAGCCCTGACGGCACTGTTCGCGGCGTTCATCGGTTCGAAGTGGCGCGGGATGGACGGCGTCGAGGAGCGGGTCCGGCGCGCCGTGCTTCAAGCCTATGCTGCCGATGGTCGCTCGCCGGTGCCGGCACAGATCGCCGCCGCATCGGGACTCCCCTCCGGCGAGGTCGGCTCGGCCCTGCAGCGGCTCGCCGGGCGCGATCTCGTGGTCCTCGACGGCGCGGGCCGGGTGACCGGCGCCTATCCGTTCACCGACGGCCCCAGCGAACATCAAGTCGAAGTCAGCGGAGTGACCATGAGCGCCATGTGCGCCATCGACGCGTTGGGGATCGGCGCCATGCTGGAGCGGGACTGCATGATCCGCTCGGCCTGCCGCCAGTGCCGGCGCACGCTCGCCATCCATACCCCCAGCCGCGGCCGCGAGCTGGAAGAGGTTGAGCCGGGCGCGATCGTCGTCTGGTCCGGCCGTCGCTATGCCAGTGGCTGCGCGGCATCGTCGCTCTGCACCTTGCAGGCCTTCTTCTGCGATGACGATCATCTGGCGGCCTGGTGCGCGAGCGGTCCGGTCGGAGCCGATGACGGCATTCGTCTGTGCCTGGCCGAAGCGCTCGAGGTTGGGCGCGCGATTTTTGCGCCGATGCGGATGGAGATGCGACCATGGCTTCCTACGACCTGATCGTCATCGGCAGTGGCACGGCAGCGCAGGTCGCGGTCGGCCGGGTCCGTGCCGCTGGATGGTCCGTCGCCGTCATCGATCACCGTCCGTTCGGCGGCACCTGTGCGCTGCGTGGCTGCGATCCCAAGAGGATGCTGGTCAGCGGCGAGGAAGCGATCGACGCGGCAAGGCGCATGGCCAGACATGGCGTCGACGGCACGCTGGCGATCGACTGGCCCGACCTGATGGCGTTCAAGCGGACCTTCACCGATCCGATCCCCGCCAAGCAGGCGCACCGCTACGCCGAGCTCGGTGTCGACGCATTACACGGTGTTGCTCGCTTTGCCGGCCCAGACACGATCGTGGTGGAAGGCCGGACATTGCGGGCCCGCCATATCCTGATCGCCAGCGGCGCGCGTCCAGTCCCGCTCGGCATTCCGGGCGAAGATCTGGTGAGCACAAGCGATGCGTTCCTGGAGCTTCAGGCCCTGCCGCGCCGGATCGTGCTGATCGGCGGCGGCTATGTCGCTGCGGAGTTCTCGCATCTGGCGGCCCGAGCGGGCGCAGAGGTCACCATCCTACAGCGGGCCGAGCGGCTCCTGCCGCACTTCGATCCCGACCTGGTGGGCTGGCTGACGCCCCGGTTCGAGGCGCTCGGCATCCGCGTCGAGACCGGTGCCACCGTTACCCGGGTCGAGCGCAGCGGGAGCGGTCTGCTGGTCCACGCCGAGCGCCAGGGCGAGCCTGATCTCAGCGTCGCCGCCGATCTCGTCGTTCATGCCGCCGGGCGCGGTCCTGACCTCAAGGCGCTCGACCTGTCCGCCGGCGAGGTGGCGGTGCAGGACGGGCGCCTGCAGCTCGACGCGCATCTGCGGAGCATTTCCAACCCGCGGGTCTATGCCGCCGGCGACGCTGCCGGAGTCGGGCCGCGGCTGACGCCGGTGTCCAGCCACGATGCCAAGGTAGTTGCCGCCAACCTCCTGGATGGCCCGACGCACCAGCCGGACTATCGCGGCGTGCCGAGCGTGGCCTTCACTCTGCCGCCGATCGCCGCCGTCGGACTGTCAGAGGAGGCGGCGCGCCGCGGCGGCGTCGCGCTCCGGGTCAACGCAGCCTCGACGCCAGACTGGTTCACCGCCCGCCGCCTCGCCGAGCCGGTCTACGGCCATAAGCTGCTGATCGACGAGGACACGGACCTCATCCTCGGCGCGCATCTCGTGGGGCCGAACGCCGACGAGGTAATCAACGTTTTCGGTCTGGCAATCCGCCACGGCCTCACCGCGGCCGATCTTCGCTCCACCATGTTCGCCTATCCGACCGGCGCCTCCGACGTCGGCTACATGCTGACTTAACGCACGAGCGCCACTGCCATGGCGGCCGATCCCTCGCGCGATCGGCCGCTTCGCGATGCATGTCGATGCGGGCTGTCGCCCGCCATTAAGCGGACGCCGCTTGCGCGGCGGCTCCGATTTTTTGGCCTCTCCCTCGATGCGGGAGTGGTCGGCGCTCCCTGCTAGGCCCGCCGCGGCGCGCTGCAAGCCTCGGCTTCGCCGGGCTGCTCCATTTCATTTCGCCCCTGCGGGTGCAGCCCGCCGCTTCAGCAGGCCTCTCCGGTCGCTCTCGCCGCCCACCCCCGCCTCGGGGGAGGCCATGGGGCTTTTGGGCAGTGCTGGAGGCAACCGATGGTTTTCACCTTCCAACCGCCATTTTGGGCTGGACTGTCAGGATATGTCGCGGACATGGGTGCCGGCATTTGCTGCTCCGAGCTCGGCTTGCCGAACGAACTCCACGACAGTCACGCCAGCTATATCGCGCATTGGTTGTCGGTGCTTAAGGCCGACAAGACCGCGATCATCCATGCTGCCTCCAAGGCCGAGCAGGCTTTTCGCTACCTGGCCGCGTTCTCGCGCGCCGACGAATGCGCCGAACTTGCCGCCACTGGCGTGGGGGAAACCGCCGCTGCCTGCGTGTGACGACACGGCCAATCTTGCGCCCGTCCTCGCGCTCTCTGGAGATCCGACATGTCCGACATTACCAACTTGCCCGTGATGAGCGCCACCGACGCCGAAAGCATCGGCTTCGCCCGCTTCAATGACGTGCCTACCTTGCCGATCGATATCCCCGACGGCAATTTCACCATCAGCGCCAAGACCTCCGACGGACGGCGTATCACGTTTTTCTTCGGAGAATCGCGTCGGGGCGAGCCCCCCAGCTTCGTCGACATCCAGTATCACGATCAGGGCGCAACCATCCCGAACGCGAACGGCGGGCGATCGCC
>Ga0097677_1002138_pt1 | contig 10511 bp, 7 predicted proteins | sample ThiBiot_500_biof_FD_72842 | JGI IMG/M metagenome (GOLD analysis project Ga0097677, IMG submission 72842) | Wastewater bioreactor microbial communities from Cape Town, South Africa - Thiocy_expt_500_biof - 1398105537950 (version 2) (version 2) ...
ATAAGATGTTTGAGGAAGAAACGTACCATTGCCAAGATTGAAGAGAACACCAACATTATTCGAACCAGAGTTTGCAACGACAATATCAATGTAGTTGTCATTATTGACATCGGCTAGTGCTACAAATCGCGGACTATTACCACTAGGATAAGTATTTTGAGAAGGGAATGTTCCATTGCCATAATTCCAGTAAACGCCAACATTATTCGAACCCATGTTTCCAACAACAATATCAGGTTTCTGATCGTTAGTAATGTCTGCGACTGCCACTGGCCATGGATTAAAGCCAGTTGCATAAACAGTTTGGGCCGCAAACACTGCACTGCCTACATTCAGCAGAACACCAATATTATTTGCTCCATAGTTGGCAACAACAATATCTGGCTTTGCATCACTATTCACATCTACGCCTGCTAGTGATATTCGTTGAGTACCTGTTGTATAAGTGGCTTTGGAAAGAAATTCGCCATTCCCTGTGTTAAACAGAACAGTAACACTGGCCGAACCGTAATTTGTGACAAGGATATCGGGTCTACCGTCACTGTTCATGTCGGCGACTGTTACAGACCATGGATTGGTACCACCCGTGGCGTAAGTCGTTTGCGTACTAAATATCCCACCACCAAGATTGAACAGAATGCCAACATTGTTTCCAGCATCATATCCAACCACAATATCGGGATTACCATCATTATTGACATCTACTACGGTTACTGAACGTGGTCTAGTATCAGTTGGATAAGTAGTTTGTGCAGAAAACGTGCCGCTACCAAGATTGAAGAGAACACTAATATTATTTGAACCGTAGTTCGCGACGACAAGATCAGCTTTGCTATCATCATTGACATCGACTGCTACTACTGATATTGGCTGTACGGCAGTTGCGTACGTAGTTTGAGTAAGAAATGTACCATCGCCATGATTGAAGAGAACACTAACATTCTTGGAATTTATATTTGCAACAATAATATCAGGGCTGTCATCGCCATTAACATCCGTTACTACTACTGATCGTGGATTAACGCCAGCTCCATAAGTTACTTGTGAATAAAACGTTCCATTACCTACATTGATGAGCACGCCAACAGTATTTGTGTCATAGTTTGCGACAACAATATCGGGTTGGTTATCATTGTTGACATCTACTACTGCTACTGAACGTAGAATACTGCCAGTTGGGTAAGTAGTTTGTGCAAGAAATGTTCCATCACCACGATTGAAGAGAACACTAACATTGGCCGAACCTTCGCGTCCAACGACAACATCAGGTTTTGTATCATTATTGATATCGATCACTGCTATTGCCCATGGACGTATGCCAACTGAATAAGTGACTTGACTGCCAAATGCAACCAAATCTAGAAAATAGAACGCTTATTTTACTAGTTTATACTGTAAAAACTACAACAGTATCTACTGTAGACATGCAATATCTCAATTATTTCATCGTTCAGAAACTTTTCATTGAACTATCAATTTGGTTACTTAATCCTTGAGAACTTACTTGTTTCAACCTTCGCAGTCGTCGTTGTTGTTGTAGTCGTCGTAGTGGTTGTAGTTGTAGTAGTAGTTGTTGTTATGCTTGATAGTTCGTCTGATTCGTCAATGTCAACAACAGTAGACATTTCATCTGAGTCCTCAATATCATCGACAGTAGTTAATTCAGTCGATTCGTCAATGTCGCCAATAGTAGAAGTTTCAACCGTTTCTACAGTGTCAATGGCAGTCGAACTTTCATCCAATTCATCAATATCAACAAGAGTAGAAATTTCATTTGATTCGTCAATATCACTTGTAGTAGAACTCTCAATCGTTTCCACAGTGCCAAAGACAGTAGAACTTTCACCCGATTCATCAATATCACCAATAGTCGAAATGTCACCCGATTCATCAGTATCACTTATAGTAGAAGTTTCAGCCGTTTCCACAGTGTCAAAAACAGTCGAAGCTTCATGTGTTTCGTCAATATCATTGGCTATAGAAGTTTTATCTGATTTCACGGTGCCAATAACAGTAGAAACTTCATTCGATTCATCAATATCTCCGACCGTAGACAGTTCGCTTGGTTCCTCAGTGTCAACAATAGTTGAAGTTTCACTTGATCCGCTAATGGCATCAGCGGTAGAAGTTTCTTCTGGCTCTTCAGGTTCTTCAATAGCGCTAGCAGTAGATGTTTCACTCGGTTCCTCAGTATCAACGATAGTCGAAGTTTCACTCGATCCGCTAATACCACCAGATGTAGATGTTTCACTTGGTTCTTCAATGCCTTCAGATGTAGATGTATCGTTCGGTTCTTCAATGCCTCCAGATGTAGACGCGTCTTCGGGTTCTAGAATACCACCAACAGTAGATGTTTCATCGATGTCAGTAGAACTGGTCATTTCGCTCGATTGATCATTATTACTAGAAGTAGACCTTTCTTCGATTAGGTCGCTACTATCAGAATTACTAAAGCCGGATGTAGTCCCATGATCCGCTGTAGTTGATTCATGCGCTTCAGTATTCTCAATCCACAGAGTCGTATGGTCTTTCGTGTTAAAAGAACTTTCTGTATTCCAAATACCGTCTGTGCTAAAATCCAGAGCTGTATTCGTTAAGTCGTTGGTGCTCGAAGAAATATCGGTAATGGCTTCATGTTCCGTGATTAAATCGGTATCAGTACTTCTTTCTGGAGTTTTACTTAAATCATTCGCCGTACTTATTCCATCTTGTGTATCTAAATAGACATTGCCACTGGTTGTTTGTAATGTACTAGAATCGACGACGCCATTTGTTTCCCCTTCTGTACTCAAATACATGTCATCAGTGTTCCGTTCCGCAATAGTCGAATCCAATGATGAAATACTTTCTGGTTTGGTGCTTACGTCAATATCAGTAATTATTCCAAGTTGCGTACTCAACTCTGAGCTTCGTGGATTACTATCATCAGTGGTGCCAATAACAATAGCATCTGTAGCACTGTGTGTACTTGACTCAGTGCCACTATTTGTCTCTTCAACTATCGTTGAGATAATGTCGGGAGATATCACACCTTCACTGATAGTGCCTTCCATCGTAAATCCAATTGATAGAGTTGTAACTTCATCGGTAGACATTCCCCTTGAAGCCATTGTACTATCTAGACTATTGCTTGCAGTAGATGAACTTGTTCCGCTGTCTGTGCTACCGTCAATAGCCTCACCTGTACTACGTTGAGTGCTAATATTACTGGATGAGTCTGCGACGCTACCTGTACTTTCGGTGCCACTCGCAGTATATCGTGTGATAGTATCACTTGATTGGTTGGTTTCACCATCTGTACTTCCAGTGCCAGTTCCAGTTGCAGTATGTTGTGTGGTAACATCACTTGATGGGCCTGTTCCACTACCTGTACTTCCGATGCCAGTTCCAGTTGGAGTATCTTGTGTGATAGTATCACTTGATAGGCTAGTTTCATCATCTGTACTTCCAGTGCCAGTTCCAGTTGCAGTATATTGTATGGTAACATCATTTGATGGGCCTGTTCCACTACCTGTACTTCCGATGCCAGTTTCAGTTGGAGTATCTTGTGTGGTAACACCACTGGATGACCATGTGCCGCTATCTGTACTTTCGGTACCAGTCGGAGTATATCGTGTGGTAGTACTACTTGATGGGCCTGTTCCGCTACCTGTACTTCCAGTGTCCGTTGCAGTATTTTGTGTCATAGTTCCATTTGATGGATCTGTTCGGCTGGCTGTACTTCCTGTACCAGTTGAAGTATCTTGTGTGATAGCACCATTCGATGAGCCTGTTACGCTACCTGTACTTCCTGTGTCAGTTCCGGCTGTAGTATGTTGCGTGGTAATATCACCGAACGGACTTGTTCCACTGTCAGTACTTCCTGTGCCCGTTGTCGTTATTGAATGTTGGGTTGTAATTCCGCTCGTTCCGTTACCTGTGTTTCCTGTGTTTCCTGTGTCAGTTGTAGTATGTTGTGTAGTAACACCACTGGATAGTCCTGTTTCGCTATCTGTACTGCCTGTGCCAGTTCCAGCTGAAGTGTGTTCAGTTGTAAGATGACTGGTTGTACTACTATGGCTAGTGTCATCTGTACCACCGTGAGTACTAATTTCATTAGATGGAGTTTTGCTGGTGGAAGTACGTTCAGTGTTTTGTTGTGTTGATCCGCTTGTGATTTGACTTGTATTATTGTCAATTGTGTGACCTGTGCTAGGCTGAGTGCTGATATCGTTTGATATGCTTGGTGCGATTGTTGTATTTGTCGTACCGATCGGTGTAGTACTATTGCTGGTGGGACTCGTACCTGTGTTAGTTTCAGTTGAACTGTTTGAAGCGTCGCTGTGAGTACTGTGTTGAGTGGTAATCGTGCTTGATGGACTCACTTCAATTTCTGTAGTGGTTTGTTGAGGACTGACACTTATGGAAGCATTAGTTCCTTGATCGGTATTCGTAGTATCCGTAGCAGTTGAAATGGTTGTTTCGCCTGTGCTCGGTGTTTGTTGTGTTAAAATCTCTGCTAATTTTTCTTCTGTGGTTGTTGTGTCGCCTTGCTGGGATGTTATGGAGGGTAACACAGTCTGTGAAGTTATACTAGTGCTCTGTGATGAATTTGATTGAATAGTTTGGCTCGCTAAAGAAAAATACATGTACTAAGTAATCCCAGTAATAGGAAATTATGTTAATGCACTTACCTGGTGCGATCGAATTGAATGAACAGAAGGTGAATTGAACATTTACTGAACCGTTCACAGTCGGAATCATCAATTGGAATTTGGATCGTAGCACAGAAAGGGTATGACGAACTGTTTCCTTGTATTTGTTTCTGCATTTAATGAGAGATGCACAGCCAGCTGGATAGTTGAAAGTGAAAACGATATTACACCAGTCGCTAGAGTTACATGCTGTTGTAGCACCTTCATCGGGTGTTGCTCTTCGCTTTTTAGCCGTATTGATCGAAGATTTTGGAATAAATTGAACGGAATTGACAGAAACTCCTTTCAGATTTAATGTTTCCATAAACTATAAAGAAACAAGAAAACTAGTATGATGTCCATGGAGAAGAAAACAGCATACGCGGTTAGACAATGTGGATAAATCGATATTGCTTAATGATATCACATTGATTGTATTAATGCTATATCCAACAGTAAGAGATACTACAATAATTAATGAAAAGAGTTTTGTTTATAAGAAATATATTAGAAATCGAAAGGTTAACGTACAGGAATCGTTTGCGACCGTATTCACTGTGTTTGATTGTAGATAAAGTGGTATCAGACCGAGAATGATGACGAAAGCAACGAGAGCCATGCAGAGTGTACAACATAGACATGTAAGTGGCACTGTTATCCTAGAGAAAGCAGAGAAAAATATTCGTAGAAATATTAATATCGTTTCATATGTCTACTTACCATGGTGATCCAGTCGAATGCTTGTTGTCTAGTTGTTCTTTATTTGTTGCTTCGTGAAGCATAATGTAGAACACTTAAGCAACGAATCTTATTAAATTTATGACCGTAGTCAAATGATATAATAAAATATTTTTGAAATGAGAGCTATATCGTTTTTATAGTCTTTATATGCGTCGTTTCGTCGATGTAAATTAAATAGGTAAAAATATCTTCAATTATTGATTATCTCTTTCTTTCTCTTTTAGAGAGAAAATTGCAAGTGCATATAGGAGAAAATCCAGACGATTATTTATCTTGATTATGTTTATCATATACATTTTGCAATCATTGCTGACGTAGAAAAACACTCATCTACTCATTTTATATTGACAGGTAATACCTAAATCGGTAGAATGGAAACGAAAGAGGATCGATTTTTCTTTCTTTTCTGTTCGTAATAAATATTCTCTAGCCAGTCATCGAAAATAAATTGACATATATTTGACGATCTACTTGATTAATCAAATATTTGAGTGTTATGCAAAAGAAAGATGTGTAGACAAAAATCATGAAAAAAACAAAATCTATCAAGTGTGACGAGTAAGATTAGTGTGAAAGCGTTAGCAAAAATAAACATACGAAAGAGATGCACATCGACCTTTTCTCAGGGCATTTTTAGGGTTTACTTTTAGCGACACTAGAGAGTTATTGACTTGTTTAAATAATTTACACGGATGATAATCGATACACAATTCTTGTAAAGAAGCAATACAAAAAACGTGAGTTTTATTTTCAATGACGTATTCAATTTATGTTCATTACTCAATAACCGTATTGTGCACGCGAATAACAATAATATACACATGATGCTTTTTATTGTGAATATCATCGTGACTTATTGATTTGTTTTGTGCGCCATCTATTATAACTTCTATCTTATCGTGTTATCATATGATTCATGCGTGATTTATTGAATCAACATTCTATATTCTTCTATATCATAGCATAAACAAAATTTTTAATGGGATTGACAACAAGTACTGAAAATAAACTTGAATTATTAACATCCGCCATATCAGCAATTATCGGATTAGAATTGCAATCATCTGCTACTCCGGAAGAAAATCCACGAAAAATTTGTCTATTTAACTATCATGATAAAACATATTCGTATGGTTCTGTGGGTGTTGCTGACGCCACACGAATAGAAGATGAAACAAATAAGATTACGATATTTGTGAAAACATTGACTGGTCAAACGATTATATGTTCCATAAATTCCAGTAATGCAGTTGGTGATTTAAAACTTGTAATCAAAGAGAATGCAAACATACCAGCTAATAAACAACGCATCATATTTGCTGGTCGACAATTGAATGATGAACAATTATTATGTGATTGTAATATACAAAATGAATGTACAGTACATCTAGTTCTTCTACTTGGAGACGACAATGAATCCTGCACTATTTTGGATCCTTCTAGTATGGACCCTGTTCATGATTATGATTTTCGAAATATAAAAGATCAGAATAGAAATTTTATACGAGGTGGAATAAAATATATTCGTCCATGTGGTTGGCAACGTTTTGCTATTAAAGTTTCCGGTAGATTTGAGAATATGACATGGCTACGCTGTAGCAATGATCCGGGCGAATGGCCCGTATCATATCATGGAACTGGTCAATACGATGGAAAAACTATTGCTATGCAAGGAAGTGAACTAACAAATGGAAAAGACTTTCCATTTCGATATGGTGTTTATACCACTCCTGATATTAAAGTAGCAGAAAAATATGCTGTTAAATTCACTTACAATGGCTCAGATTATTTAGTTGTGTTACAGAATCGTGTTAACCCTGAAACATTACAAAGAATACCTGCTGATGAGCAAACTGATATTGGTGAATACTGGATTAATCCTAGTGATAAAGATGTACGTCCTTATGGCATTTGCATCCGAAAAGTATAGATGACTTTATTAATTCAAACGACGACAAACATCATTTGGTCCCATCTTCTACCATAGTACGTTTAAATAATAGATCAGCATCCATCCCTCAACTTTTTTTTCTTCTACGTATAACCGCGATAGATTCTCACACTAATTATTTGTCATCAATTTATACATTCATCATTACTACCAATTCACATAAAGAGAAAGAGGTATACTGTCAGTATGCTAGGAGAACACTAGCAGTTTTGTTCTCATTGTTTGTCACAATAATATCAGGTTTATAATCACTATTCACATCGACAACTGCAATACCAAAAGGATTCGAACCAGTCGTGTAACTTTTTTGTAAACCAAATGAATCGTTGCCTATATTGACAAGTACAGCAACAGTGTTCGAAGCATAATTTGCGACGATCATATCAGGCTTAGTGTCACAATTAATATCGACGACGGCCACATCCCATGGAGCATTACCAGTTGAATACGTTTTTTGTGTCATAAATGTGCCATTACCATAGTTGACGAGAACACCAACATTGTTGATGCCAGCATTGGTAATAATAATATCAGGTTTGTTATCATTATTGACATCAGCTACAGCTATACCATGAGGAGTAGAACCAACTGAAATAACTATTTGTGTTGTAAATGAACCGTTTCCAATGTTGAAAAATAAACTAAGACTATTATCAGCAGAATTTGTAACGATAATATCCGGCTTATTGTCATTATTGACATCGGCTATTGCCATACCATGAGGCTCTAAATTCGTTGCATAAGTTATCTGTGCATAAAATGAACCATTTCCTTTATTTATGAAAATACCGATACTGTCGCCATAATAGTTTGTAACAATAATATCGGGCTTGTTGTCATTGTTAATATCAACAATAGAAACTGCAAATGGACCGATGCCTGTTGAATAAATTTGTTGTGCAAGAAATGTTCCATTACCACTATTGAAAAGAATTCCAATGTTATTATTTCCTAAATTAGTAATAATAATGTCTGATTTATTATCATTATTGACATCTTGCACTGCTACCATAGATGGATAGCTGCCAGTTGTATAAACTGTTTGTGTCATATACGTCGTATTGCAAAAAGATGCTAAAAAAGTTTGTTTTGTTTTTTTTTGTGATGAGAATGTTCTTTATTTTGACTTACTAGTACATATTTTTGCTAGGGAACAAACGAGTTCGAAAGGATCCTGACGACACCATTGATCATTTAAACAAGAACTGTTTGCATAACGTTGATTGATACATTGAGTTCCATTCCAAAATGAATGAACTGGACATTGACATGTATCGTTAGTTGAACAGGTCAGATATCGACTCTCTTTACATTGTGAACAAGGTTGTTGAAAAGTAGTGAATAATGCTGGAGTATATTTTATAAAGCCCACTTGTGAACTTGCGACTGTCGAGACTAATTGGCCTGTATTGAGTTCACTCTCAAATAAACGACACACAAGAGACAGTGAATCGTAATCAAACGTACGACATTGCGTGTTTTTATTGCAGACTAAATTTTATAGGTATCAGTATGTTGTTTATTAAATCAAATAATTCATTCTTATCAGCACCACATCGCAAAAGTGATGGAACAGAATATGTTTGGAGTAATTCAATAGAATTAGGTGGTTGAAAACTTTTACCAGAATCACTGATGTCAAAGTATGATTTAGGAACGGTTTGCGAATTAACTCTTGGAAAAATAAAACGAACAACCGTACATATGATTACTAATTGATACATCAATAGACCAAAGTATAAATTCAAATTGCTAATAGAAATCAAGAACATGCGTTCGTTCTTGCCTTTTTTTCTGTCGACAAAAAATGAGATGAAACTAATTATTATTATTATTTTTTTTGCGTGATTTTTAGAAGTATATACAAGCAAATAAAGACTAGTCCAAAAAAGCAGAAATATTTATTTCATATTAGCCGAAGAGTGCATCAATTCGTTGAAACCAAAAAAAAGCAAACATGACATTAATCATAATTCAAACACTCAAGAAGACCTTAAAAAACATGTTCTACAAATTAAAATCAATTATGTATATTTGCAGTAAATATTATACGTAGTATTACATACATAAATATCCTACTAATATAAATTGAATCCTTTTTCGCTTATGTGAATTTATATTTTTTCAATCAAATATGTCAAATGCAACGATACAACATATTGCAAATGTTTTTCCGGTTAATGCCGATGCTTTAAAACCGGATCCAAAATCACCGAAACCTCGCGAAATTATCCGAGATTTTAGTTTGAACACATCGACTCATGGTATCCCTGGCATTGCACGAAGTGAAAGTTTACAGAATTGTATTTTTTGGACAGTTTCATTCTTATCATTCGTTGGTATAACATGTTATTTTATTGTACAAGCTATATTTGCTTATTTCGAATATCCAACATTGACATCAATTAATTTTCTTGCCGAATGGCCACAAACATTTCCAGCTGTGACCATTTGTAATTATTCACCGTATCGTTTTGATAAACTTATTGAACCGTATTTAAATTTTACGAATGAATATAATCTAACGAATCGAACAACGTTTTCACCTGAACAAGCATTGATTATTTCACGATTTGTTCAAGAAAAATTAAATCGAAATGAATCATTAAATGACTTCTTCTATCCACTCAGTTCAATGCTCATCAAATGTACTTTCAATGGTGTTACTTGTTCGAAATATGATTTCGTTCAATTTACTTCGCCTCTCTACGGTCTTTGTTATACATTCAATGCTCAATCGCAAAAAATCAATAATGGAACTCTTCGTTATAATAACGAAAATGGTTATAGTGGTGTACTTGAGCTTGATTTATATATACATAGTCATCAATACGTTCCATACGTTGCTGATGGTATATATATAAAATTCAATTTTTGATCAGTTCTCGATGAATTTTGTTTTTATGTCACATATATATATAGGCATTGGTATAGTCACAATGATACACGATAATACACAATTACCGTTGATTGATCGAGCTGGTATTCAACTTATACCAGGTCGAAAACATAAATTCGGTTATACGAAACGAGCGAATAGATTTCTATTGAAACCATATACAACATGTAGTTATCAACTGACTCCAGGAATGGCGGCTATGTTCAGTCAATTTGAAGGTACAAATTATACTTATGGAGAAGAAATG
>Ga0097677_1002140_pt1 | contig 10507 bp, 5 predicted proteins | sample ThiBiot_500_biof_FD_72842 | JGI IMG/M metagenome (GOLD analysis project Ga0097677, IMG submission 72842) | Wastewater bioreactor microbial communities from Cape Town, South Africa - Thiocy_expt_500_biof - 1398105537950 (version 2) (version 2) ...
TATTTGGCGAAACAATTGATATTGCCGTTGGAAATTGTTTAGATCGTTTTGCACGATTAATCAAATTATCCAATGATCCAAGTCCAGGATATAATATTGAACAATTAGCTAAGAAAGGCGTCAATTACATTCCATTACCATATACAGTCAAAGGTATGGATGTGTCTTTTTCGGGTATATTAAGTCATATTAAATCATTAACGACGGGAAGTAAACAAACACGACGAAAAGATAATCAATTAAAATCGAATCAATATACAAACGAAGATCTTTGTTTTTCATTACAAGAGACAATTTTTTCGATGTTAGTCGAAATAACTGAACGTGCATTGGCACATGTTGGAAGTAAACAAGTACTGATTGTTGGTGGTGTTGGTTGTAATGTACGATTACAGGAAATGATGGGTGTTATGTGTAGAGAACGGCAAGCAACGGTTTGTGCGACAGATGAACGATATTGTATTGACAATGGCGCGATGATCGCTCAAGCTGGTTATGAAATGTTTCAAGCTGATAAAGATCGAAAAGGAATGTCTTTAGATGATACATCTTGTTCACAACGATATCGAACAGATGCAGTTTATGTTAATTGGAGAGAAGATTAATTTTAAAAACAAAAAATATTACATTTTGTTTTGTTTTCTCGTTTTTTTTTTCTGTGTGAATAAATCCCAATGGATTGCTTGTTTTTTAAGATAGAAAATGTCGACAGCTAAACTTCGGTATGCGAATCAATTAGAAATTATTCGTAGTGAAGAAAAAGATCACTATATGATTCAACAATTAACACAACAAATCAATGAATTATATACAAAATTATTTGGTTTAAGTCATTTTCATATTTATGAACCTTATTTTCATTGTTTAAGTGAATTTCTTTATTATTTAACAACAACATTAGCTAATCGACAGACAATTGGCGAAGAATATGTCTGTTTAATTCAATATGATCCACAACGAAAGAAAATTCCAACAATTCATCGTCGTTTTCTTATGATTTGCTTTCGAGTATTCGGAAATTTAGTTACAAAATATTTTCTAACATCATATATTATTCAACCAATGGCAAACGAATATTTTCATCCGAAATTATCATCACAAACTATTGAATTACTTTCACAATTTCTAATAACATTGATCGAAAAATTACACAAAATATTCTTCTATTTAACAGGCACATCCTATCATTTAAGTAAAACATTAACCGGTATTCGTTATTTAATTTACACGCGTTCGACATCGGAAAGTTTACAATTCGAATCGAAATTTCAAACGACAATGAAATTTCTTAGTATATGTCTTTCAATTCAATATCTTATTGAATCCTATCGTTTATTAAAACAAATTTCAATATCTATAACTCAACATCGTCATCAATTAGATCTCCTATCTCAAGAAGAAAACGAGAATGAACAAGCAATTTCAACGGATGACTCAATATCATCAAAAGATATCGTTCAATGTCCATTATGCTATGAATTAGCTATTTCAAATGTTGCACTTGTGCCCGAATGTGGACATGTTTTCTGTTGGAATTGTATACATACTTGGGTGATAGACAATCAAACATGTCCGCTATGTAAAACATCAACGATGCAATCGCGTATTGTTCATTTGATTAATTATTAATCGTTTTCTTTTGTATTATTAAATAAAAATTCTACTATTATAATTCTGTTTTTTTCGATTAATTAGAAACGACGTGTTGATTTTAGAAAATTTCTCTATTTGATGTTTATAAAACGACTTATTTATTTTAGTAAATCGTTCTCGAATTATTTGAAAATGTCGACATTTACATCACGTACGAATATTGTTACAGGAAATCAAGAATGGGTATTTGTTGACGATGATGATTTCGATTATCAACAAGAATTAGCTCGTTCAGCGTTTGCTGATATGCTTCATGATCATGAACGAAATGTACAATATCAAAAAGCAATCGAAAAAACGATTGAAAATCTTTCGAAAACAAATAAAACTATACATGTTTTGGATATTGGCACGGGCACAGGACTTCTTTCGATGATGTCAGCCCGAGCATTAAATCGCGTATCAAATCCATCACATATAACTGCATGTGAAGTTTTTCAACCGATGGCTAAAATAGCCAAGAAATGTATAGCCAAAAATCATCTATCCGATCGTATACAAGTTATTGATAAACGTTCGACTGAACTTGATCTCGACAAAGATCTACAAGGCGATCGAATAAATATGATTGTTGCTGAAGTTTTCGATACGGAATTAATTGGTGAAGGTGCTTTACGAACATTTTCTGAAGCTTGTCGACATTTAACTATCGATAAAGATAATCTTCGTATTGTTCCAGCACGTGCAACTATTTATATACAATTCGTTCAATCATCGACATTACTCGATTTTCATCGATTAAAAAATCTCTCAAATCAAAAACGAATCGTTATACCCGATGAATGTCGACATTTAGCTGGAAATACAATATTCGATTTGAATATCAACGAATTACAAGATTCGATTCGTCCATTATCCGATCCTATACCAGTCTTTCATTTTGATTTCAAATCATTGGATACATCGAACAATTTTATTGAAGAGAAACTTCTCGAAAATATTCGTTGCCATTCATCAGGACAAATCGATGCGTTTATTATGTGGTGGAATCTTGACATGAACGAAGAGGGTGACATTCAATTAGGTACAATACCCATCTGGTGTTTGAGTGATCCCGAACAAAAAGCAAATATTCAATGGCGAGAACATTGGATTCATGGGATATTCTATCCTCAACAATCAAAAATTGTTCAAGCTAACGAACGATTATCTTTATATTGTTATCATGATGAATATAGTCTTTATTTTGATATTGGCAATCGAACATATCCATCTCGTTCATTTCCACCCTCGTTTCTTAGTCGGTTAGCTTTGGCTGGATTTAATAATGAACAACGTCGAAAGAAATATCTTCAAGGTTTAGAAGAATTATTTTCAAATTCATCATCGATTCAACATTGTTTACATGTTGGTGATGGTCTATTACTTCCATTGTTGATACTCGAATATTATCCACATATTCAATTGAGTATTTTACAATCGAATAATACACATTTAGCACGAATTTTAGAAGCTATACTTTCGAATTCAACAACGAAATTAAATTATCGAATGATTTCATCATTGGAAAATGAAGAAAATTTTCAATATGAAACAATTGACGCCATCATTTCCGAACCATTTTTCACAAAATCAATTCTACCATGGGACAATCTACATTTCTATTATTTCATCGAACAATATCGTTCGAAATTTCGATCAGATACGAAAATATTTCCATCGAAAGCACGTCTACGTTGCATAGCATTGGAATTCGATAATTTACATAAGATTCGTTCGTCGGTTGGTCAATGTTGTCAATTTGATTTGACACCATTCGATGAAGAAATTCTTGCTGCATCTTATCAAGTCGATGCAGCAATCGAACCGCAATCATTATTTGAATATTCATCGAAAAAACCAACATTATCACCGATCATTGATCTATTTGAAGTCGATTTTCAACAAAAATCTCTCGAAAATCAAATCAAACAATTGAATCTCGAAATTCCAATGCAAGAAAACGGTATTTGTAATGGTCTAGCATTTTGGATTGATTATCAATTGAATGAAAATAATTGGTTAACAACAGGTATTGAACATGAAAATGATTCTTGGATGAATTATTCGAAACAAGGTGTTCATCTTCTACGAAAATCGATACATGTCGAAAACGGAATGAAACTTAATGTTACGACAGGTTTCGATTTTAGACAAGGACAATTTAGTTTTGATATTATTTATAAACAATAAAATATGTTTTTTGTTTTTTGTTTTGTTAAAATAAAACTTGTTTGCAACTGATGATTTTTTTCTAAGATTCTTTTTCCTCGAATATTACATTTATGAGTTGTTCGTGTTCTTTCTAATTAATAAGATAGCATACAAAATTGCTCCAATTATCCTAGAAATAAAACAGCACCAAACATGTTCCTGTATCCAAGTACAAAATGAAGAAGAGATTTTTTTGCTAAGAAAAAATGAATTCATTTCATTTTAACAATTCATCATCTCAATTGATTATATCGAATGACACGGTGAGCTATCGCGATTTCATTCGTGCAAATGAACAACAATTTGTTTAATCACGCTATCGCTAAGGTAAATATTGATGTTGCTGTTGCATTTACCTTCTGTCGTGTCTTTCAATGTTTGATGCCAACTTGATGCTTGACTATTAGTCTGTTCTTTTTCTCTTAGATCAAGTAGTAATGCACATTTGCAAGCAACAGGCTTATATACTTCAACACATGCATCATGCATATACAATCCTGCATCTACCTGAGCTGAGTATACGGACAGACGCTGAGAGAAAAAGAAAAACGACCGAGAGAAGAAAAAGCTGATGCCGTCTATGTGCCTTCAGTCAATCTGTCGACTATCGCGCTTCAGAAGACATCTAACAAGTTGATAATAGCCATTCATTTTCATTTCACTTGTTAGCTATACTTTCTCTTTCTCGTCCATTCCATTTATTTATTTCATTCGTCCGTCGATATAGTACAACGAACGGACGAAAATATATCGTTTGCTTTTTAGTAAGTATGTATGTATTCATGTACGTGCTTGTGTCTGTAATCTTGCAATTCAAATAGACGTGTTCTTTTGCTTAACAGCATCTATTTCATCATAGAAGCACAGCAGTTACAAGGCAACTAGCAATTCTATAAAAATAAACGGACGAACGAACGAACGAAAAAGAAAAATGAAACAAATTTTCTGGCAAGCAATCAACCATTCAAAATTAGTAATAATCATAATCGTCAGTTTGAAATAGAATCGAGTTTGTTCATGGTCATCATTCGTAGTACTATTATTAGTCGTCAATCATAGATTGAAATCGATTTTAATAGTCATTCTATTTTTTATTGTTAGAAAAGTTTGTCCGAGATAGTTTTAATAGTATAAGCAGGCGAGAAAAGAAATGTTGTTGTTGTTTTTTTATCGGCATATTCTAGCACTAAGCAACGTGCTACCAACGGGTACAAGTGGATATAAAAATCGAAAGAAAACGGGGGAAAAAAGAGAAGAAAAGAAAGAGAACGGTCAAAAATAGAGGCGGTGACATAGTGTGACGGTAGTCATTTTTTGTTTGTATTCTCGATGTTACTAGTCATTCGTTTACATGTCCAGTTTTACATACATAATCATGTTTCGTCAAGAACAAAAAATATACAAGCGAATCTTCTTTGTTACGATTCTAATTTCTCATTTGTCATGCCGACTAATATTAGAACAGTTGACAAATGACTTACTAGTTTTTCTCGTGTCCTATATATCCGTAGATGTGCGTAAAAATCGTCCATAAGAGTTATGATATTTTACAAGTAAGAAAAGAATTTCTCATGAAGTAGAACGAAGCGCGAGATTTCAACACCCTCAAAAACTGAGATAATAGACAGAATTACTTTGTATTTAGAAAGTCACATGGTAGTAGATACGAGTACTTCTAATTAACGTCTTGAATGTGCCTACATTGGTACCTTTGGTTTCTGTCCGAGTACGTAACAATACGTTACAAGCAAAGCTGAGTAGACATTTTTTAACGTACTCCTTAATCGTTGTTGCCTTGATTGAATTCGAAAGAAAAAAAACCGAGAAGAAGAACTAGATAGAAACGAAAATATGTACTTGTATATTATCAAAAGAGAATTAGACGCTTGTCTATAGTTTTGCTTTTTTTCTTCTCCTCTTCTCTAGTCCTATGTAAAGAGAAAGGTGATTCGAACTATATATCCTCTTCTGCTACTGCATTCGGCTTGTCGTATTAGTCTGTGCCTGCACCAGCTCGACGCACATATATGCACATGCGTCTATTCTTCTCTTTTCTCCTTCTTCGACAAGGCAGACAGCAGAAGCATACACGCGGCAATACACGCAGTCATCATCATATCGGAAGACACAGAGAGAGAGAGAGAGAGTGAAAATCGACAACATTATCGACGGTCAACGCGATTTGGCTTTTTGTCATTGCAAGTTTTATTGCTTTGAAATAGTATATTTTAGATTAGATCAATAATTCGATAATTTCTTTTTAAACAAAATGATGATGAACACGCCCGTCGATGCTGACGGAACGGCGTTCATTTGTCCTGAATGCAGTTTTAATGGTAAAAGTTTACCTGAATTAATTAGCCATTTAAATGAGGCACATAGCGAAGGTTTGTTTACAATTGTTTTTGTTTTCTCTATTTGATCAAATTAATTAACATGTGTTCTTCATTTTTCTTCGTAGAAACGGCAATTAAAAGTGAAGCACCACCGAAAATTCCTGTATCAATCACACAACCTGAAAAACGGTCTAGACGTAAACCAGCTTTTAGTCATCAAGTAGATAGACATGAGTTTTTGTTCTTCTTCAAATTTATCGATTGAAAATAAAACCTAGATTGTTTCACAAGCACCTCGTCCAACTTCAACATTATTCAATCAACGATCTTCATCTAACACTGAATCAGGTTTGTCTATTTTGTTTGTTTGATTCAATTCAAAATTATTCTTTGTTTAGAATCGAATGAACTTTGGAATCGTTCATCAACATCAGACAAAACTAGCACAGCATTTCTTTCAACTCTTACAGATGATTCATCATTATCCATGATTAGCGATGAAAATACAAATATAAATCTCAATTCGAAACAACTGACACCGACAATTAACAACATGGCTAAACGTAATCCAAATGTTTTACATTCAATTCTTAGTCAACAACGACCAATAGCGCCAAAAAATGGATCACCAACATCAATGAAAAGTATTGCACACGAAAAAAAACCAAAGTCAAAAATCGAATTTATCTTCTATTCATTTTAGTAACACCTGCATCTTCACCATCGATATTACCAATGATAAATTCTTCACCTGGCACAGATAATTCATTTTTCTCACCAACAAATCATTCAATACAACCGTATAGAAAAAATTTTCAATGTCGAATGTGTCGTTTAACTTATAAAGTATTTTCTTTTGTCTTTCGCATATTCAATTGACGTTTTGTTTTTTTTTTTCGTTAGAATTTTCATGATTGTACAGCTCATATACGTAAAAAACACGAGATCAGTCATGCACAAGCTGGTCGTTATGTTGAAAAGCTCGATACTGACGCGCCATTACCTCCATCAGCTACGGGCAATTATAAATTTCGTGTCAAAGGCGGCAAATCTCTTTCAGCACAATCGAAAATCTTTCAATGTAAATATTGTTTATTTACAAGTCCTTGGTCGAAAGATATCAGTCGACATCAACGTGACATTCATCCAAATTATCCGCCGCATATCCTGCAAAAAGACTATGCTGAACATGATCAAGAAGTTAATAATAATCTCGAAGAACAACACGATAGTAACGAAAGTCTATCATCGAGTTTCTTAATCGATCCTGTACAAGCATTTGGCGAAGTTATTAATACGACACACGATGAAGTTAATGAAAATGAAGAAGAGACAGATGATGAAGAGAACAGCAATGACCATGATGATGACGATAATAATGACGATGATGATGATGATGAAGAAGAAGAAAGTGAAATGATGATGACTGATACAATCGATGATGATGAAGAAGATGCGCTTTGGAAATATCAACAAGAAATAAATCAATTATCTGAAAGCGATATTTCATTGATCAATAATAATAATATCAATTCAACATATGCATTAGCAAGACGTTTTAAAAAATTCCGATGTCCACATTGTGAACATTCAGCACCAACATTAACTAAACTTAAACTTCATGTTGCAACACATATCAATATTAAGCCATTTATGTGTTCGATATGTGGTTGGAGAGCTAATCTTCGTTGGTATATTCAATGTCATGCGAAAAAACGTCATCCAAATCAAAATCTCGAAATTCTACAATTATCACCGGAAGAAGCCGAACAAACGATCGATGCGTATATGAAAGAACGTGGTATTGAAAATAAATTATCGAATGGTCAAGATTCGAAACGTCGTTATCAATGTTCATTATGTCAATTTCGTTCGAATCATCCGAAATTTCTTGAACAACATATTGCACAAAATCATCCAACTAAAACAACGAAAAAACCGAATGAACAAGATGAAAAACTCTATTCGAAATTTCTTATTAAATCATCAAACAAATCGAATCATTCCGATGAACAAAATAAATCTCAAACATTATACAATCGTTCAAGTTTAATTCAATCCGATGGAACGATTCTTCTGCCCGATCCATCACAAATTGTTTATCCAAATTTTTCTTCACATCCAAATTTCAATCTCAATCGTTTATTCTACTGTGCATTGTGCTATCGTGGTTATCGTTGGCGTTACGATGTTAAACGACATCATAAAACAATGCATGAAACGCCTGAAGATGAAGCGGCATTAGGCTTATCAATGAGTCCAAAATCTGTTAAATGTCGAAATAAAGAATTCAATCGAAATTTTCGTTATCTCGAATATGTTCCACAATTCGATGGTTTAATATCAGCATCGATGTCAAGTGTGAATAATCATAACAATCACCACCAACAACAACATCATCATCATCGCCAATCTCTTTTTTCAATGAAAAATGAAAATCATTTTGAACACGAAAAAAAACTCGACGATGAAAACGATGAAAGTCATATGGATGATGATTTAAAATTAAGCATAGCCGATGCACGAACTGTCGATGTCACCGAAGATGAAGCAGCTGCTTTGCTTATGATTGAACCATATAAATCATCGGATCAAAGTTCGATTTTAGTTCACGATCATTCCGAAGAATCGGCAATTGTCTTCGATGATGATCGACAGAATTATTCACATCATCAAAATAAAGATAAATCACCGGAAATCTTACGAAATTCTCAACGAACATCATCAGGTTTTAAACCGTATCGTTGTCCGTATTGTTTCTATCGAACCAATTGGCGTACAGATTCATTAAGACATATACGTGCACGACATAAAATCGAGCCAACACAAGATGGATATTATGAAATGACGCCCGAAGAAGCTGAAAGTACTTATACGGAATACGAACGTACATTTGGCTTTGTTGTTTCAAAGAAAGTCTTAGGACGTTTTACGGAATTTCGTCATTTGGAATGGAAAGATTTACAACGATCGATCTGGGAGAAAATCAAAGATAAACAAGGTTTCGAACAAATTATTTATGAACGTTTAAGACCAGATAATAATAATAATAATACGGATCTCTTAAGAATCAATCCAATTGATACATCAATCAAACCAATGATAACCTTAAATAAGCATATGAATAGAAATCTTACAAATGTAAAACGAAAACGAATGTTTACATGTATGGAATGTGCATTTCGTTCGTATAAACTCATGGAATTAGATAAACATATTTGTTCAAAATATCAAAAATCTCAACAATCAAAAGTACATGGAAAATGTTTTGTTTCGATTTATCAATGTACAACATGTTCATATCGAACGATAGAAAGAAACTACGCACGAAAACATATTTCTCTTCATCGTTTAAAACAAAAGTTAACAGCAAGATTTTATTATTGTTCATTCTGCGGTTATAATCATCGACGACGTGATCGAATAACTTTACATATAACCAAACAACATTCAGGACAAAGTACATCATTATTAACACGTTCATTTCAATCGAATATAGATGCAGATTTTACATTGAAACAAATTCTTCTACATCGATCATTTATTCAACGACAAATAAACAATCAAAATTCATTACAATCTCGAATATTTTATTGTCAACAATGTCCACAAATTTCAACATCGATCTTAGAACATAATCATCATCAAACATGTCATGAACAAAATTCAAATTCGAAATACAAATGTAATCATTGTTCATTTGCATCGAATTCTTCACTTTACACAAATCAACATAATCTCTTACATTCGAAATCAAATCGATTACTAACGAATAATTATGATACAGAGAATTTGAAGAAAATTGCTGTTTCAACGATATTCAAAGAAACTCTTGGCAAAAATCGTCGATATCATTGTCCATTTTGTGGAACATTTTCATCGAGTACTTCATCATCTGTACTTGATCATATTAAAAATATTCATACTGGGAACAGTAGTCAATTTAATGACAACCTAATTATTGGTTCGGATATGGCCAAAGAAATACTTGCATTAGAAACTGTGACTAATAATCAACGAATGGATACAAGTTGATTATTCTCTACGAGAATGTTTGCTCAAAATCTGTTCACTTGAACTAATTTATCTTCATAGACTAACAGCAACATATTACAATGAATATAAACATAAACTTTTTCTTTTCTTTTCCTTTTTCTTTTTTCGTTTGTATCATGTCAGATGGTTTTGCCTTTTTTTTCTGTTCTGTTTGATTCTAAACTATGATTGAACTACAATTGATATTATTCATTTTTCGTTTTCGTCTTCTTTTTCTTTTTTCTTTTTCCTCTTGGTTATTTCCATGAGTGTGATGTTCTATTTGTCTG
>Ga0097677_1002146_pt1 | contig 10491 bp, 10 predicted proteins | sample ThiBiot_500_biof_FD_72842 | JGI IMG/M metagenome (GOLD analysis project Ga0097677, IMG submission 72842) | Wastewater bioreactor microbial communities from Cape Town, South Africa - Thiocy_expt_500_biof - 1398105537950 (version 2) (version 2) ...
ATAGTACAAAAACGAATCCGAACTAACTTCAATTCTTGTTTAAGAGTGGTACTGATTGTATACCATGTCCGGATGATTATAATACTACGTTTTACAAGTAAATGAAAATTTAATTGCTGAATATATATAAGTAAGAGAAAGAGAATTTGATTTAGATGCTATAAGGCTAATATCTCATCAAATTCACACAATGATTGGGCTGGTGCACGTGAACAATGTCAACAATCAAATGGCGATCTTCTTGTGATTCGTTCGTTGGAAGAAGTCATTTAAACGATTGACTTAGTTAAAAACCGTCATGTTTTTCTTTTAGTATCAGTATTTTGCTCGTTATTTTGGAAATTGGCTCAAAGAATCCATGTAAATTGCCTTTTCACATTTAAATATTCATTGCAATTAAAAATATTCCTAGGATGCTTCAACGAAGTCCATATACTGCAACACATTTTGCTAATGTTTGGTTGGGAATAACGTTAGTCAGTTGGATTGGCGATGGAACTTATCAGTCAGTGAGACCTGGACTGGTTTTAAATAAAAAAAGTCCCTATTGGTGGTAAAAAACAAACAAACAAACTTTCTTTTGAATGAATGTCATCGATTTTGTTTTCGTAGTAAGAATAGTTCAGCTTTTGATCAAGAACCAAATTATACAGGATTGAAAAAAACCGGTGAACGACAAGAATGTGTTGGTCTAGCCGTTTTACCAGGTGGAACTGTTTGTATGAATGATTGGTTTTGTACATGGAGTTCATATTTTATTTGTGAAATTCGTAAGAATTGTATTTTCACGCATAACTATGTTCGTTTTATTTAATTTGCTCAGTTCCACCAATTGACAATTCGACAGAAGACTTCGCTTCACCACAAGCAGCTGAAGAACCGAGTAACTTCAATCGTTATATGTTCATTGGTATTGGTGGATTCGTGCTCGTACTGATTTCTATTGGCATCTATTTCAAATGCTGTAGAAAGGAGAAAATCGAGCCGAACTATTCGAATGAATCGACACTGTCAGACTTATAAATCATCGAAAAACGCTGTATTTTATTTTTTTCTTCTTCCTAAAGATGTCATGTATTGTGTTCGAGACACGACAAAGAACAACAAAATGTTTTTTTTTACCCTTTCGTTCTCTTTCTAAAAATCTTATTTGCGCATTTGTTTACTGCATTCTGTTAGAGGTAGAGAAAAAAAATAACAAAGCAAACTGATCAGATTTTCGGCGAAAATATTTTCAACTACACATTGCATTTTATCTAGATTACCGTTAAATATGGCGTCGAAATTAAATAAACGTTTGTATACAGACATAACACGTTTGAAATTATTGGACAAGGCAGATGCGGAAGTACGTTTTCGAGTTGAGAAAACACCGTTCGATGGCTTTGATGACGAAGAAGAAGCAGCGAATCAAAAACTCGCCGAACATCTTATCACCGGATTGATCTATCCTGAATCAAAAATTTACAATCAACGTGCTTTCCGAATTGAGATGATTTTAACAGATACGTATCCAATGGATCCACCAAAGGTCCGTTTTCTCACCCCTGTCTATCATATCAATGTTGGCTTGGATGGTTCATTTTGTACGGAAATATTACAAAAACAATGTTCATGGACTCCAACAACCTCTCTAGTTGAAGTTCTCAAAGCTGTTGTTAAACATATAGATGAGCCTAGTCTCGAGTATGCATCGAGTGTTGGTTAGTATTGAAATTTGTCTATTTCTGAACGATAGAATTTCGTTGATTTTTAGATTTAGGCAGCCTTTATCGAGATAATCGAAGTGAATTCGAAAGAAAAGCAAACGAATCGGTGCTCAAACACGGTTTACCACGAGACTAATCATTCGGTTGTTTCTCTTCGATCAAATACCCCATTGTATTCTTGATAATCGAACATTGTTTTTCTTTTTCTCAATAAAAGTATACCCGGCGAGATATTACTTTCGTTCTTGTTTTTTCTTTTATCAGCATGTTTTCAGTACGGTGGACTTTGATCTCTGTTAGTATATTTATTTTAGATTAAATTCGAATGACTTATTTGCCAAAACGAGCTTGGATAGAATTCAATCGACTTCAACGATTGAAATCAGAAAGTAAATTTATTATTGACAGTTCGCCATTCACCAATGACGAAGAAATACCAACGGATTTCGTATTTATCGGACGAATTTTTCCGACTTCCGAACCATTTAATCAAACAGCACTTCAGATTGAAATTCAACTATCAACAGAATATCCGGCAAAGCCGCCTGTAATTCGATTTTTAACTCCAGTTTATCATCCAAATGTTGAAGAAAACGGTAGTCGAACTCTCGTTTTTTTTTCTCTTATCTATTCATTTCGATTGAGTTTTAGGTCTAGTTTGCTTAGATATTCTAAGGCATACAGTTGGTTGGAGGCCATCACTGCACTTAGACAGTGTTATCGAAGAATTAATCACTGTAATCGATCATCCCAATTTGAACTACCCTGTAAATGACTGTAAGATTTTGATCAATTATACAAAACTAAAATTGCTTTTTCGTTGTTATTCTTTAGCTGTTGCCAATGAATATTTGTATCATAAGGACATTTACGATAAAAAATTGTTGGAAATTATCCAGAAAAATAAACTACCTCAAATTTAAAGGCTCTGAAATTCTCTCTATGAAAATAGATACTTGTTTTCGATAAAGATTTAAAGGTTTATTCCCATGATGTAGATAGATTCAAAGTAAATAAAACAGCGACGACGAATGTAGCGACTTGGATTTGATGAATAAAATGCACGTAAGAAAAGTTTTCTTCCTATTGGTTGAAAAGTCCGACTTGTCAGGCATTACTCATAAAACTTGTTTTTATGACTAAAAAAAATACCCAGAGAAGAAATAAACTTATTTACTTTGTTTCTATTTTTCTCTCTCTCTCGCATTGCTTCGTATTACTTAAATTTCAACGCTTTATTCACTCTATCGAATATTTTTTGTTTCGCGTCACCTTGTTTCTGCATCTCATTATCATTGCACAATCGTGTCGCATAAAGACTTTGAATTTGAAAAGAAAATGGCGGATGTTTTTTCTTTTGTAGAGTTAAAACAAAATAAAGAATAACATGGCGGCATCGTCACAAACAAAACGTATCTTAGCTGAAATAACTAAACTAAAAGGTTTGAACGGTAAATTTATTGTTGATAAATCACCAGCTGATGATCCAACATCGAGTGTTATTCTCGGCCGAATTCTCCCTCAATCAGAAATTTATAACCAAGCGGCTTTTCAAATCGAAATAAAGCTTCTACCCGAATTTCCATTCAAAGCTCCTGAAATTCGTTTCATTACTCTTCTTTATCATCCAAATGTCGATGATAAAGGTAAAATCTGTGTCGATATTCTCAATTCAAGTGATACTTATAAGCCAACAACACCATTAACCGAAGTCGTCAATGCTGTTATCAATCTTATTGATAATCCAAATATTGACCACGCATTGACTCCAGGTAAATGAAAAGTCTCTTGAAAATAAAAACAACAACTCGATTTTCTCTTTTTTTTTAATATAGAAATTGCTTCTGAATACACGCAAAATCGATCAACATTCAACAAAAAAGCTTTGGATTTGGTTAAAAAACACGGTTTACCTCGTCAATAGATTTAACTAAGAATAAAAACTAGACATTCGTTTTCTTTCGTCCTTTTTGCCTTTGTTGTTTGCGTTTTTCATGTGTGACAAGAACAGACAAGGATTCTTATCATCTTCTCCTGTCTTATCATTATCATTTTTCTTTTGGCAAGAACGTTTATTTTCTATTTGATTTCTAAAAGTTAACAAATAAACGAGCTGAACGCATTTTGTTTCTAGATGGCATCGAAACATAGACGTTTATTAAAAGATCTCGCATTTATTGATGAAAATTTTCAAACAACTCATCTTTTCTATATAAAAAAGAAGATCGATGCATCAACAACCGATGCCATACATGAAACTGATCTCACACATCCAATATTTATCTATACGCCGCAGCAATCGCCTTACATTGGCGGCGAATTCGAACTCGAAATCAATTTACCATTGGATTATCCGTCGACCGTGCCGAGAGTTAAATTTCGTACGCCTATTTACAGTCCAATTGTTGATGAATCAGGTGTTATTTCATGTTTGCCTATACTTCAACGTTGGTCAACATATCCAATGAATTCCATAAGTTTATTCGATATTTTAACTGAAATCGATTATTACATAACGCATTTAGAAGATGTTGATGAACCTCATCGATTGAATCTCTTAAATGAATGGGCAAATGATCCGTTATTATTTACGAAAACCGCCGAACGGCAAACGAAAGAATTAGCTAAACCGCAAAAACGATAAAATATGTCTAGTCATGACACTGTTTGATGTTGTCTTGTGTTTTGTTTTGTAGATGAATGATTTAAGTATGAACGAACAAATGACAAATGCTACGTCATCATGGCGTGTATTTGATGATATTACTTATAAGTAATTGAAATAAACTAATCTTAAATATCTCGAATAATTGTTGTCGTAATTGAATAGAAAAATAGAAACAACAACAATCAATGATTATTCGGCGCAATTTCGAGAAACTGATGGAACGATAATTAAACCTTTTGTTGCAATCGCAGCCTGCGGTGGACCGATTGGTAGATAAATGATTTGTTTTTGAAAAGAAAACATTTTTGTTCTCGTTAGCTTTTGTATGTAAGAGACCAGGATCAAAAGCTAATAATATAAAATACACGATCATCATTCAAAATCTTCCACATCCAAAACGAACTGATATTCGAGAGGTTGGAATGGAGTTATGGTTGAGAGAGAAAAAAAAACCAAACAATTATTTGATTTTAGTTCGATCGAGGCACGCTCGTCTCTGTTGATTGGACAAATAAAGAAGATTTATTATTTGTTACTGAGGATGGTAAATATCATATCATTGATATATTTCATTACAATCAAAATAATGATCAAACAATAACTCTGAGTGAAGTCTGAAATTGAATCGTTCAAAATAAATTTCAATTCACGTATTTGTTTTTCTTCAGTCAGCATCACCAATTACAAGTGCGAGCACATTTAAATCTGCGCAAGGCGTAACAGGATTAGTTGCTCTGCGAAAAAATCAAGATGGTTTCGTTGCTGTAAGAAATGTTTACATGCCATCGATACAAAACATTGCTCTTGGTTTGTTTTTCGAAATGAATTCGATCGTTAATATTTGTTTGACATTTAGCACCTGAGGCTCGTTCATCTGTATCATCTTGGTGTATTATCGATTGTTCAGATTTAATTATTGCCTACGCATTTGATAATAATATTGCAACAACAAGTGCCGTTTCATCGTTATCTGAACGAGTAAAAAGAAGATTTCTTTTGCGAAAAAACTGATGTTCGTTTTGTTTTGATTAGCAAACATTGCACGGCATAACAGATGTGATTTGTAAAATGACGACAAGCAACGATTTAAAAAGTGTAGCTTTACTAAAAGATAATGGCGATGTTTTCGTTGGTTTAACGAAAAATATTGGACAATCAAATTCGTTTACAATGAGATATACGAGTAATAACGACAAAAATAAAATCACGGATATTGTTTGGTAAAAATAAAAGTTCGTTTTTTTCTTTTTCTTGAATAATTTGGCTGTTTGAATAGGTGTGGATCAGATGCGATTATCGGTATTCGATCGAGTTCGAAAACTTGGTATGATTTGTTGATTATCAATGGATCAGCATCAGCTACAATGACGTTTGTTTTTTTCTTTTCTGTCAAATAAATGAAAAATTAAATTCAACGAAATTTTATTTAGAGAAAAAAGTCGAGAAACAATAACGAATGATACGTAAATATTCATTTGAAAGAAAGAAATATTTATATTGTTTCTGTTTTTTTTTGTATTTATCGGTTTAGTCTATGTTATACATCACCTGTTTATCTCGCGACGGAAATCGATGGCATAAGAATTCTTTCCGGTCGAACATTAGATTTTTTTCAACGTTTACCAAACGAACTTTTCAAAGTTCTTAATCTTCTATCTGAAAGTCCCGGTGCGAAACTCTATTCAGCCTATATGTACTATAAAGTATGTATTCAATCGAATTCGTTCGTTGATTTATAAAAATACCTAAAATTCAGTACGAAAATCAAATGGCTGAAATGTTGTTAAGTCAATTGAAAACATCTCAATCGACTAGTGGATTAGAAAAGGCGGTCCAACAATGTATCGACGCTGCGTCAAACGAACACGATCCTGTCACACAAAAACTACTTCTTAAAGTCAATTGAATTTCTATTCGTTTTACTTTCAATTTCGTTTTTTATTCTTCAGTCAGCATTATTTGGCCGTTCGTTTTTATATGTTAATTTAACGAATTCGAAAACATCAACTCGTTCAGCTGTGAATTCACTCAATGAAAAATGTACAAATGTCATTCGAAATCTACGATTAATCAATCATCTTCAACATATAAACATTGCAATGCCGATTACTTACAAAGAGTAAGAATGTATTTGCAAAAAATCTGTTTATTCATCATTGGAATACGTTCAGATTCGAAACAGCTGGTACGACAATTCTAATCGATCGATTACTTCGTCGAAATCTTCATGAATTCGCTACGCATGTTACTAAACTCTTGTGTATGTCAGCTGAAGAAGGAGAAAATAGAATTTTAGTGCAATGGGCTATTCAACAGGTTTGCTCGATAGAACAAAATAAATCTAACTCGAAGTGTCTGTCTTCAGATTGTCAATCCATCGAATCCAAATGAAGATGCGATCGCTGATACAATCAAAGCACGTCTTCAAGATGTTCCCGGAATTCCGTTTATTCAGATTGTCAAAGAAGCATTTAAATTAGACAAACGTATTGTTGTCGAACGAGTAAAGCAATTTTTCTACGTGAATTTCTCATCTCGATATGTTGTTGTTGTTGTTGTTTTGTTCTTTTAGTTACTCGATGTGAAAATTAGTTTACGTGATCAAATCGATATGTTATTACTTTTACAGAAGAAAGAAGAAGCTCTAAATAAAGCACTTTCCTGTGGTGATACTGATCAAGCTCTTTACGTTCTCATGAAAATCAAAGCAACAGAATCGCCATCTGATTTTATTCTTCGATTACAACGATTGAAAACTTTACCATTGAAATTACATTTACAAGTAAATTGTTAATCTTGAGCTTCATTTTTAATCATAAAATGCGTTTAGTGTTTGGAAGAAGCCGAGCGAAGCAATTTACATAGTGAATTGATTAAGAGAAATCCGAATGAGAAAGACCGTTTAGCTTATTCGCATATCATACAACGATATACAACAGCTACAGTAAGTCAACGTTGATCTGTTTTTGGGAAAAGAACAATGATTTTTAATGAATTTAGACATCATCGGATCAAAAAGTCGAATTACAAAATGCAGGAAAATTTTTCCGAGAAGCGAGAAATGATTTTGCTAGTCAAGTATTTCGAGAAGAAAATCATAGGTCAAACTTTTCATTTTTTTGTCTTAGTTAATCGATGATGAAATACGTTTAATCGGTCGACAAGAAGACTTAGAAAGGAAATTACACGGCTCTCAAATCAAAGGCCTATCAATACTCGATACGCTCGATTTTCTAGTTTTAAATTATGAAAAAGATGCTGAAACATTCAGAAAAGATTTCTATATCAGTGATAAACGATACTATTGGGTGAAAATTCAAGCTTATGCGAAGAAAAATGCGTGGTCACACTTGATCGAATTCGGAAAGAAACCACCATCACCGATCGGTTATGAAGTAAAGTCTCGCTACATTTGAATTCCATCGAAAATATGCTTTTATATATTTCAGCCATTTATCGATGTTTGTATTCAAGCGAATAAACTCGACGAAGCTCATCGTTTTGCCGATCGAACGATTTATAATTCGAAAGTCGATGACAAACGTCTCGCGTACATGTTTGCAAAAGTTCAGTAAGTCTTTCGATTGATAAAAGATTGAATTTGTTTTCTATGTTTCGTAGAATGTTCGACGAAGCAATCGCAGCTGCGATCAGTATGAATTCACTTGACGCACTTCAATTTATCAAAGTTCGATGCCCACAAAACGAAACTTATCTGAGTAAAATTCAAAGAGCTGAAGACAAAATACAAGAATATGACGATAATCCATTGAATAAAGTCTTCGGAATGTTTAGTCGTAAATGAGCGGATGAATAAACGACCTTTTTTTTATTCCTATTATTTTCCTAATGTGCAATTTGATTATTTAATAAATTAAAAAAAAACAACATTCGCCTTGTTCAGCTCAAGGAAAATCCATCGAGGTCGTTCATTTCTTCGGCAAGAATCCTCGCGTGTTGATTAGTAGTGCGTGAGAGGGAACATACGACTAACTTCTAATGATTTCTTTTACTTAATTCTACATAAAAATTTGTAAAGAAGAAAAAAAAACTCGAAAATCAGAAAGATTTAGCATTTGATCCGAGTTTTATTATCCTAAAATAAACAATTTACTTAGTTCTTCACTTATTCATTCTTCAAAGCAAAAACACACGCACGCACATGTGCGTTTGATGTCTGATCCGGATATATTATCGAGATGATTGCATTCATTTTCCTCTCTCTTGATAATTATATCATATTCTGTTAGAAACGGATGTCAAATTCACCTTTTTTTATTCCACGCAAATGTAGTGATTGATATCATTAACGAGAATAAAACTGCACACAATGTTTATATAATAGTCTATAGACGATAAAACCTCCGTTACCAAAATGTATTCATGAAAAAATCCGCTTTTGGATATTATTGATAAAATAATGATTTTTCAGTCGCAGTCATTTTTCTTTTTCTTATGGAAAAATAAACTAAATAGAAAAAAAAAGAAAAAAAAAACATCGTTCCTTTCTTTTTCACTATTTCTTTCTTCGACACGAGAAAAAAAGGAAAGAAAACCGACAGATTTTTATTCAGCTCGAGAGCAGAAAAAGTCCAAAACGTCGTTTGACTGAGGGTAAGCTCGTTGTTTTCTGAAACAGATTGATATTCAACGATCATCATGTTCAAATAAGCGTGTATTAATCGGAAATGAAAATTGATTCTGTTTTACTGAACGAGCAAAATTCTGCAGCATTCGTTTGTTTATTTTTAGAACTGAAGAAAACAAAAAACACCATAATGTTCAATCGTTTCGAAGAACGTTTAGTCGATGAAATGGCTTCTCGAACTGAACAATCACGTTTTTCATATTCAAATCAAACGGAAGATTTTCGACAATTGAATACAAATTTTGAAATCTATATCAATGACATGAAACGAATCGATGAAGAAAATATTCAATTACAAAAATCGATCGATGAAATTCGATTGAATTATATTTCAACATTAGAAAATCATTTGAAACGTTTACCGGAAGATTTTCGTCAAGAAAGTCAAATACTCAACGATGCACATGTCGAACGATATAAACTTAAATGTCGTGCAAAACGCTTCCATAATGAACGAGAAGAATCCAAGAAACGTATTCATTTCGTTGTTACAAACGAAAAACTTCAATTGAAACGTTTAAATCAATTGGAAAAACTTGAACTAAAGCTCGAACAAGATTTTCGAACTTTAAATGAACAATTACAAAAAGTTTACTCGTATGTTCAAACAGAAAAACAACGTCATCAACAAGCTATGGATAAAGTTGATTGTCTACGTGTTCAACTCGAACAAAGTTCAATTGAACGATCGAAAACTGAATTCGAAATTCAAACACTTCGAGAAGAATTACAATTAATGCAAACAGCAAAAGAATTTCTCGATGATGAACATCAAACAATTCTTCTTACACAAACTGAAGCCAATGAATATTTACTGTCGAGTTTAAATCAATCGATTGAATTAATAAGAAATGATTTTAATGAATTAAATAAAACACATTTGAAACAAATCGAAAATCAATATAAACAAACAATTGCAAACATAGAAGAAAATACGAATGAAAATGAATTCGAACTCGTTCAACCACAAACAATAGAAATCGAAAATGAATATTTAACATTAAAAAATGAATTAACTCAACTGAATAATCACAATGAAATATTAACTGATCGTATACATGCGATGGAAAATGATTTATATCGAATGCGTAATGAACGTATAAGGAATTTATTGATTAAAGATCATGAATTTGAAACAAGTCAAATTCAACTTGAAGCTTTGGATGAGAAAATCAATCATTTGATTGAATATGATCGAAATTTAAAATTTGAATTAACACTCTATCGAGGAGTTCTAGAAAGTGAGTATCGACGAAAACAACAACAGCAATTAAATACTAATCAACAAATTTCGAGACCAATGACATTACGAACGACAACAACTAAGAATAAGAAACATATTTCAGTATGAAACATGCAAAAGTTCGAGATCAGGAGATTTGTTTTTCTTCATTATTTTAGAAAAATTCAACGCATCGAAATCAACTAAATCATACTTTTTCAACAGAAAGTGATAGATCTCCGAT
>Ga0097677_1002173_pt1 | contig 10389 bp, 9 predicted proteins | sample ThiBiot_500_biof_FD_72842 | JGI IMG/M metagenome (GOLD analysis project Ga0097677, IMG submission 72842) | Wastewater bioreactor microbial communities from Cape Town, South Africa - Thiocy_expt_500_biof - 1398105537950 (version 2) (version 2) ...
GCGCTGGTGGAGCCACGCGAACAGCAGCTGGCCGCCGAGCCCGTCGTAGTTGCGCACGCGCGAACCCGTGATCGCGAAGCGGAAGATCCGGTCGAAGATCACCGCCTGCTGCACGAGTCGCGCACGATCGCCGATCGTGTCGCCGCGCTCGCCGAGCGCCACGCACTCGCGGAACGCCGTGAGGTCGCAGCGCAGCTCCTCGAGGGAGTACAGGAAGAACGGCATCCGCTGCTTGATCATGAACGGGTCGAACGGCAGGTCGCCGCGCATGTGCGTGCGGTCGTGGATGAGGTCCCACATGACGAAGACCTCCTCCGCGAGGCGCTGGTCGTCGAGCATGCGGGCGGTGCCTTCCGGCACGTCGAGCTTCGTGATGTCGGATGCCGCGGCCACGACCCGACGGAAGCGCGCGGCCTCGCGGTCCTGGAAGATCGCGCCCCACGTGAAGGCGGGGATCTCGCGCATCGCGACCGTCTCGGGGAAGAGCACCGCCGAGTTCGTGTCGTACCCCGGGGTGAAATCGATGAGGCTGAGGCTCACGAACAGCCCGTTCGTGTAGGTGCCCTCGAGCTCTGCGACGAACTCCGGCCAGATCACTTCGCACAGGACCGCCTCGAAGAAGCGGTTCCGCGACCCGTTCTGCGTGTACATGGGGAAGACGACGAGGTGCGCGAGCCCGTCGATCCGGTCGCGCTGCGGCTGGAAGGCGACGAGCGAATCGAGGAAGTCGGGCACCGCGAAGCCGCCGTCCGCCCACCGGCCCAGGTCGATGACGGATGCCGCGAGGTACTCCTCGTCGTGGGGGAACAGCGGTGCGAGAGCACGGATCGCCGCCGTCAGGGTCGCGACGTGGCCGCGCGCGGCGTCGTGGTCGGCGGCATCGGGGATCGACCCGTCCTGCGCCTGCATCGCCTGCAGTGCGATGGCGGCGCCCTTCAGCGCGAGCCACGCGGGCTGCTGCTCGACCGGGCGCCCGTCTTCGACGACCTGCGTTGTCGGTCGGTCGTCTTCGACGACCTGCGTTGTCGGTCGGTCGTCTTCGACGACCTGCGTCGTCGGTCGGTCGTCTTCGACGACCTGCGTCGTCGGTCGGTCGTCTTCGACGACCTCGGGCTCACCGATGATGGACGTCGGGGATGACGTGGTCAGGGACATGGGAAACCTCCGATCGCGCGTGACAGGAATATTTACGGCCATAGTGCCGTGTCTCCGATATTGTTCCATGCATGGAAGATGCTGTCGACCGTCAGATCGTCGCCGAGGTCTCGCGGGACGGGCGGGTGACGCTCGCGGATCTCTCCGCCGCAGTGGGCCTGTCTGTCTCCGCGGTCCAGGCGCGCCTCAAGCGACTCGAGGCGCGCGGTGTGATCACCGGCTACCGCGCGACGGTGGATGCCGAGGCCGTCGGGCGTCCCCTCGCGGCCTTCATCGAGATCACCCCGCTCGACCCCGCCCAGCCCGACACCGCGCCCGAACTGCTCGAGCATCTCGACGCGATCGAGGCGTGCCACTCGATCGCCGGCGACGCCGCCTACATGCTGTTCGCACGCGTGGCGTCCCCGCGCGCGCTCGAGGACCTCGTGCGGGAGATCCGCCTCGCGGCGAACGTCCGCACCCGCACGACCGTCGTGCTGCAGACCTTCTTCGAGCACCGGCCCACCGTCCCCGCGTGACGCCGGCGGGCATCCGTCCCCGCAGAGCATCGCCAATACATCCCGCGACGGATGCCGCGCCGCGACCGGTCGCGTAGCGTCGAAGCGTGTTCCGCAGCCTCACCCGTACGCAACTGGTCGTCGACGTCGTCGTCGGTGGGGTCTTCGCGCTGCTGGTGCTGCCCGTCGACCTCTCCATCGGGAGGTTCACCGCCGCGAACGCGCTCGGGACGGCGCTCGTCGCGATGCTCATGGGTGGCGCTCTCGCCGTCCGCCGACTCTCACCCGCCCTCGCCCTGACCGTCGCATGGATGGGCGCGCTTGTGCAGATGGCGATGGGACGGCCGCCGAGCCTCGCCGACGTCGCGATCTTCGGCGTGCTGTACGCGACCGCGGCGTACGGTTCGCGACGCGTGTTCTGGGCGGGGCTCATCTCGGTCGGCGTCGGCGCCGCCGCGATCACGGCGTACGTCATGGGTCCTGTGACTGTCGATCGCTTCGACGCGGCCAGCATCAGCGTCGCCCTCGCCGTGCTCATCGCCGCGGCGTTCGGGCTCGGCCTCGCCTGGACGACCGGTGCCCTCGTTCGCACCGGCATCCGCGCGCGCGAGAACCGGCGCGCGCAGGAGGTCGCCGAGGCGCAGACCGCCGCAGAGATCGAACGCACCCGGATCGCGCGCGACATGCACGACGTCGTCGCCCACTCGCTCGCCGTCGTGATCGCGCAGGCCGACGGTGCCCGGTACGCCGCGGCATCCGACCCCGCGGCGGCGACGGCGGCGCTCGGCACCATCTCGACGACGGCGCGTGCCGCGCTCGCCGACGTCCGGATGCTGCTGACCCAACTCCGCCACACCGAGGCGCAGGGCCCGCAGCCGACCCTCGGCGACCTCGAACAGCTGTACGCGCAGGTGCGGGCGGCGGGGGTCGAGCTGCAGGTCGATGTCGACCCCGCGCCGCGGGGCGACATCGCGGCATCCGTGCAACTGGCCGTCTACCGGATTCTGCAGGAAGCGCTCACCAACGCGATGCGGCACGGCCGCGGCGGCCCCGTCGAGGTCGCGCTCGCGTGGCACGATGACCGTGTGGACCTCACCGTGCAGAACGCCGTGGCCGCGCGCCCGGCATCGGACCCTCTCGTCGCCCCGACCGAGCAGGCGCCCCGCGGGCACGGCCTCATCGGCATGCGGGAGCGCGCGCAGCTCGTCGGCGGTCGGGTCGACGCGGGCCCCGACGGCGCCGGCCGTTTCGTCGTGCACGCCGTGATCCCGATCCAGGCCGCCGCATGACCGCTCCGATCCGGGTCGCGCTCGTCGACGACCAGGCCCTCTTCCGCGCCGGCATCCGCATGGTCATCGATTCGCAGCCCGACCTCGAGGTCGTCGGCGAGGCGGGGGACGGCGCCGAGGGGCTCCGCGTCATCCGGCAGACGCGCCCCGACGTCGTGCTGATGGACATCCGGATGCCCGTCATGGACGGCCTCGCCGCCACCGCCGACCTCCTCGCCGACCCGACCTTCGGCGACGCGGTGCCGAAGGTCGTCATGCTGACGACCTTCGATCTCGACGAGGCCGCGGCCCGCGCCATCCGGCAGGGTGCGAGCGGGTTCCTGCTGAAGGATGCCGACCCGGAGTTCCTGCTCGCCGCGATCCGCACGGTCCACGCCGGGTCGTCGGTCATCGCCGCTTCCGCGACCCGCGACCTGTTCGCGCACTTCTCCGGCCCCGCCGCGGCCCCCGTGCCGCCCGCCTACGGCGAGCTCACCGACCGAGAGCGGGAGATCTTCGCGCTCGCCGCCCGCGGACTCTCCAACGCCGAGATCGCACAGCGCGAGTTCCTCTCCGAGGCGACCGTGAAGACCCACATCAGCCGCATCCTCGGCAAGCTCGCGCTCCGCGATCGGGTGCAGCTCGTCGTCTTCGCGTTCGAGCACGGCCTGGTCTGAGCCGGTCGCCGCTCCGATAGCAGGGTGATCTGGCCGATCTGGGCGCCGAGGACGGTGCCGGGGCCGATCCGCCCTGCTTTCGGAACGCGGGGGCCGCGTGCCAACCCGTGCCCGGGGCGCCCGGGCGCTGACCGCCGGGGCCGAACAGCGCGGCCTCGTCCGGGCCGGTCTCCGCTCCGAGAGCAGGGTGATCTGGCCGATTTGGGCGTCCAGGGCGGTGCCGGGGCCGGTGCGCCCTGCTTTCGCAACGCCGGTGCGCCGTGCCAACCCGTGCCCGGGGCGCCTGGGTGCTGGCCGACGGGGCCGAACAGCACGGCCTGATCTGAGCCCGTCGCCGTTCCGAAAGCAGGGTGATTGGGCCGATCCGGGCGCCCAGGACGGTGCCGGGGCCGATCCGCCCTGCTTTCGGAACGCGGGGTCCTGGACGGACGCCAGCCGGATCCCCGCGCCGTGCCGCGCCCCACGGGGCGCGCACCACGCCCCACGGCCCACATCCACCCGCCCCGCCCGCCCCGCCAACGCGCCGGCCCCCACCCCGGGATCATCCTCGCGATGTACGCGGGCGCGACCCGAGGCCGACGCGGCGGCGGCCGCACCGTTCGTAGCGTCGAAGGCATGGAGATCACGACGACAGAGATGGGCCTTGCGGCCCGGGTGCAGAACCTCAGCAAGTCCTACGGCGCCGGCGAAAGCGGTGTCCGCGCGCTCGACGGGGTGACCGTCGGCATCCGCCGCGGCGAGTTCACGGCGATCATGGGCCCGTCCGGCTCCGGCAAATCGACGCTCATGCACATCATGGCGGGGTTGGATGCCCCGACCGGCGGCCGCGTCTGGATCGGCGAAACCGAGATCACGGGGCTCTCCGACCTGGAGATGACGATCCTGCGCCGCCGCCGCGTCGGGTTCGTCTTCCAGGCGTTCAACCTCGTGCCGACCCTCGATGTGCTGGGCAACATCACGTTGCCGTTCGATCTCGACGGGCGCACGCCGTCGGCGCTCGAGCGCGCCCGCATCGACGGACTCATCGACACCCTCGGGCTGCGCTCGCGCGTGCGCCACCGCCCGCACGAACTGTCCGGCGGTCAGCAGCAGCGCGTCGCGATCGCGCGCGCCCTCGCGACCGCCCCCGACCTCGTCTTCGCCGACGAGCCGACCGGGAACCTCGACTCGCGCTCGAGCCGTGAAGTGCTGGCACTGCTCGCCGCCGCGAGCCGCGAGCACGGCCAGTCGATCGCGATGGTCACGCACGACCCCGTCGCGGCATCGCACGCCGACCGCGTGCTGTACCTCGGCGACGGCCGCATCGTCGCCGACAAGCCGCGCCAGAGCGCCGAGCAGGTCTCGGCATTCATGCTCGCGGCGGAGGTGGCGGCGTGAGTGCGGTCGCCCAGGCGCCGCAACGGGCGGCGACGGATGCCGCGGACTCGCCTGCCCGCACGGCACCCGCCGGAGCGTGGCTGCGCGAGCGGGGGATGGGCGCGACCGTCCTCGTCGCCGGCATCTCCACCGCGTTCGGGGTGCTGCTCCTGAGCGCGAGCGGCTTCATCTCGGCGTGGGTCGGCAACGACCCCTACCTCGGCGGCGGGGAGACCCTCACGCTCGTCCTCGGCATCCTGAGCGTCCTGCTCGTCGGCGTCGCCGTCTACGTCGCGGCGATCGTAACGGCGAACACGTTCTCGACGATCATCGCCGGGCGGACGCGCCAGATCGCGCTGATGCGCCTCATCGGGGCGTCGGCGCGTTCGCAACGCCGACGGGTCGCCCAGCAGGGACTCGCGGTCGGACTCATCGGGGCAGGGCTCGGGCTCGTCCTCGGAACCGTCGCCGCGGCGGGACTCCTCCTCTGGGCGAACAGCGCGCTCACGATCGACGTGTCGTACGACGTCGTGCAGCCCGTGCTGCTGGTGCCGGCCGTCGTGGTCGCCCTCACCACGTGGTGCGGGGCGTGGGCGGGATCGCGTCGCGTCCTCACGGTCACGCCGCTCGAGGCGATCGCGGGCTCGACGCCGCGCACGCTCGACGAGGTGGCCGGATCGCGCGGTCGGAACGCCGCCGCGCTCATCCTCTTCATCATCGGCGGCGTGCTCCTCGCACTCGGCGTGCTGGCAGGGCTCCTGAACCCGCTCGGCGTCGTGATCGCCTTCTTCGGAGGCATCCTGTCCTTCACGGGGCTGACCCTCGGCGCCGTGCGGATCATGCCGCCGATCCTGCGCCTCACGGGCCGGCTGTTCGGGCGTTCCGCGACCGCCCGCCTCGCGGCCGAGAACGCCCTGCGCTACCCGGAGCGGTCGAGCCGCATGGCGATCGGTGTCGTCATGGGCGTGACCCTGGTGGTGATGTTCGCCGTCGCCAACGAGTCGGTGAAGGTCGTGCTCACGCGGTCGGCGGGAGGCGAGCCGCCCGCCGAGATGAGCCAGATCATGGATACGTTCGCGGCCATCATGATGGGCCTCGTCGCGGTGTCGGCCGTGATCGCCGCCGTCGGACTCGTGAACCTGCTGACGATCGGCGTCGTGCAGCGCCGTCGCGAACTGGGTCTCTTGCGGGCCCTCGGACTCACGTCGGCGCAGGTGCGTCGGGTCATCCTGCTCGAGGCGACGCATGTGACGATCACGGCCCTGCTCACGGGACTCCTGCTCGGCGTGGCGTACGGATGGGTCGCCGCGCAGTCGCTGCTCGGCTCCGTCCAGGTGCCTCCCGCGTGGGCGTCGCCGACGCTCGTCGCACCGGCGATCCCGTGGGGTCCCGTCACCGTGGTCGTGATCGCGACGGCGGTGCTGACCCTCATCGCAGCCGTCGTCCCGACGCGGCTCGCCACCCGCGTAACCGCGGTGGAGGCCCTCGCCGAGTAGACGGCGGAACGGGAACGGGGTCGGCCGTATGGGTCGGCCCCGTTCGGGCTGTCCGGCCGGTCGGTGGCACAGGCGGCTCCGCGGTCCGAGTCGGCCGTGTGACGCGGCCGGACCGTTGTAGGTCAGACGGATGCCTCGGGCTCCGGATCGTGCGCCCAGGTCGGGGCGAGCGCCCGGAGCCGGGCGCCGCGCCACTGCCAGGTCGCCCAGAGCACCGGCCACAGCGCGGGCGCCGCGGCACCGCCGATGACGAGTCGCTCGCGCCACAGCGTTCTGAGCGGGTCGCCCGGGGCGGGGGAGACCGCCATCTGGTGGTCCCAGACGTCGAGCGCCGCAAGCGGCCCGGTGAGCGGGATGCCGCTGTCGCGGAGGATGCGCACCGCTCCCCGGGCATCCTGCACATGGCGCTCGCTCACGTGGATGAGCTGGTCGCCGAGCGGCAGGGAGCCCACCCGCATCCGCACGGGCACATCCGCGCCGCTTTCGAGCGTCGTCGGCATCCCCGTCGCCTCCATCGGTGCGAGGTCGATCAGCGGGCCGTACAGCTCGGCGACCGCGCGGGGCGAGTGCAGTGCGCGCCAGGCCGCGTCGGCATCGCAGTCGAGCACGAGCTTCAGCATGATGCGCATGGCCCCAGTCTGACAGTCGCCCGCGGCGTCGCGGCGCGAGCGAGTCGGGGCGAAGCGGATGTCGCCGAAGTCGAGTAGCGTGGGAGCGCTCCCAATCGTGGGATGCCATCGAGTGCCGATTCAACGAGGTGTCATGCCCCAGCAACCCGCCACAGAGTCCGGCGACCGCTCCCACACGCTGCCCGCGGTCGAGTCGGTCGCACAGGTGTCCAGCCTGCTGCAGGACGCCGACCCGACGCTCGACCCGCAGCTCGCCGCCCGTGCGCGTGCCGCCGCCGCGGAGGGCGTCGTGCTGCTGCGGAACGACGGTGGTGTGCTTCCGCTCGCACAGCGACCCGTCGCGGTGTTCGGCCGGGTGCAGGTCGATTGGTTCGCCGTCGGCTACGGCTCCGGCGGCGACGTCAAGGTGCCGTACGTCTGGAATCTGCTGGCGGGGCTCGAGGATGCCGGTGTCGCGGTCGACCGGGAGGTCGCGAAGCTCTATCGCGACTGGACCGCGCAGCACCGCCCGGTCTTCGCGGACACGTGGGGCACTTGGCCGCACCACTTCCCCGAGATGCCGCTCGACCCTGCGGTCGCCCGCTCCGCCGCGACCCGCGCCGACACCGCGATCGTCGTGATCGGTCGCGCCGCCGGCGAGGCCCGCGAGAGCACCCTCGAGGAGGGGAGCTACTACCTCACTGCGGATGAGCGGGCCCTGCTGGGCAGCGTCACCGCCGCATTCGAGCGCACCGTCGTCGTGCTCGATGCGGGCAACGTCATGGATCTCGGCTGGTTGGCCGAGTACGGCGACCGCATCGCCGGTGTGCTGTACGCGTGGCAGGGCGGCATGGAAGGCGCCCGGGCGGTCGCCGCCGTCCTCGCCGGCGAGACGCCCCCGAGCGGACGACTCACCGACGCGATCGCGCATCGCTACGAGGACTACCCGAGCGCCGACAACTTCGGTGGCCTCGACCACAACGTGTACGCCGAGGACGTCTTCGTCGGCTACCGCTACTTCGAGACGTTCGCACCCGAACGGGTGCTCTTCCCCTTCGGGTTCGGGCTCGGCTACACATCGTTCGAGACGGAGGTCGTCGAGGCATCCGCCGATGCGGGCGTCTTCCGCGCCGTCGTCGAGGTGCGGAACGTCGGCGACGCGTACGCCGGCAAGGACGTCGTGCAGGTCTACCTCGGCTCGCCCGCGGGCGCGCTCTCGCAGCCGGTCCGCCGTCTCGCGGCCTTCGCGAAGACGGGGCTGCTCGCGCCGCGAGAGTCCGAGCGTCTGGAGATGACCTTCGCGCTCGACGACTTCGCGTCGTACGACGACTCCGGGGTCACCGGGCATCGGAGCGCGTTCGTGCTCGAGCCCGGCACCTACCCGGTGCTCATCGGCAGTGATGTCCGCGCCGCGGCGCCCGTCGCCGCGTTCGAGGTCGCCGATCTCCGGGTCGTCCGCCGGCTGAGCGAGGCCGCAGCGGTCGACCCCGCCCACGCCTTCTCGCGGATGATCCGGGCGCAGGCTGAGGACGGTCGTGCCGTCGTCGGGTGGGAGGACGCGCCCACCCGCACGGTCTCGCGTCGCGAGCGGGTGCTCGCCGGGCTCCCCGCCGAGATCGCCCCGACCGGCGACCGTGGCATCCGTCTCGACGACGTCGCGGCAGGCTCCGCCACGCTCGACGCCTTCATCGCTCAGCTCGACGATGATGAGCTCGCACTCCTCACCCGCGGCGACATCACGATGGACAGCCGGCTCGGGGCGGCGGGGAATGCCGGTGTGCTCGGCGGCGTCGCCGCGTCGCTGCGCGAGAAGGGCGTCCGCCCCGTGACGACGACGGACGGGCCGAGCGGGATCCGCCTCGCGGCCTACGCGTCGCTGCTGCCGTCGGGCACGGCGCTCGCGTCGAGCTGGAACCCCGCGCTCGTGCGCGATCTCGCGGCACTGCTGGGGCAGGAGATGGTGCGGAAGGGCTCCGACGTGCTGCTGAGCCCCGGCATGAACATCCACCGCGACCCGCTGTGCGGCCGCAACTTCGAGTACTTCTCGGAGGACCCGCTCCTCACGGGGCGCATGGGCGCCGCCGTCGTCACGGGGGTGCAGGAGGCGGGCGTGTCCGCATGCCCGAAGCACTTCGCCGCCAACAACCAGGAGACGAACCGCACCCGCAACGACTCGCGTGTCTCCGAGCGGGCGCTGCGTGAGATCTATCTGCGCGGTTTCGAGATCTGCGTGCGCGAGGCGACGCCGCGCACCCTCATGACCTCGTACAACCAGGTCAACGGCGTCTGGGCGCACTACCACTACGACCTCGTCACCGTCGTGCTCCGTGACGAGTGGGGTTACGACGGCTGCGTCGTCACGGACTGGTGGATCGAGGATGCCGTGGACCCCGACTTCCCGGCGCTGCGCGACAACGCCTACCGGGTGCGCGCGCAGGTCGACGTGCTGATGCCGGGCGGTGTCAAGACCGACGACGAAGGCCCGCAGGCGTACGCCGACGACACGGTCGCCGAGGCGCTGCGCTCGCCGGACGGACTCACCCGCGGAGAGCTCCAGCGCGGCGCGCGCAACGTGCTCGGCCTCGTCCTCGCGCTCGCACCCGTGATCGACGCGCACGGGTGACACCGGCGCGGCGGCACGGTCCCGCCGGCCGTAGCCTGGGGCGATGACCTCGCCGTTCGACCAGTCCCGCTACCAGGTGCGCCTCGAGTGGGGTGTCGCGGGGCTCGAGCGGCTCGCGGCATCCGACGTCGTGGTGGTCGTCGACGTGCTGCGGTTCTCGTCGACGGTCGTCGCGCGCCTGGAGGTGGGGGAGGCGACGCCGTTGGATGCCGCGGCGCATGCCGTTTCGCTGAACGGTGCCGCCGCTGCGGTGCGTGCCGCGGAGCTCTCGCCGGCCGTCATCCTCGGGTGCCTGCGCAACGCATCCGCCGTCGCCGACCGGATCCTCGACCTCCAGCGGGAGCGCGGGAAGCGCACGAACATCGCCGTCATCGCGGCGGGTGAACTCCCGAGCCGGGACGGCGACGCGCCCCTGCGGTTCGCCGTCGAGGACCTGCTCGGCGCGGGCGCCGTGATCGACGCCCTCGGCGCGCGCGGCATTGACCACACGTCGCCCGAGGCGGCCGCCGCCGCCGAGGCGTTCCGGGGGCTGCGCACCGCGGCGCGGCACCTTCTCACGGCATCCGGGTCGGGTCAGGAACTGATCGAGCGCGGCAGCCGTGACGAGGTGCTCGCGGCGGCCGACGTGGATGCCTCGACGGTCGTCCCCGTCCTGCAGGGCGGGGTCTTCCGCTCAGGGTCCTGACCTCCGCTCAGTCCCGCGGGGTCA
>Ga0097677_1002215_pt1 | contig 10219 bp, 10 predicted proteins | sample ThiBiot_500_biof_FD_72842 | JGI IMG/M metagenome (GOLD analysis project Ga0097677, IMG submission 72842) | Wastewater bioreactor microbial communities from Cape Town, South Africa - Thiocy_expt_500_biof - 1398105537950 (version 2) (version 2) ...
ACCGCGAGGATGGTGCCGTCCTGCAGTTTCTGGACCCAGGGAATGTTGGTGCCGGAGCCGAAGCGCAGCACCAGCTCCATCCGCATCGTCACCGTGCCGGCCTCGCCGCGCACCAGGCGCACGATGTCGGAGGCCTGCCCGCGCGGTGGCATGAAATCGATCAGCGTCACCACGCCGGTCTCGCATTCGAATTGCGTTTCCAGGATCAGGGTCTCGCCGCGATAGCGGCGGCTGCTGGCGCGGGGCTTTTCTTTCGGACCGATCTGCCAGCGACCATGGTCGGGCGAGCCGAGCAGCGCGGCGAAGCAGGCGTCCGAATCGAAGCACGGCCAGCACAGCCAATCGATCGATCCGGTGCGGCTGACCAGAGCGGCAGTGAGGCAATCACCGATCAGGGCATAATCTTCAATGAGGGATGACAAACGATTCCTCGCAATTCCTCAAGGCAACGACAATCCGGCGGCAAGAACAGCCACCAGAGAGTTAAGTCGCCAAGGCGCGAAAAGCTCCCGCGCAGGGCGCGAGGAAACGTGTTTGTGATGGGAAGACGCGCATAAAGGGGCAACGCCACGGCCTCATCCTTCGAGATGCATCGCTGTGCGATGCTCCTCAGATTAAATCCATTTTGAATGAGGTCGTCCCGGCGCAGGCCGGGACCCATAGCCACCGATCTCTCAAAAGAGACGCCAAACTTGCCGTTTGAAAAGCACCGATCGGGGTGATGGGTCCCGGCCTGCGCCGGGACGACGAGGAGAGAGATGTGCGTGGACAGCACGCTCGCCGCCTGCCACGCGGCCTCACGCCGAGATCAGCACCAGATCGACCACCGCCGAATAATGGCAGGCGGCGGCGAGCAGCACGAAGGAATGCCAGATCGCGTTCTGGAAACGCAGCCGCCGCCAGGCATGGAAGATCACGCCCGCCGAATAGAGCACGCCGCCCGCGGCGATCAGCCACAGCGTGGTGGAGGGCAGCGACGACATCACGCTCTCATAGGCGACGACGCCGCTCCAGCCGAGCGCGAGATAAAGCGCGATCGACAGCCGGTCGAAGCGCCCCGGCAGCAGCACCTTCAGCGCGATGCCGATGGCGGCGACCGACCACACCCCGATCAGCAGCGCGACGGCGACCACGCGATCCTGCATCTGCGCCAGGAACGGCGTATAGGTCGCGGCGATCAGCACATAGATCGCGGAATGGTCGAACCGCCGCAGCAGCCATTTCACCGGCGAGACCGGCCACAGATTGTAGGTTGCCGAGATGCCGAGCATCGCCGTCAGCCCGGCGGCGTAGATCGACACCGAGACAATCTGCGCGGGCGAGGCGTAGATCGCCGCCAGCGTGATCAGCACGCTCGCCGCGATCACGCTGAAGGCGATGCCGAGCACATGGATCACGCCGTCCGCGATCAGCTCGGCGCGGTCGTATTCCCAGCGGATCACGTCGCCGCGCAAAGCGACGGGAGCAGCCTGCACCTGCTTGAGACGAAATACCGCCATGGACACACTCACCAAAGACCTGACACCGGGGGACCGGCCGCCATCTTACTCCCGAATGTGCGCCTGTCATGACGCTCCCACCCTCCCCCTTTCGGGGGACACCGAAACTTGATTTATCGCCGCGCCATCGCCAGCTTTGCCGGATGGCTCCGATTTCGACATCTCCCATTTGATGGAATAATGGCCGCAGGATTATCCGACCTCATCGAGGAATTTCGCCTCTCCGCCCGCTCGCTGCTCGAATATGGCGAAAACATCTTCAATCCCACGCTGCGGCTCGGCGTCACCGGCCTGTCGCGCGCGGGCAAGACGGTGTTCATCACCGCGCTGGTGCATGGCCTGCTCCGCGGCGGGCGCTTTCCGGTGTTCGAGTCGCTGGCGACCGGGCGGATCGCCGGGGCGCGGCTGGAGCCGCAGCCGGACGACGGCGTGCCGCGCTTCGCCTACGAGCAGCATGTCCGCACGCTGGTGGAGGAACGGCGCTGGCCGGATTCGACCGTCGACATCAGCGAACTGCGCCTCGCCATCGACTATCAGCGCCAGAACGGCGCCTCGCGCACCCTGACCCTCGATATCGTCGATTATCCTGGCGAATGGCTGCTCGACCTGCCGCTGCTCACCAAAAGCTACGCACAGTGGTCGGCGGAGAGTCTTGCGCTGTCGCGACAGCAGCCGCGCGCCGCCCTCGCCGCGCCCTGGCACGCGCATCTGGCGACGCTGCGCCCGCTGGAGCGCGAGGACGAGCAGGCGACGCTGACCGCGGCGCGGCTGTTCACCGACTATCTGCGCGCCTGCCGTGACGAGCGCTTCGCCATGAGCCTGTTGCCGCCGGGGCGTTTCCTGATGCCCGGCGGTCTCGCCGGCTCGCCGGCTTTGACCTTCGCACCGCTCGATCTGCCGACCGACGGCGCGGCGCCGGACGGCTCGCTGTGGGCGATGATGCAGCGGCGCTACGAGGCCTACAAAGCCATCGTGGTGCGGCCGTTCTTCCGCGATCATTTCACCCGGCTGGACCGCCAAATCGTGCTGGTCGACGCGCTGGCCGCCTTCAACGCCGGGCCGGAGGCGCTGCGCGATCTCGAAGGCGCGCTGGCCGGCATTCTCGACTGCTTCAATATCGGCCGCTCGACGCTGTGGAGCACGATCTTCCGCCCGCGCATCGACCGCATTCTGTTCGCCGCCACCAAGGCCGACCATCTGCACCGCTCCAGCCACGACCGGCTCGAAGCCATTCTCAAGCGCATGGTGGAGCGTGCCGCCGCGCGCGCCGAATTCGCCGGGGCGCAGACCGACGTGGTGGCGCTCGCCGCCGTGCGCGCCACCCGCGAGGCAATGGTGCGGCGCGGCCACGACACCCTGCCCTCGATCCTCGGCGTGCCGGTCGCGGGCGAGACCTCCGGCGACGAAACCTTCGACGGCCACACCGAAGTCGCGACCTTTCCCGGCGATCTGCCGGCCGAGACCGACGCGCTGTTCCGCGACCCGGCGCCGTTTCGCGGCCTCACCGCCACCGCTCCCGGTCAGGCCGATTTCCGCTTCCTGAAATTCCGCCCGCCGCCGGTCGAGGCCGGACCCGACGCGCCGCTGCCTCACATCCGGCTCGACCGTGCGCTACAATTCCTGATCGGAGACCGCCTGCAATGAGCGACCGGCCGCATCACCGCAAGCCCGCCGCGTTCAAGCTCGACGACCCGCGCGTCGTGCTGGTCGACGAGGACGGCGGTTCGCACCCCGCACGCGGCAGGATCGAGATCGCGCCGGAGCCGGACACGGCATTGCTGCCGGCGACCATTCCGCCGGTCGCGCCGCCGCGCCGCGGCCTGTCATGGGGCACGCTGTTCTGGACCGGGCTCGGCGGCCTCGTGCTGCTCGGCCTCGGGCTCGGCGTCTATAATCTCGTGGCGGATCTGTTCGCGCGCAGCCAGAGCCTCGGCGTCGTCGGGCTCGGCTTCGCCGTGCTTGCCGTGCTCGCGCTGATCGTGATCATCGCGCGCGAGGCGCTGGCGCTGGCGCGGCTGGAAACCATCGAGAAGCTGCACGAGCGCGCAAGCGCGGTGCTCGCCAGCGACGATCGCAAGGACAGCGACGCCGTGGTGCGCGACCTTCTGAAAATCGCGCACGACAATCCGCATCTCGCCCGCGCCCGCGCGGTGATCACGAGCCATGCCGGCGACATCATCGACGGCGCCGACATGTTGCGGCTGGCCGAACGCGAACTGATGACGCCGCTCGATCAGGAGGCGCGGCGGCTGATCTCGAGCGCCGCCCAACGCGTCTCGATCGTCACCGCCGTCAGTCCCGGCGCGGTGATCGACGTGCTGTTCGTGTTCGCCGCGGCGCTGCGGCTGGTGCGGCAACTCGCGCGGCTCTATGGCGGGCGGCCCGGCACGCTCGGCATGGTGCGGCTGATGCGCCATGTCATCGCCCATCTGGCGGTGACCGGCGGCATGGCGGCGAGCGACAGCCTGATCCAGCAGGTGCTGGGACATGGGCTCGCCGCGAAGCTGTCGGCGCGGCTCGGCGAGGGCATTCTCAACGGCCTTCTGACCGCGCGGCTCGGCCTTGCCGCGGTCGATGTAACGCGGCCGCTGCCATTCACGGCGCTGCCCCGCCCGGTGCTGTCCGACCTCGCCCGCGATTTGCTGCGCCGGGCGGAACGCGACGAACAGACAGAGCCGCCAACATCCAACTGACCCCGAAGCAATTCGCCTATTTCCCGGTCGTCCCGGCGCAGACCGAGACCCATAGCCACCGCTCTTTCAAAAGAAATGTTGAGCCCGTTTCAAAGCGCTCGCTGGGGTGATGGGTCCCGGCCTGCGCCGGGACGACCCCATGAGGATTCACTGTCCTTGCTGATATGCGCCTGCCCTCATCCTGAGGAGCGCGCTCTTGCGCGCGTCTCGAAGGATGGGCCTCATGGTTCGAGACGTCGCTTCGCTCCTCCTCACCATGAGGGGTCCCAAAAAATCCGGCGCGGAGCCATGAACCTTCTTCCGGGACGGCGCGACCCATCTGCATGGGCCGGCACGGCCTTCATGCTTACCCTGGAGGATCACCATGTTTCGCAAGCTCGCTCTCGGATTTATCGCCGCCGCTTCCCTCACCGCCGCCGCTCTGGCGCCGACCGGCGCGTCCGCCGGCTGGAAGGGCCATCATCATCACCACTGGGGCCATCACCACGGTTTCGGTTACGGCTTCGGCCCGATGATCGTCGCGGGCGGCGGCTATGCCGACGGCTGCTACGTGCAGCGCCGGGTGCGCACGCCCTATGGCCTGCGCTGGCGGACCATCAACGTCTGTTACTGATTGGATTTGTTTTAAATACCGCACACACCCCGGCAGCGATGGCGGCCGGGGTGTTGCGCGTCCTCGTCGCGTTTGCCGGCGGATTCAGGGGTTCCGCGTGTTATTTCGCAATTGCGTAACGAGGAATCAGACTTTTGGCTGACTGCGGCGAAGTGTTCCGATCGCGCAGAAATCGATCGTTTCGCCCTATGCAAGACGCCGCGTTAGCGCGTAACGTGCGCGCCGTTGGAAATGCCCCTTCGCGGGACCCGACCGTTCGTATCGTTTTTGAAATTTCTGCGGAGACCACAAGTATGGCTAAAGGCACTGTGAAGTGGTTCAACCCCACCAAGGGATATGGCTTTATCCAGCCGACCAACGGCGGCAAGGATATCTTCGTCCATATCTCGGCGGTTCAAAAAGCGGGGCTTGCGACACTCAACGAGGGACAGACGGTCGAGTACGAAGAAGTCGCCAATCGCGGCAAGACCTCGGCGGAAGACCTCAAGGTTTGATCGCCTGAAGGTTCGGCGCGGATCATCCCCGCGCCGATTTTTTTTGCACTCTCGAACGCTATCGAAAACACCGACGCGGGCCATGCCCTGCATCGGTCATGACGGCTGTCCGACGCGCGCCGCCGGCACGGAGCGTCGTCGGCATCGCCCGTGCCGTCACCGCAGACGGACGCGGCGCACGCGGCGGATACGCATCCGCCCCGATTTCGGTTTCAGCAGACGTCGCGCTCCCACGAACGCGAGAGCAGCGGCTGCGCGCGATAGCTCGAACAGTCCGATGCCTTGTCGCCGGGCAACAACAGACCGCCGCAATGCGGGCAGCAATTGTCATTGGCGTGCTCGGCCGAGTCATCGCCGGCTTCGCCGATTTCGACGGCGAAAAACCTGACCATGATGCTGTTCGGGATGTTTCGTTTGCCGGTCATGCCTGGTCCTCTGTTTTGTGAGGCGCATCATGACACCAAGTTCATGCCGTATTATTCAACCGAACGGTCAAATTTTACGATTGAAAACAGCTTTGGCTCGTTCGTTGCCGCAACGAACGATTAAGCACTTCGGCGATTTCGGAACATCGCGCGCTCAGCGCGCGACGATCAGGCCACGGCTGGTGACGACGACCCAGCGTCCGTCCTGACGGCGGATCGCATCGACGCGGCCGACGCCGGGCAACGGATCTCCGACATACACCTCATAGACGCCGGCGCGCCCCACCACGGTGGCGCCGCCGCCCGACACATCGCGCAGCGCCCAGCCGTCGATCGTCGGCAGGCGATTGATCTGCGGAGCCGCCGCCGGTGCGGCCGCAGGCGGGGTGACCGAGCCGGTGGTTTCCGGCGCGGGCGGCGTCTTCAGCTTGTCGAGCGCCTCGCCGAGCTTGGCGAGCCTGGCGCTGCTGGCCTTGTTGGAGGTCTCGACGCCGTTCTTGAGTGACGCGAGCTCGGAATTGACCTTGGCTAGTGCACCGTCGATCGCCTTGTCGCGCTCTGCCGCAGCAGCAGCGGCGGCAGCGCTCGCGGCCGCGAGGGTGGCGTGATCATCTTTCATGAAATGGGTGAGGCTCAGGGTCGCGGCGCCGCCGCTGACTGCGCCGACCAGCGCCGCGATCGCAATCATCGCCGCCAGCGACAGCGGCCGGCGCGGGCCGGCCGTCGCCGGAGCCGCCGCGTCATTCAGCGGATGGCGACCGCCGAACGTGCCGTCCCAGGAACTGTGCGTGGACAGCCGGCGCAGCGTGATGTCCTTCGGACCACCGAAATCCTCGGGGCGGAAGTCATCACCGAACTCGTTGCTGAAACCGCCGGAGGCGACCAGATCGGACGAGCCGCTGCGCGCGGGCTCACCTGCCGGGCGCCCGGATGAGGCTTCGGCGTCGTGATCGGAGGTCTGGTCGGTCATGGCAATTGTCCCAAATAGCTTCAGTATTTGGTAACAATGATTTGCTTGCCAAATCGTTACCGACGCCGCTTCCCTGTCGCAGAGCAGATCTCCGCCATGACCATCCCGTCCTCTCCCGTCCTGTATCGCGGCATGGGCCGCGCCGCGCTCGACGCCGCCTACGACAACAGCGCGGCGGTCAAGGACAGCGCGGCGTGGCTGGACGCATGGCGCGGCCGCAGCGCGCAGATCCGGCAGGGCCGCGGCGTGCGCCTCGACATTCCCTACGCGAATGGCGAGCGCACCAAGTTCGATTACCTCCCCGCGAGCCCCGCCAAGGCGCCGCTGTTCGTGTTCATCCATGGCGGCTACTGGGTACGCAATTCCCGCGACATGTTCTCGTTTCTGGCGGCGGGGCCGAACGCGCGCGGCATCGATTTTGTCTCGGTCGGCTACACGCTGGCGCCGCAGGCGCGGCTGGCCCAGATCGAAGGTGAAATCCGCCAGTGCCTGACGCATCTTTCGGCGCAGGCCGATCATCTCGGCTTCGATCGCGAACAGATTTTCGTCGGCGGCTGGTCGGCGGGCGGACATCTGGCCGCGATCACCTGCGATCACCCCGCCGTGCGCGGCGCATTGCCGATCAGCGGGATTTTCGATCTGGAGCCAGCGACGCTGAACTATCTCAACGAACCGCTGCAACTGACGACAGACGATATCGCGACGCTGAGCCCGCAGCGCCGGCTGCGCGCGGGGCTGGCGTCGCAGCGCCTCGTGGTCGGTGGCAACGAGCTTGCGGAATTGCAGCGGCAGTCGCGCGATTATGCCGCAGCGGCGAAGGCGCAAAATCTGGATGTGACGGCGCGCATCCTGCCGGGCCATCATCATTTTTCGATCCTCGACGAACTGGCGAAGCCGGACGGCGAGATCACGAACGAACTTGCGAAGCTGATCGCGCAGACATCGGAAGCGCGTCAGAGCACCTTCTAGACCTCTGGTCGTCCCTGCGCCGGCCGGGACGACGGTTAGGTCGTGTCCGGATCATCCACGTCGGGATGTCCGTCACTTGGTCAATCCGCCGCCAGCGCCTCGAGACGCTCGAGCTTCAGCAGATCGAGCCCGTGCGGCACCACGGCGATCAGCTTGTCGCGGCACAGCTTGGTGATGGTACGGCTGACGGTCTCGATGGTGAGGCCGAGATAGTCGGCGATATCCTGCCGGCTCATCGGCAGCGGCAGGATCTTCGAGGTATCGCCGGTGCGGCGCAGACGCCGGCGCAGCAGCACGATGAATGCCGCCACGCGCTGTTCGGCGGATTTGCGACCAAGCAGCACCATCTGGTCCTGCGCCATGCGCAGTTCGCCGCTCGCCATCTCATGCAACCGGCGCAGGAAACGCGGATTGGCGTCGACGAAGGCGATAAAGTCCGCGCGCGGGAATTTGCAGGCGGCACCCGCCGTCACCGCCTCGGCGGTGAAGTCGCCCATGTTGAGCAGCGACAGTCCCAGGAAATCGCCCGGCATCGCGAAGCCGAAAATCTGCCGTCGCCCGTCGGTCAGCGTGCGGTAGAGCCGCACCATGCCTTCGGTGACGGTGAACAGATAGTCGGTCGGCTCGTTCTCCGACACCAGAATGTCGCCGGAGCGGAACGGCCGGGACCGGCTCATCTCCTCGAATTCCAGAAGCTCGGCCGGGGTCAGCACTGAACACACGCTGGTCAGGCGTGCGCTGCAATCGTTGCAACGGTCCGCCTGGCGGTGGGCACACGAAGTGACGGGTTCCAGGATCGACATGGGAATCCTCCAAAACCCGGATTTAAAGTTTCATATTAAATGTTTCTTTGATCGAGATCAAAGACGGGCCGGAGGCCGCAGCCGGCCCCCAGCTTGTTTACGACTGCATTCCCCATTTTCCGATGGTGTGGTTTTCGATGGCGCGGAACAGGAGGTTCTCGACCACGAGGCCGATGATGATGACAGTGAGCAGGCCGGCGAACACATGCGGGATGTCGAGGCTGTTCTTGTTCTCGAAGATGAACCAGCCAAGGCCGCCCGAGCCGGAGGAGACGCCGAACACCAGCTCGGCCGCGATCAGGGTGCGCCAGGCGAACGCCCAGCCGATCTTCAGGCCGGTCAGGATGCTCGGGAACGCCGCCGGGATCAGGATCTTGCGGATGTAGTCGAAGCCGGACAGGCCGTAATTGCGCCCCACCATCTTCAGCGTGCTCGACACCGACAGGAACCCCGAATGGGTGTTGAGCGCGATCGCCCAGGTCACCGAATGCACCAGCACGAACACCAAGGAGCCGTTGCCGAGCCCGAACCAGATCAACGCCAGCGGCAGCAGCGCGATCGCCGGCAGCGGGTTGAACATCGAGGTCAGCGTCTCCAGGAAGTCGGTGCCGATCCGCGACATGATCGCAAGCCCGGTCAACACCGAGGCCAGCGCGATGCCGCAGCCATAGCCCATCAGCAGCACCTTGATCGAGGACCACGCCCGCGCCGGCAGCACCCCGCTCACGATGTCGGTGACGAACGCGCTCACCGTGGCGCTGAAGGTCGGGAACAACAGGTCGTTGTTGAGGTAGCGGCCATAGGCCTCCCACACCAGCGCCAGCACCACCAGGATCATCGCCTTGCGCAGCCAGCTCTTGCTGTAGAGCCGGAACAAGAACGGCAGCGGCTTCTCCACCACCACCGGCAGCCGCGCGGTGGCCTCGGCGTCGCGCACGAACTCGGCGCGCACCGGCGCCTCCTCGATCCGCACCATCGTCAGAGATGAGGGTTTAGACATTCTCCGCCTCCTCGATGGTGTCGGCGAACAGCATGGTCTGGATCCGCCGCTCCAGCTCGACCGCCTCCTCGCCCTGCAGCCCGCCATTGAGCTCGGCCTTGACCTGGCCCGGATGCGGCGACAGCAGCAGGATGCGGGTGCCGATCTTGATCGCCTCGGGGATCGAGTGGGTGACGAACAGCACGGTGAAGCGGGTCTCGTCCCACAGCATCATCAGTTCGTCCTGCATCTTGCGGCGCGTCAACGCATCGAGCGCGGCGAACGGCTCGTCCATCAACAGAATGTCCGGCTCCATCGCCATGCCGCGGGCGATCGCCACCCGCTGCTTCATGCCACCCGACAGCATATGCGGATAGCTGTCGGCGAACTTCTCCAGATTGACCTTGGAGATGTAGTGCATCGCGCGCTCCTCGGCCTCGCTGGCCGACAGCCGGTGGGTGCATTGCAGCGGGAACATGACGTTCTGCCGCACCGTCTTCCACGGCAACAGCTGGTCGAACTCCTGGAACACCATCATGCGGTCGGGCCCCGGCGAGCGGATCAGATTGCCCTTCAGCCGCATCTCGCCCTCGGTCGGCGTCATGTAGCCGCCCACCGCCTTCAAAAGCGTCGACTTCCCGCACCCCGACGGACCCAGCAGAATGAACCGGTCCCCCTGGTAAACCTGAAAATCAATCCGGTAGGTCGCCGTCACCAGATGGCGCGGCGTCTTGTACTGAAGCGTCACTCCCCCAACTTCCAAAAGTGGGCTCG
>Ga0097677_1002248_pt1 | contig 10094 bp, 10 predicted proteins | sample ThiBiot_500_biof_FD_72842 | JGI IMG/M metagenome (GOLD analysis project Ga0097677, IMG submission 72842) | Wastewater bioreactor microbial communities from Cape Town, South Africa - Thiocy_expt_500_biof - 1398105537950 (version 2) (version 2) ...
CGAAGGTATTCTTCATCCTATTCGAAGTGTTAAACATGGTGCCTATTGGCGATTATTATTACCTGGTTTACATAATATAACTGTAACAGCTTCAGGTTATTTACCTCAAACAAAATATAATATTCGTGTGACAAATGAAAACTCAACTAATGTATGACAAAAACATATTTAATTGGAAAATTTATTTTCTTTATTTAGGCACTTCGTCTTGATTTTCAATTGCAACGTGCTAATCCTGAATCATCTGCTGCAGTAAATAATGTCTCATCTATCAATGATATCTATAATTTTTTATCTGATTATGCTGAGAAATTAATGCATGATTCTCGGCAAACAATTCTTCAAACATTTCGTGAACCAACTGAACAATTTCATTATCATAATTATCAATCCATGGTTGACAAACTTAAAGATTTAAATAAAAAATATCCAAATATAACAAGTCTATATACAATTGGTAAAAGTCGTGAACAACGTGATCTCTGGGTTATGATCATCAGCGATCAACCATTGATTCATGAAGCTGGCGAACCTGAAATGAAATATATTGCCAATATTCATGGCGATGAAAGTGTTGGACGAGAATGTTTATTACTTTTTATTGAATATCTATGTATTAACTATGGTAAACATGATTATATTACACAACTTGTCAATAATGTTCGTATTCATATTATGCCATCATTGAATCCCGATGGTTTCGAATATGAATATGCACAAAATGTTCATGCTCAAGGTCTTGGACGTTTGAATGCGCATAAAATTGATTTAAATCGAAATTTTCCACATGTTGATCTCGAATATTTTCAAGAGAAAACAGATGTTATTGTTCCGAAACAAACAAACGACGATTCTAAACATGAACTTGAACCTGAAGTTCGTGCTGCTATGCATTGGTCAATGGTCTATCCATTTGTTCTTTCCGGAAATTTACACGGTGGTGCACTTGTTGCTAACTATCCTTATGATAATCGAGTTAAAGATTCCAAAGAACACGAAAGTAAATCACCCGATGATCGAACATTTCAAATGCTCGCCAAAGCTTATTCGCATGTAAATCAAATTTATTTTTAAGTTTTCTTAAAATTATTTCTTCTTAAAAGGCTCATCCAACCATGTCGAAAGGCAATGCTTGTGTTAAATTCAATAAAGGTATTACGAATGGTGCGGCTTGGTATGTTATCGAAGGTGGCATGCAAGATTGGACATATGCCTATACATCAGATATGGAAGTGACAATTGAATTAGGTTGTAATAAATATCCTGAAGAAAAAGATTTGAAATCCTATTGGGATGATAATAAGGGTGCTTTATTGGCATTCATGACACAAGTATGAGCTAGGAATAGAAAAAAAAAGTAAATATGATTGAATCGAATCGAATTGTTTAGGTTGTACATGGTATTCGAGGTTTTGTATTTGATTCAAAAACGAAAGTACCACTATCAGGCGTTGTTATACATGTTCATGGTATTCATCATAATGTAACGACATATCGTGATGGAGATTTCTTCCGAATTATAACACCAGGTGTTTATCATATAACTGTAGAACGGGCTGGGTAAATGATTTGCCCAAAGAAGTTGACTAAACTTTCATTTGATTCTATTTTTTTGAGTAGATACCAATCAGAAACAAAAGAGAATGTTTTAGTTACAAGTCAATCATCAACTTATATTGAATTTCGTCTAAAACGTCAAGATTTTGTCAATGAAAATGAACATTCAAATGTATCATCGAAGGTTCAATTATTTTATCATAAAGCGAAGGATTTTGTTCTTCATCGTACATTATTTCTTCTCATTAGTGGCATATTTGGTTAGTCGATATTCAAATAAAATGAATCTATTTCGTTTTTCGTTTAAAGCTTTAGTTCTTGCAATCATATTTGCTGGTATTGTTATTTATTTACGTTGTTGTCAAACATCGACGATTAGTTCACGTTCTGGTTTTCAACGTTATGAACCATTGGTTCAAGACGAACATGATTCACCAGTTATTGGTCGAATGAATGGTCGAAAAACTTTAGTTCCGAAACATCGATCAGCAAGTGATTCCGATGATGATGATAATCAAACATTATTTTCATCGAAACGAATGATACCATAAGTGATTGAACGGTTGATTTTCTTTAGTTGTTATAAATAAATTTAGATAAAAAAAAAGGTTTCTCGATCTTTTTCTTAGTGAATCTCGTCTATTTTAAATAGATCATATTTTTAACGGGATTTATCGAACTTTTTTATGTGTTCTTTTTTCTTCTTCTTCTTCTTCTTGGTGCTTTGTGTCGTTTATATTTTTGTTCTTAATAAAAAAAAAGTCAGTTTCTGTTCGTTTGTAAATCGTGAATATATTTATTTGAAATGATATTTATCAAATGCGCCATAATAAGCACGTTATCTAGCTCACTCATCAAGTATTATCGACAAATAGTTTCATTTGAATGACAACAATTATATTCACGCAATGAATCACATTCGACAAAACAACGTATATATGCTTAGATATTTACCTGTATCTACTTTATTTTAGTTTATAAACGCAAAAAAACATAGACATATCCCATACAATCATCATCGCATATCGAAATTTGTTTTAGATATTTTTTTAGTGCAAAAACAAATATGGGTAATAAACAAGCTAAACAACCAGTTTCAACTGATCTTACTGAAAAACGTTTGTTTTCATTTTCAATTGAATATTTTAGTTAAATAAATTGACTTTCGATTTCTCTTTAGAAATTGCTTTACTTAAAGCCAATACGAAATACTCAGACAAAGGTAATTTAGTGTAATTATCGATGTTTGTTCTCGAAGTTCGTTTTTCTTTCTTTCATGTGCAGAAATTCGTGATTGGCATGCAGTATGAATTTAGAATATTTGAAATGCTTGTTTCTCTATTTGCATTGTACAATAGGGTTTCATTAAAGATTGTCCAACTGGTAAACTTGATAAAAAGAAATTCGTCGAAATCTACAAACAATTCTATCCCAATGGTAAAGCCGACAGTTATTGCAAGTAAATACCAGCCGATATTTTTCTTATTCTTTTCGTTAATATTGATTTATAATTAATTAGATATGCTTTTTCAACATTCGATCAAAACAATGATGGTTCGATTAATTTCGAAGAATTTCTTCTAGCTATTTCAGCAACAAGTCAAGGAGATCTTGATGATCGTCTTGCCGTTGCATTTGATCTGTAAGTTTCAAAAGGAATATCGTTGGTTTTCTCATTTGTACGTACATTTATTTAGTTATGATATTTCAAATGATGGACAAGTTGATCAAAAAGAATTAGCCAATTTAATTTCTGCTATGGTGAGTTTGTGTTTATTTAAAAGAAAAGAATTTGTTTTTTTTTGTCTTTAGTATGATCTTGTTGGTGAAACTGATCGTAAAGGTGATCGTGATCCAAAGAAAAAAGCTGCTGAAATTATAGCTAAACTTGATGTATCTGGTGATAAGAAATTAACTAAAGCAGAATTTATTGCTGGGTAAGATAAATACGATTGAATTTAAAAAAAAACCTCTTTTTTTAGATGTAAATCTGATCCCGTTATTCGTCAATTACTTGCTCCTAATGTTTAGAAATTTATTTTTTATTTTATTCGAATTTAACTAAATAAACAAGATTCAGTTAGTTGAAGCAGCACACTAACAAATATTGGAGAACGAAAATCCCTCGTTTTTTTTTCTAGTTGTATGTCCTAGTTTAAGGTGTAATAAAATTTTATTGACTAATTACAAAGCCTTCTATTTGAATATCTAAACGAGAGGAGAACAGAAAGAAAACCGCCATATCGTCGATGTATTTGTTCTGTATTCTCTCGTCAAAACTACACATGTGATTCATCCGAATATGCATATATCCAGTTGATACCAAGTGTCTTACTCGAGAAAAAAGCAATAAACTGCTATCTCATTCTTGTTGACTGAGACAAAGCTATTAAGCAGTGGATGTTTTCGTCCTAAATAGCACTTCTATTTGCACGTATTCTTATGACGAGCTCGAGCTCATAAAGTGCTACGGTCGTTGCCTATATGAATAATGTTCGAAGTAATTCAATATTTCTTTCATTACTTTTAGTAGGTTGCTTTAAACAAACATTTAATGTCAAAGTCTTCACTATTTTTTTTCGCAGGAAAGTGGAACGATAAGAAAAATTCTGTCAGGGAGAGAGGCGAAGAAGTAGTTTTCGAGTGGGTGGGTGTGCATAAAATGCGTGCTTTATTTTACTTTTTTCAAGAGAGGAAAAAATTACACGCATCGAGTATATATCGATAAAAGTCATATAATTCTCGTTTTTTTTCTTCTTCTCCTTCTTCTTCTTCTCGATGTATCATGAAAGAAAGGTTTCTGATATCGACATGAATCAGACGCCATTGTTAAACAATGATTAATTCTAAACAAGCTTTTCTTCTATTCCTTTGGACTTCTACTATTTACTTTTCTTTTCTTTTCTTTCTTTCGTTTATTCGCGTTTCTTCTTCTTCTTCTTCTTCTTTTGTTTTATTCACCATACGCACATAAAAATCTATTAAATTCGCAGCATTCTTTCTCTTTCTCTCTCTTTTTTTCTCCTTATTTCATTCTATAAATACGATCGAGAAATTCGTTCGCATACAAACAATAACAACAACAACAACAACAATATCAACGAACATTCAAAATTAACAGTTTCTTCCATTTTTCTCTACTGTAGATTATATTTCTTACTTTCAATTTTAATTATTCCAAATGGGTAACAAACAAAATAAAGGAGCTTCCTCAACTGAATTGACAGCCAAACGTAATAATTTGTGCCATCGTCTTCATTTATTCAAAACCGAAGTCAATCGTTTTTTTTTAGAAATTGCTATGCTCAAAGCAAACACAAAATACAGCGAAAAAGGTAATTGTTCGATGAGTAAATGTGATTCCTAATGTTTGCTTTTCTTTCTAAATATAGAAATTCGTGAATGGCACGCAGTTCGTGAAATCAAGGACATGCTTATTTTCTTAGTGAATGTGTGTTTTTCTTCTATTCGAATCATAGGGATTTCTTCGTGATTGTCCAAATGGTAAACTCGATAAAAAGAAATTCACCGAAGTTTACAAACAATTCTATCCCAATGGCAAAGCAGACAACTTCTGCAAGTAAATATTTGATTTTGTGTTCGTTTTTTTTTCGAGGCCAAAGAAACATAAAAATATTCGATCCTTCTAGATTTGCTTTCGATACATTCGATGCCAATCATGATGGTAGCATTGATTTCGATGAATTTCTCTTAGCTATTTCGGCAACAAGTCAAGGAGATATTGATGATCGACTTAGTGTTGCCTTCGATATGTATGATATTTCGAACGATGGACAAATCGATCAAAAAGAATTAACAAAATTGATCACAGCTATGGTACATATTGAAATTTAATTCTTAATCAACAGAAATGAAATATGCTTGACATTTTTTTTTCTTTCAGTACGATCTCGTTGGTGAAACTGATCGTAAAGGTGATAAAGAACCAAAACATCGTGCTCAAGAAATCATTGGCAAACTCGATGTTGGTGGCGACAAGAAATTAAGCAAACAAGAATTCATTGCTGGGTAAATAAAAAGTCATTTCGATTGTTTCCTTTGCTTCAAGGTTTTGTTTTTTTCGTTTTTCAATTAGATGTAAAAATGATCCAGTTATTCGTAAACTACTCGCTCCAAATGTTTAAAACCACAATATGCAACAAAATATTTCCTTTTTACAAGACATTAACCTTTTTTCTTCTTGTTTCTTTATCACTCTTTTTATCTTCCACATATTTAAAGTAGAAATCATTGGCATTCATTTTTTATTCGAATAAATAGACATTTTCCGCATAACAAACAAACACACATGCGAATTATTTTCATTTTCTATCTAAGAAATTGCGCAGCGCGTAAAACAACAAGCTTGATTACGTCTGTATATATTTCATTTTTTTTATGGTAAATAAGACGAAAAACAAACTGTTAAGCATGCCAAAAAGCAAAGCAAGACACGACAAAATGATAGTTCAATATTTTGGTTTTCTCGGATAGTAACCGATTGATGAATTGTAGAAACTATCATTGTCATCGTAATCTGTTTCATCGCGTAAAGTCGATGCAAATCGATTTGATTTTGCAAGAAGACGATATCGAACATCGAAATACGGGTCACTTGTGAGAGGTATTGGTGTCAATGGATAATATTCGCATATGGATTCATCAGCACTGAATACATCGCTTGTTGTACGATTTGGTGAAGATGATTTAGTTAAGTATGTTTGAGAATTATTGAAATTTCCGCATTGAATTTCAATCGATTGAATAAAACGTTTGCGATTCGTGTTCGGTATGATAATTAATGTCGTACGAAATCGCCCATTCGGATAGCTTGATGATGATACTGATGATGATGATGATGAATTTGTTCGAAAACGATTACCATAGTTAGGAGTAACAATCAATCGTGTTGTATACATCGTGAGAACTTCTGAAAATAAAAAAAGAAGAACAAGAAAATGGCCGACTCGTACTGTTGAACAAACATCTATCAAGATGTCATATTACTGATCCGTAGGAGGAAAAGAAAAGGAAAGAACGATATGTCCAGTATCAATGAACATCGAGTTAGAAGTTTTCTTTAGTGATATATGTATGTACGCATGTATATGTAACACATAATAAGAAAAAGGAACGCATAATTGCTAAGATTATGTCAGTTATAGCAAACATTTTCAGCGGCTATAACCAATGAATGAATCAACAGGGACAAAGACTAACATAGAATCATGATATGTTGTTCGATATCTCTCGTTATAGTTATAGAAAAAAAACAGTAAGAGATAATGATGTAACCGAAGGAAGCAAACAAAAGAAAACAGATGATCATTGGAGTCTAGTATATTAGCATGAAAAATAATTAGCACATTATATGAATGCGAATTATAGAAAATGATCTAAACTTGCATATTTACAAATTGAATTGCATGATAAACTACAATCGAATTCTAAAAAAGAAACTTTTTTCTAAGAATTTAGCAAATTTGAACAATTCAAATTGAATTATATTGAAAACAGAAGGAAAGTTGACATGATCAACAGCATTTTTTTCCCATTGACAATCATGAATGAATGTATGTATGGATATAGATATATAGTTTTCTCTTTTCGAATGTAAAAAATTCGATAAAAACAGGATGATTATGATTGTTTATTGATTTCCGCCAGAATCGTTCTCTACGATAACACAAGCGAAAGAAAACTATCGAACGCACAGGAAAGAAGATTTTTCTTTCTATTAAAATGATCAGATAGTTGTCGTTTTTTCTTCTTCTTCTTCTTCTATATCATCTTCTATCATTTAATTGCTAAAATGAAGTTAGTTAATCATTTACAACAATTATTTCTATCATGATAACTGCGATCGAGTATATAGAAAAAATTGTATCTATCATTTCATATAAACTATCGAAAACATGTTGTCAACTAATATTGACGAAGATGGAATATAATCGTCATTAGTTAGCATGCATTTTCATTCACTGACTATTAATACTATTTTTCTCAATTTGCATTTTATGGATACATTAGAAAGAAAAAGAAGAAGAAGACGACGAACGAATGCGCACTTCCTAGCATCTTAAAACAAAATCAATTCATTGGCTTTTCGTTTACTGTAGATTTATTTTGTTTTTTGAAATTAATTCGATACGTTTGATTATTTTTAAACAAGAAACAAGCAAAGATTGTCATGTTATTATTTAGTCATCTTGACTAATCATACCAGGAGACAACGGCAAAGAAGGACAAGCCGCCCGTACACACATGCGCGCACACACACACACACACACACGCATACAGGAAATTCAATAAATAAAACCAAATAGATTATTGATGGCTTTGTTGTGTGTTTGTCTAAGCACTTTTCCAATTCCTTTTTTTCTCCCTCCTCTTTTCTCTTAGTTTTCTCTTCAATGTCTTCGATTCATTTGTGAGAATCTACATGGTTAGTGATAGTTGCACTTGAACAATTCTTTTTTGTTATCTATTAATTATATACTTATTATTATTATTCTAATATGCATCTCGTTCGTATTCATTCGAAACCACATCCACAACATGACAGCGTATCACCGTCACTTACAAATCCAACAGCCGTTGCCGTACGGCGAGAACATCATACGCCAACAGCAACGCGTTTTAAAAGTCCTGTTTGGGGATTTCTACCATTTGTTCAAGGGGTAAGCTGCATATTACTACTCTTATTTTAAATCAGATTCACTGATAGTATCGAATTTCTTAAGATATTTAGAAGAAAGGGGGGGAAAAAAGATGTTGAAAGTCTTCATTTATGCGTATATATCTGGTATAGATACGCGAACAATCAATTACTTAAGTGAAGTGAATGAATAGGGAAAAGAAAATAAACAAATCATCAATGACAATATACATTGATTGAGAAGAAACAAGAAAATATGAGTCAGTTGTCTCCTAAATAAGCAAACAGAACGAAGACCACACATGTCATTGTACTTTTGTATTGTTATTTTCACCTTTAATCAAAGATCACTTTATAATCGAAGATCGATCTTTGATATCTATTGACTTCTTGATTTGACAATGTATTTCTATCCATGGAAATTACTCTCATCAGAACATCGAAAATCTTATCGTGAACGTTTAGCACGACAGAAAAGCTTGTTACCGATCATTGGACGATATCAATCGAATTTACCAACAGATGAAACTATAAAGGTATATTTAGATATATATATATATATATATATATAAATCTGTCAGCGTTTCGTTTTTGTTTTCTTTCTGTTATTTTTCATATTTAATTATCAATAACTAATGGAATGAGGTTTCTTCTTGGGATTGATAACTTCCTTTTCCTTCGAAAGAAAATGTAATAGTATAGAAGTTAGAAATAAAGACGTTTGAGAAAAGCATAGTGGAAGAAATTTTCTTCAACGACAGTAGTAACGGCAACAAAAATAATCGTATTAATATTATAAATAAAATAAATCAAAGAATGCTTTCGTTTTTTCGTTATCATATCAAATGAAAGATTTCATTAAAGAATTGATATCATACGATAGATTTGTAATTGTCAATGTCAACAGACAATTAGTATCCATTGCAAAAGGAAATTTCATATTTTCGATTTTCTATTTGGAAACAAACGGACAGCTACACTATGACATTGAAGAACTCTACTATCAAAAAGTCAAAATAAGGATATTTGTGTCATGGGAATATGTTTTTTTCTTCTTCTTTTCATTTTCTATACTATCTCTAATTATGTAAATCATTATATCTGTGACAATTGACTGTTATCCTTGATACAGAACAATACTCTTGAATCGTTTGGGTATACACACGATGACGATTATTGGGCATAAAGTGTGTCTGTTGCTGTCGGTTTTCCCTTTATATGTTGTGATAACAACACTCGACTTCTGTTCGCGCTTTTGCCATTGATGATAGATTTTGCTAAGTCTCTTCATATAATCTTAACAATATTGGGCATAAATGTACATCTTTTTTCCGAGTGTTAAAAAAAAGGTCGCTAGCATGTCGATCAATAAGTATATGACACGTAAAAAGAGCATATTCGTCCCGTGGCTTGATTTTCTAAAGATGCGTTTTCTTTTTGCTTTCTTCTTCGTTTTCATTTCCTCTCTGGTCTCCTATCCCAGTCTCTCTCTCTCTCTCTCGCTCTCTACCGTCATTTGATACGCCTATTTTCATTAATAAAAAAAAAACTATATTCGCGAAAGGAAATGATAATAATACTTGCAGTTGATTGATGTTTATATTCTATTCAATCGTTCGAGTTTATTCGGCTTTCTTATCAGTCATTCATTTGACTGTTATTGTTTGTTCAAGCGACATTTGACAATAAACATTATTTTTTCTTCTTCTTACATTGTATCATACACATAGATACTACTCTCAATTAAGAAAATATTTACAATATGTTTCATATATTCCGTTGGCGACGTGAACATCGAAATGACAATTCAACAAGTCAAGATACAACAAATGAACATGATAATAAGAAAGCTCATTCGCGTCGTCATCGTTTACGTGTA
>Ga0097677_1002258_pt1 | contig 10072 bp, 9 predicted proteins | sample ThiBiot_500_biof_FD_72842 | JGI IMG/M metagenome (GOLD analysis project Ga0097677, IMG submission 72842) | Wastewater bioreactor microbial communities from Cape Town, South Africa - Thiocy_expt_500_biof - 1398105537950 (version 2) (version 2) ...
GGTCGGGGTCGGTCTGGGTCTCCGCCTCGACGAGCAGCGCGGCGCGCTCGACATCGGCTTCCAGCACCGTGTCGAAGGCGCTGGTCTGTCCGCCGGGTGCGTCCTGGCGGAGATAGCCGAAACGGGCGTTGCGCGGGATGTCGACCGAGCCGGTGTCGGTCTCGATCATCCCGGCGATCGCCTTCATCAGCGTCGACTTGCCGGCGCCGTTGCGCCCGATGAAGCCGACTCGGGCACGCGGCGGGATCGCGGCGCTCGCGCCCTTGATGATTGCCCGGCCGCCGAGCCGGATGGTGATGTCGCGGAAGGAAAGCATGGGCGGCGCCTAGCAGCACTCGGCCGCTTGCCCAAGCCATGTATCAGCGCGTCCTGAACGCCTCGTAGCGCGCCCGGTCATAGGCCATGAACCGTGTCGCGCCATCGGCCTCGCTCCAGCCGGCGGCAAGCGCGACGGCGGTCGGGCCTCCCTGCGCGCCGAGCAATGCGGCCTGGATCTCCGCGCAGGGCGTCGCGGGGCCTTCGTGGCACACGACCGGACCGGGCGGGAGCGGGGCGGAGCGCCAGATGGGGTGCAGGGTGGCGGCTTTCGCCGGGTCGCTCGCCTGCAGCCTGCGCCAGGGATCCTCCGTCAGCGCGGCGACATCGGCGCGGCCCTCGATCAGATCGGCCAGCGCCGCCTCGTGCGTGCCCGCCATCCGGCGCGCGGCGAAGGCCGATGGTGCGCTGCCCGCCGAACGCAGCGCTTCGGCCTGCACCAGCCCGCCCGAGGTCGATCCCGGCAGGACCTCGCTATAGCGCAGCCCGGAAGCTCGCTTGCCCAGCGTATCGAGCGTGTCGATGCCCGTCTCGCGCCGCACCAGCAATACGCCGCGATAGCGATCCAATACCGGCGGCGGCGTGTCGAGCACGGCGATGGCCCGCAGGTTCGGGCAGTCCCGCACCTCGACGAACGCGCCGAGATTGGTCATCGCCACATCGACTTCGCCCCTGCACAGCGCTTCGGCCAGCGCGGTCGGTGTCGGCAGCAGCACGATTTCGGCCGGACGCCCCGCGATTCTCCCAGCCAGCGCCGCGATCGGTCCCAGCGCGATCCGGCGATCGTAGCGCGGATAGCTGTAGGTGCCGACGCGCAGCGGCGTCGCCTGCGCGGGTGCGGCGAGCGAAAGCAGGAGAGACAGCAGCATGCGTTGAGCGACTCCTCGCGCCTTGGTCGGGCGGAGACATCTCGCACATCCGTCTGCAACGGAAAAGCGGACCGACGGGTCGCTGCTGCCGGCCTCGCATCGATGCGGAATGAGGAGAGGGTAGGATAGGCGACTCACCCGTTCCTGCATATCGAGTCAATTACGTAATCCTACGCATGCCGCCGAGGGGGAGGCATTCCCATATCGCAGGCGATCGAGTCAGTGACGGAGATCGTTATGCGCAAGAATCTGTTCTGTTCTGCCTTGGCGCTTGCCTGTGCGGGCGCAGGTTTGACGCTCGGCGTGTCGCCGGCGATGGCGCAGGCCCATCATCAGGGAGGCGGGAGGCAAATGGCCGCGCCCGAGATGGAGCGTGCGCCCATGGCCTATCCGCGCTTCGAACGCCCCCAGGGCACCCAGACGCGCCCGAGCCAGCTCGATCGGCCCTATTACAACCATAACTTCAACGCCGATCGCACCTATCATATTGGCCCGTACCATCCGCCCCGGGGCTTCCAGTATCGCCGCTGGGCCTATGGCGATATCCTGCCCGGCATCTTCTGGGGGCAGGACTATTGGCTGACGGACTATTGGCTGTTCGGCCTCGACGTTCCGCCGGTCGGCTATGAATGGGTGCGCTACGGGCCCGATGCGCTTCTGGTCAACATAACGACCGGAGAGGTCGTCCAGGTCGTCTACGGGCGCTTCTTCTGAAGGCGGCGATCCCCCGGCGTCAGCGTCGGGGGATGGCGCGCGTCAAGACGATCCGCGGGAATGCCGCCCCCCGGATGGGGTAGGATCGACGATTTGCATGAGGATGAAATGGTCGGGGAAAGAGGATTCGAACCTCCGGCCCCTGCGTCCCGAACACAGTGCTCTACCAGGCTGAGCTATTCCCCGACCGGCGCATCCGGGGCGAACCCCGACTGCGAGGGGGCGCCTATAACCACGCCGTGGGAGTCACGCAAGCCACTGAATCAGCTTTTCCGCGCACCCAGCATGGCATCGACCGAAACGAACTTCTCGCGCGGGGCGCCGATGCGGGCGGCAGCGATCTCGGCGGCGTCGATCTTCTGCCAGTCGCGGAAGGTGACCAGCTCCACGCCCCGCCCCGCCAGCAGCGCGTCCAGCCCCGGCCGGCCGGCCTTTTCCGAGCCCTCGCCGACATCCTCGGCGATCTTCTCGGCGATGGCGAAGCCGTCGGGCCGGTTGGTGCCGATCGTCCCCGTCGGCCCGCGCCGCGCCCAGCCCACCGCATAGAGGCCGGGCAGCACGCGCCCGTCGAGATTGGCGAATCGCCCCGCCTTGTCATCATAGGGCACGCCGTCGATCGGCGGCGTGCGATAGCCGATGCAGCTCACCACCAGGCCGGCCGGCACCGCATAGGTCTCGCCCGTGCCATGGGCGTTGCCGTCCAGGCCCAGCGCGGTGCGCTCGACGATGACGCGCTCGACCTTGCCGTCGCCTTCGATCGCCACCGGCATGGCGAAGAAATCGAAGACGATGCGGATCGGCTTGTCGGGCATGCCCTGCGCGAAGCGGCGCAGATGCCCCACCGACTTGCGCTGCCCGGGGTCGAGGACCGTATCGTCCTCCGCCGGCGGCAGGTCCGCGGGGGAGACCAGCGGCGTGGCGCGCCGGAGCTCGCCCAGCTCGCCCAGTTCCTTGGGCGTCATCGCGATCTGGTGCGGGCCGCGGCGGCCCAGGATGGTGATGGTGTCGACATGCCCACCCCGCAGCGCGCCCAGTGCATGGGTGACGATGTCCGACCCCTCGAACTCGTCCTGCGTCTTGGCGAGCACGCGGGCGACATCGAGTGCGACATTGCCGTTGCCGATCACCACCGCCGGCCCGTCCAGCGGCGGATCGAGATCGGCGAAGTCGGGATGGCCGTTGTACCAGCCGACGAACGCCGCCGAGCCGACCACGCCGGGCAGGCCGGCACCGGGGATGTCCAGCTTGCGGTCGTGCGGCGCGCCGGTGGCGAGCACCACGGCGTCATAGAGCGCGCGCAGTTCGTCGATCGACACGTCCCGGCCCAGCGTGACGTTGCCGACGAAGCGGACATTGTCGGTCAATGCCACCGCCTCGTAGCGGCGCGAGACGCCCTTGATCGACTGGTGATCGGGGGCAACGCCGGTGCGGATCAGCCCGAAAGGCACGGGAAGCCGGTCGATGATGTCGACTCGGACCTGATCGCCGAACACCTTCTGGCAGGCTTCGGCCGTGTAATAGCCGGCCGGCCCGGAGCCGATCACCGCGACGTGACGCATGGGCATTCCTCCCGCGATCTGAGGGGGCCAGCCTAGCGCCCGGGCGGGGAAGGGCAACCCTCTCGACGGGCGCCCGGGGTTGTTGCTAGGCCGTGCCGATGATCGAAACGACCGCCAGCCTGCTTGGCTTGATCAATGTCTTCCTGGTCGTTCGCCGCAGCATGTGGAACTATCCCTTCGCGCTGGCGATGGTCTCGCTCTACGCCTGGGTCTTCTATCACGAGAAGCTCTACAGCGACGCGCTGCTCCAGCTCTTCTTCTTCGTGGTCAATCTCTATGGCTGGCGGAACTGGGCCCGCTCGCGGGCAGGGAGCGGCGAAGTGGTGGTCGAGACGATGGGCGTGCGGGCGCGCCTGGCCTGGGCGCTGGTCTGCGCCGCGGTGATCGGCACCTGGGGCTATGCGATGCACCGGCTCACCGACGCGGCCTATCCCTGGTGGGACGGCAGCATCGCGGTGCTCAGCATCGCCGCGCAGATCCTCCAGTCGCGCCGCAACTGGGAATGCTGGGTGCTGTGGATCACCGTCGACCTGCTCGCGATTCCCCTTTTCGCCATCAAGGGTTTGTGGCTTACGGCGAGCCTGTACTGCGTATTCCTGGCCCTTTCCGCTTGGGGGCTGATCAACTGGTTGAAGGCACGGGAATGAAGTTACGCACCATCTGTCTCCACGGGCCGGAGAGCACCGGCAAGTCCACGCTGGCGCCGCGCATCGCCGCCTATCTCGGCGGCGAGGTGGTGGACGAATATGGCCGCGAATATGCCGAGGCGCGCGGCATCGACTTCACGATGCGCGACCTGCTGGAGATCGCCAAGACGCACGATGCGGGCGCGCGCACCATGGTCGCGGCCGGCCTCCGGCCGCTGGTGCTCGATACCGATCCGTTGATGACTGCGGTCTGGGCCGACATGCTGTTCGGCGAGCGCGACCCCTGGTTCGACGAATGGCAGGGAACGGCGGACCTCTATCTGCTGTTCGATATCGACATGCCCTGGCGCGCCGACGGCACCCGCATGTTCGGCACCCGGGAACTGCGGCAGAAATTCTACGACCTCAGCAAGGCCGAGCTGGAGCGGCGGGGTGTGCGCTGGGCGCATGTCTCGGGCCAGGGCGAGGAGCGCTATGCCAATGCCATCGCCGCGATCGAGGCAGCCCAGGCGGACGGCTGAACGCGGCAGGGGCAGTTGCAGGATGCGTATGCTGCACTTGCGAGAAATTGTCGGTTCTTGTCATAGTTCGTACACAATCCGATCCTAACGGCGCCCTTGCAGGGGGCGAGAGCCACTCTTCGATAACAAGAATGCCCGGCGTGACGGTGGCGCGATTCTGCGAATGCGGGGTCGTGGCCGTTGCTGCGTGTCGGGCGCACAGCAGGGAAGAACCACATGAAGATCCGCATCACCAGATCTGCCCTTTTCCTGGGCGCGGCATTCGGCGCGCTCGCCATCGGCGGCACCGCGCAGGCGCAGGACACTGCCGCCCCGGCCGCCGACGAGCCCACGACCGAGATCGTCGTCACTGCCGAGCGCCGTCCCGAAGCGCTGAAGAACACGCCGGTGTCGGTCGCAGTGATCGGCGGCCAGGATGCCCGCGACTTCACCGCCAGCGGCGACGACACGCTGCTCGCGCTGTCGGGCAAGGTTCCCAGCTTCTATGCCGAGACGACCACCGGCCGCATCTTCCCGCGCTTCTACATCCGCGGCCTGGGCAATATCGACTTCTACCTGGGCGCCTCGCAGCCCGTGTCGATCATCCAGGACGACGTGGTGCTCGAGCATGTCGTGCTCAAGTCGAACCCGGTCTATGACCTCGACCATGTCGAAGTGCTGCGCGGCCCGCAGGGTTCGCTGTTCGGCCGCAACACCACGGCCGGCATCGTCAAGTTCGACACCGTCCGCCCGTCGCTGGACGGCCTCGATGCGCGCGGCACGCTGAGCTATGGCAGCTATAACAGCATCAGCCTCGACGCCGGCATCGGCGGCCCGCTGGCCGACAATGTCGCGATCCGCGTCTCGGGCCTGTTCCAGCATCGCGACAACTATGTCGACAACGCCTATTCCGGCCCGAACTCGGACGGCACCCAGCGTCCGAAGAAGAACGCGATGGGCGGCTTCGACGAGCGCGATGCCCGCATCCAGCTGCTGGTGAAGCCGACCGAGGACTGGACCTCGCTCTTCTCGGCGCACATGCGCAACTATCACGGCACCTCGACGCTGTTCCTGCGCAACGGGCTCAAGAAGGGCTCGAACGACGTCAGCAACGTCTCGCGCACCACGGTCCAGTATGACGAGGCGGCGAACAACCCGCAGGACTACGACACCTATGGCATGTCGTGGAACAACGGCTTCGATTTCGGTCCGGTCACGCTGACCTCGATCACTGCCTTCGAGACCAGCTCGGGCTATAGCCGCGGCGACACCGATGGCGGCTTCAGCCAGCTCGGCTACAATCCGGCGACGGGCACGTGCCGCGATTGCGGCCAGTCGATGGGCCGTCTGCGCGGTCTCGACCAGTGGTCGCAGGAAGTCCGCCTCGCCAGCAACGGCGATGGTGCCTTCAAGTGGCAGATCGGCGGCATGTACTTCGACAGCCGCGACATCACCGAGTTCTACCAGCGCGCCTGGTTCCTGAGCCCCGGCGTGGTCGGCCGTAACCCGAACAACTGGGTGCGCCTGCACGACGTGAACACCAGCTGGGCGCTGTTCGGCCAGGCGAGCTATCAGGTGACGCCGCGCTTCCGCCTGACCGGCGGCGTGCGCGTGACCCAGGACACGAAGACCACCGATCTGCTGAAGACCGCCGACACCGCGGCGGGCGCCGTGACCTATGCGGGCCGCCGCCATGTCCGCCTGTCGGACCGGCAGCCGAGCTGGGACGTGAGCGCGCTCTATGAGGCGAGCGACGATCTGAGCCTCTATGCCCGCGTCGCGCGCGGCTTCCGCGGCCCGACCATCCAGGGCCGCTCGGCCGTGTTCAACTCGGACTTCACCACCGCCAATTCGGAGACGATCCTGTCGTGGGAGGCCGGCATCAAGTCGAGCCTGTTCGACAACAAGGTCCGCTTCAACCTGACGGGCTTCTACTACACGGTCGACGACATCCAGCTGAACGGCAACGACTCGAACGGCAACGGCGTGCTCTTCAACGCCGACAAGGCCGAGGCATATGGCGTCGAGGCCGAGCTGAACGTGCGCCCGGTGCGCAACCTCGCGCTCTCGTTCGGTGCCAGCTGGCTCCATTCGGAGATCAAGGACAAGCGCGTCTATGCCCAGGTCTGCGCGCTGGCCGGCACGGTGGTCTGCACGGTCAACGACCCGACCATCACCCGCACCGTCTTCGGTTCGCCGGCGGTGTTCGCACAGATCGATGGCAACCCGCTGCCGAACGCGCCGGAATATAACCTCAGCGCCACGGCCCGCTACGACATCCCCGTCAGCGACAGCGGCAAGGTCTTCATCTCGACCGACTGGAACGTGCAGGGCTACACCAACTATGTGCTCTACAAGACCAACGAGTTCTACTCGAAGGGCAATTTCGAAGGCGGCCTGAAGATCGGCTACCAGGGCGGCAACGGCGCCTGGGAAGTCGCTGCCTTCGCCCGCAACATCACGAACGAGAAGAACCTCAAGGGCGTGATCGAAAACTATATGGCCGCGGTGCTCAACGAGCCGCGCGTCATCGGCGTGTCGCTGACCGGCCGGATCCATTAATCCCGTTTCCGGCGGTCAGTCGGGCCCGGCGGATTGCAACTCCGCTGGGCCCGTCCCCTTTCCAGGGCAAAAAAAGGGCGGGTGCCGATGGCGCCCGCCCTTTTCTCCACCGTTCGGAAAATGTCAGTTCGACGGCGCCAGCTTGGTGTTGAGCACCCAGCCGACATTGTCGTTCTCGTCGGCGACTTCCCACCACAGGCCGTTCTTGTTGCCGGTCGGATAGACGATCGCGCCCACCGGGAGCGTACGGATGACCTTGCCCGTCGCAACCGGGGCGGCGCGCATCGCGACCGGCGCCTGGGCGGTGAAGGTCTTGGCGGGCGCCGCCTGGGCGGTGCCGGCATCGCCCGGCCGGACCAGGCCGAGATCGGTGACCATCTTGGCATAGGCCTGGATGAAGGACAGCGTCACGATCCGGCCGATATCGGTATTCTCATAGCCGCCGCCGACCGCGCCGGCCGCACCGCCGAAGAAGCCGACGCCGCCGCCCGCGCCGAACCCGATGTCGTTCTTGGCGGCATAGCCTTCCTGCACCGCGATCGTCTCGGTCGTGCGGACGTTGGTGAGCGAGAGCACGGTGTTCGCCTCGAGCTTGCGCGACTTGATGCCGCCGAGCAGCCCGCCGACCCGGCCGCCGACCAGGCCGCCCACGATGCCGCCCACGGCGCTGCCGCTGGCATTGCTGTTGGCGCCCTGCACTTCGGCGACGAGCACATAATCGGCCGCCTTGATCTGCCCCTGGCCGACATTCGCGCCGCGCTGCAGGCCCAGGCCGCCGCCGATGTCGCGCTCGCGCGCGGCCGCCTGCAGGCCGGAGCCGCGATCGACGAGGTTGAAGCATCCGGAGCGCTGCACCAGCACCTTCAGCAGCTTGGCGGGCGGGGCGAGCTGATACTGGGTCCAGCCGCTAGGATCGTCGCCGTCGACGATGGTGATCGTTCCGTGCTTGCTTGCGCAACGCGGGACGTCCTGGATCGCCTGCTTCATCGCGTGCAGCGCGGCTTCGCTACGGCGCGCCTTCAATGGAGCTTCCTGCGTGGGCACGGGCGAAACGGAGACAGGAGTGGCTGTAGATGGAACCGCGGAAAGGTCCGACGAGGAAGTCGGCTCGGAGGCGGAGGCAGCCGGTGGCGAGGGAATGCCTGTCGACTGCACCGCATTAGCGGACGCGCAGCCTCCAAGTCCTAGCACTAATGCTAGTAAATCGATGTTCTTCGCGACTCTCACGGATTGCCCCCAGCAAGATCCCCGGAAGCGTATGCCGCACATGTCGTAAAGTCGAGCGCCATCGAAAGACGGTGGCCGAGGCTATTATCAGCGGATGACTCAAGGAACATCGGAACGGGTAGGGAAAATACGGCTGCGACCGGCTATCTGTTCCACCGTGCTAGTGCCTGTCAGTGTGGGAGGATCAAATGGAATCGTTGCTGATCGGGCCGGTCGGCCAGATCTCGCGTCGCGTCGGCGATATCGCTGCGGCCCGCCATTGGTATGGCGACGTGCTCGGCCTGGAACACCTCTATTCGTTCGGCGACATCGCCTTCTTCGACTGTGGCGGCGTTCGCCTGTTCCTCACGCAGGAAGGCGACGGTGCCGAAGGCGAATCCGTCATTTACTTCACGGTGAGCGACATCCGGCTCGCCCATTGCGCGCTTGAATCCGCCGGCATCGAGTTTTCGGCCGCGCCGCATCTGATCCATCGGCACCAGGACGGTACGGAGGAGTGGATGGCCTTCTTCAAGGACAATGAAGACCGCACGCTCGCGATCCTCTCGCGCGTGGCGGGCGAGCCAGCTTCCTGACATGCGCGTGCCGCATCCCAGCCACACGAGAACGGGCGGGCGGAACGGGCTGCGGGGCATGCTGTTGCGCGTCGCGCTCCTTGCAACGGCCATCTCGACAGTCTCCGGCCAGGCCGCCGCGACGTCATCCGATGCGCGATGCCCCCATGCCGCGACCGCGGGACCTGCAGTCGAGGCGATCCGGGCGCTGGAACTGCGCGGCGCCCGCGCGAATGTCGATGGCTGGTCGATCGAGGAGGCGCGCAGCTTCTTTGCGCCCGATTTCGTATCGATCCAGCCCGACGGAAGCGTCACGCGGCTCGACAAGGTGCTGACGGCCTTTGCCGACGGCCGCAATGCCGGCTTCGCACGAAGCTTCGACATCACCGAGCTGGAGATCCGCGTCTATGGCTGCAATGCCGCCATCGTGATCGGGGCCGCGGATATCCGCGCGCGGGCGGCACCGCCCGATGCCCCGGCATGGCGCGTTCGCTTTCTCAACATATGGCGTCGCGATGGGGAGCGCTGGCGCCTCACCGCCAACCAGTTCGCCCGTATCCCTCCCGACCCGTACCAGGATCTGGAACCTTGATCGTCGGCGGGGAGTGAAATTCGGGCATCGCGCCGATAGGTTGCGGGAATGACCGACCATCGGCCCCGAGGACGCCCCGCGCATCCCGACATATTGACGCCGGGCGAATGGCGCGTCGCCAAGGCCGCACGCTTCGGCATGACCAACCGCCAGATCGCCGAGCGGTTCGAAATCGGTGTCGAGGCGGTCAAGTTTCACATCGCGAACATCCTGCTCAAGCTCGAGATGGCGCGAAGGCAGGATCTGCTGGACTGGCCGGGCATGCCGGCAGATGCACAAACGCCCAGGGAGGCCGGGATGCGAGAACCAATGGCTGAGGGATCGGGCACGGGATCGAAGGCGTTGCCTCTTGTCCCGCCCGGATTCACGCGCGTGTTTCCCTATCTGTTTGTCGAGAATGCCAGGGCGTATCTCGGCTTTCTCGAGGAGGGGCTGGACGGCGAGATCATCGACATTCACGCCGCGCGCGACGGCACCGTGCTCAATGCGCATGTTCGCTTCGGCGACACCACCATCATGGTGAGCGAGGCCGC
>Ga0097677_1002281_pt1 | contig 10007 bp, 7 predicted proteins | sample ThiBiot_500_biof_FD_72842 | JGI IMG/M metagenome (GOLD analysis project Ga0097677, IMG submission 72842) | Wastewater bioreactor microbial communities from Cape Town, South Africa - Thiocy_expt_500_biof - 1398105537950 (version 2) (version 2) ...
AATCACGCGCTTACACTCACTTATTCGTCCAATGTTAAATGACTTTTTATTATTGTCGAACAAAAGAGTAAGAAAAGAAAGAAAATAGAAGTAGACGTGCACACGCACACACACACATTCATACAATTATCATTGTCCGACATCGATTATACATATATGTGCGTAGTGTGTGTATGATAGTTTTATTTCATTCAAACATCAAATTATGCACATCGAATAGAATTTAGTCTTTAGGCTCAATAGAAAACATGTGGCAACATGAGACAAGAAGCACTCCAGGGAGATTTTTGGATATGCTTCACGTCGAGTCGAGTCGAGACAGGAGAAGAGAATCAACGAAAAAAAGGAAACGAGCACGAGCACGAGCGCACATATACATACACAAGCAAACACATTGCTCGCAAGGCGACGACGGCGGAAAAGGCGAGAATCGAGATCAAAACCAGCCAAGTAAAAAAAAACATGAAGCGAGTGACGTACTGCCAACAGACTGCTGACGCTGTTGTTCCTATGATCAGTTCTACAACAAGCGAGTCGCATCATTTCACACTCGAAAGGCAATTGACACCTCTCAAATATATCTAACGCATATATTGATGATAGACAACATAGACACGTACGTGTTGAAAGAAAGACGATGAAACTTAATTTTGTTGAACACGAAGAAAATGTTTTCTTTTGTCTCTTTTTCTAATTGAGAGAAGAGAGAAAGAGAGAGAGAGAGAAGATACGTACATAAAGATATGCAATTAGACAATAAGCAGCATCTGGTTCGAACACAACCACTCAATCTCTATAATATTTCCACCGAACAGTCATTACGTGCGTGCCCTTTAACACGATTGACAGACAAGCACAAAGCACAAGTATCTCTCAAGAGACATGATTCGAATATCAAAGAAATTAGTTATCGTCCGCTATAGCCTTGAGGAGGAAAAAGCTCTACTTATACATATGTATGTATGTGCGCGTATACATGCTGACGTATCGAATGATGATGATGATGTATTGCACAATCTTGTCGTTCGCTCTCTCTCTCTCTCTCTCTCTATATATATATATATACATGTTTGTACGACAGAATGTAGTAATGCTTTTTTTTATCAATGATAAAAAAAGAATGTGAGATGAAAATATTGACTCAAGGAAACGAAAAAGAAAATAAGATCGAAGATTTAAATTTAATAGCAACAATTAATTAGCAGTTACTAAAACACATGATATCTTGTCATCGATGTCGTCGTCGTCGACGGCGTTCTCCTTCTATTTATTCTGTTTCTGTTTCTCTTTCTCGGTCATCCCTATATCACTTTACATGTAAAAAGATGAAGACGAAGAAGAATAATAAGAGAAAGCAGAGAAGAGCAATAGTGTACGCTCGTTTGTCGTTGCTTTTATGACATGAAACGGAAAGAAAAAGAAAGAGAGAACTCCATTTATGTGGATAAACGAGGATTTGATGAAATATGAGCTATGCGTGCATATGTGATGGGACGAAGGAGAAGAAAGAGAAAGAGAAAGAGAAAGATGTGCTTTTCATTGCAATTAATCAAACGAGAACAGGCAAATAATGACGGGTGACTGAATGAATAACGTGCAAGAATATGATACAAACTTTATTCTATTTTCTTCATTCTTCTTCTTTTTTCAAAGGGAGGAAATGTTGTAATGTAGTAACTCATTAAGTTCAACAATTATAAGATGAAGGAAATGACAAAGTAAAAAGAAAAGAATACGATCTGCAATGTGTTATGTGCGTGTATTTGAGTAATGTTGATGAACAACGGAAACAAGCATAGCTAGTCAATGCTAATCTGTAGTTCTACAGTATGTGTCTCTTTAGAAGTATGTGTACGCGATAATATGATCTTTGCACACGAGAGTAAAGAGACAAAGTAAACTTCTCGTCGCCGTCAAACAATTGAATCTGATCAAGAAGTGTAGCTCGTAACAACATATACTGTTCACGACAAGTAGAAACGAGGAGATGAAAAAAAAATGAGAACGAGGAGAGGAGAGAAGAGAAGAGAATCCGCGAGAGCGCTCACTGGAAATGCAAAGTTAATTGCTACTGCTGTGTAATACTGCTTCTCTCTGTTCTCTTTCTGATTCTCAAGAGAGTTGTCGTTTCTTTCTCTTTTCTCTTCCTTTTCCTCTTGTTATTTAATAGAATATTCGATCATCATCATCATCATCATCACAATCGTCGTTGTCGCTCTTCTAACGAAATGATACAAATCGAATAGGACTACTTATATGATCAGTGACTGTTGTTACTAGATTCAACAATAAAGCGATCGACATTCTTCTAATTTGCCCTCGAGACATGTACACCTTTCATATGTCGATTATGAAATGTGCATTCAACTGTGTTTGATTAGCAACTCTAATGATGGGAGCCACTGTAAACAGTTGTAATGTATATACACATATGACAGCGAAAGAATAAGAGAAAATGACTCGTTGTCCTTTTGATTGATCTTATCGTTTTTGCATGCGGCGCATAAAAAAGAAAACGAGAAAGAGAAAGTAAAGTGTGGTTAAGAAGAATGTGAGGGCCATCAAGAGAGCGAGCGAGAGAGAGAGAGAGAGAGAAAGAAGATAATCATACTAAAATGTGCTTTTACTTTGCCTTGCTTACGTCAATATCGATGAACGACAGATGAACAGGTGGAGAAGAAAACCGATGGTTGACGATTAAACATCTATACACAATCGAACAAAGAAAGAAAGAAGGAGAAAAAGCGAGATAAATGTATGTATTATATGCCCTCACTCTCATCGACCAACTGACTGCCGCCTGCGGCGATGACCAAGATGAAAATGATTAACATTCACTCAAATAATGAGTCAGTCTGTCCGCATATATGTATATGGCATGTGATGATGATGATAATAATAATAATGATGATGATGATGACATGCAATAGTAAAGTAAAGTAAAAGAAATAGATAGATCACGTACATGTCAATAACAACTGAAGAAAAAAGCATAATGGTTTTTTCTTTCAATTGTGCAAAAGAAATTAACTTCATTCGTCGTCGAGTAGTTTATTTTATATTATTTGCACTACACAAGTAGCTACATTTGAAATGAGAAGAATAAAACAAAAATGAAAATCACATGAATCAACACGCACAAGCACAAGCAAGATGATTACAGATGGACTCGTCGCATCGTTGCGCACGCATACATACAGCGCTAAATTCAACACAATAGACTAACACATATTCACAGCAGTCAGGGAACAAAAAAAACGCGAAGAAAAAAAGAAAAAGAAATGCACGCCGATAATGAACCATTTTCAATCGTGCACAACCTACGAATGGAGGTCACGCAACGTACCACCCCTCATCTATATTACTAAAGCAATGATGCTTTTCCGTTCTCTCAACAGATTAATAAATCAACTAGATTGCTCGTTTTTATGAATTTGTCTTCTTTGTTTCATCAATCTATCTGCTGCTACTACTACTACTAAAAAAAACGAGGCAAAGAAAAAAACACAACTAATATTCTATTAGATGATGCTTATTATTGCATGTTTCCTTTTTCTTTCTTCTCTCGTTTTTTTTTCAAATTACATACGTAGACAGTGATAATTAAATATGAAAGATTTTCTTCTCTTGTCTATCTATCTTTTTTTATTATTCAGTAAATCGTTTAGATGAACCAAAAGAAACGACATAAGTGTTATTAAGAAATCCGATTGAATAAAAAAATTATCATCTAAGAAGATTAAATAATAGAGTAAATAAATCTTCCACTTCAATAAATTTTTTCTATAAGACGATACAAAAAGAAGAAAAAAAAGAATGTCACAGTTAAACAACGACAACAACAATTACAGTTCGGCTAGTTTTTTTTTACAATTAATCGTCGAAGAGCGAAGAAGAAGAAGTAGAAAAAAAGATGCAAGATCTAATTATCATTAGAAGAGAATCGAATGTAATGCATTTATAATAGTCTAACATCCGAGAATTACTAGTTAGAAGTCTAGATCAAATCCGGAAACAGATCGAGAATCACGACTTTATGAATTTCCGTTGCTGTCATTTAGTAAAAGCGAGACATTTCTAGCCTAGAGATAAAAGAGCTATTTCAATTCATTCAATAAAAGTACTAAAACAAATCGCAGTATTTATAATTGAATCGATTATCTTTTGAAAATAAATAATCCATCTGCTTTCATTTTCTCACATTATTTCTTATCTCTCGTTGTCGAATATTAAAAACAAGAATAAATTTTGTGTTCTAATTATTTTCATTTGCTTTTTCCTCAATGAATCAGAAAAGAAATTAGTTACTTTCTTATATATTTGGTCTATTTCAAATAAACATGAGTTGCTGTTCTTGATGGTTGAATAATAAATTTAATATTTTTCTTTACATTTTGCAAACAAATTTCTTTACAATTTTCAGCACACATAAAATACAAATAATCAAATTTCAAACTAGTTTTTCTATCAAAAAAAGAAACGAGAAGATAAATCTTATCTATATTCATGAATATGAATAACAAGTATAAATATTTCAGCAGACATTGAAACAAGAATAATCTTTCAAATATTGTCGATGATATTTCTAGATTTTTCTACTTCAACGAGTGAATGAATTTAATTTATTTATTTCCAGGCTTTGTCGATTCTTTCAAACGTATTTTGAGTTTTATTCATAGTCGTGAACTTCCTACGAATTAATTACATTTTAATCGGATTTGCTGTTCTTTTTTCAAAGGAATTTATACGATATTCATTGATAAGTGCTAGGTAGACAAAAAGAAGTAAAATCAACATTCGAAACAATCGAATTCTTTAATCAGTATTAAGAAAAACAAATGATTTGCTTCGTTTCTTTTTAAATAAACATTCGTCAAAATCAGTTTCTATTCTCGATAGTTAAATAATGAATTTTGTATTTTTATTTACGCCCTATTTATTTTCTCTACAAACAAATTTTTCCTGTAGAGCAAAGTACAAATATTGTAACAACAACAAAAAAAAAGAAAATCAAATTTCGAAGTTGAATATAAAAATAGTCTTTCTATCGGGGACGAGAAACCTTATTTATATTCATGAATATGAATAGTATCATGAATATTTTAGAAGAATTCGAAACAGAATTGTTTAGACCGAATCTTTCAAACGTTTCTCTAATGCTTTCGAACGTTGTCGATCGATGAGTTCCATTTCACGGACTTTCTAGAAAATCGATTCAATTATTTTGAAGAAAAACTTTGCATAGACGAACGAACATCAGCAATTTCAATCATAATCACTTCTTGATAGTCTTTACGTTTTCCAAGTGCTGTCATTTGATCGAGAAATTTCTTTCGTTGTTCGACTTCATCGACCACTAAATGATGTGCAAATGACATATTTTTGACTCGTGTATCTAGTGCAAAATTACATTCATCGAATCGATCGATTTGTCGAGGTAATGACGAAGAGTTTGTTGTTTGTGCAACGAATTTCATCGGATCTCGACCATAAGCCATTAGATTTGCAAGACGATCTTTTTCTTGGTCAGTTCGACTTTCTAATATCGAAGAAAAATAATTAAAGACAAATTTCGAAATTGATTTTCAAAAGTACTCATAGGTTTCGGTTGATAATTCGGTTGTTCGTATGCACCTGATTTAACAATATCATTATATGTGCGCAATCCTGTCTTAGGGAATGTTCTAGAAAGACAAAGTTAGTTTCTTCTCGTCCGTTGTAATTCAACGACGCATAAAGATTTTGTTTTTCTACTTCGATGAACGAGCAGGTTTAGTCGATGATATTTCAGATTTTGTTGATAATGACGAGCCACCTATATGAATTCATTATTTCATAATCAGATTTACTATGTTTTTCATATCTGTCTCTCGCGCTTACGTAGCATATTACTTGTCAGTTGAGAATGTTGAAAATTATTGATACGAGATTCATTGATAAGCGCTAGATAGACAGATAGAATCAAGATTAGTAACTTAATTACGTGCTCTTTTGCTCAAGATATTTTATTGCGTATTACTTTTCAGCAATCTCGTTGTTTCCGTACTGTGTTGCGGCCTTCGTGTATTCCATAAGCCACCATCAGTTAGATTTACAGATGGTTTTTGAGTCATTAGTTTTGCCTGTTTTTTGTCAGCCAAATACTATTTATCCGATAAATATGAACGAACCAATCATGTGTTTATGTAACTAAGCAGCAGCCTTCTCGAAAGAATTCTTTTTTTCTTCTTATTCGTGTTATTTATTTCTCTTTTCAATCCGATGTTTATCAAACATATCGTAGTAAGTAGTGTGCTGGACGTGATTTTTTGTTTGTTCGCTGCATCCGTCGGTTAGTGCGAACACACGACGTATCAAGTTGATTAGGATAGAGAACATTCTGGACAGAAAAAAAAAGAAAGAAAGAAAAAATGAGAGCGAGAGAGAAATAGAGAAACTCATTATACACTGTATATATATAGAGATTTGTGTGTCCTATGTGAACGCACGAGAGTGAACGAGCAATATCTTCCTTTTTTTTCTTCATTTGAACTCTTTCTTTCTCTCTCCGTCCATATGTCCAAGCGAGAGAATGAGAAAAAGAGAGAGATGGAGAAGGTCAACATTCTTCATTTGCATGCACAAACATACATTATATCGAACACAATCACAAGGTAACAGGTCATGTAACTGAAAGTTTTTTTTCTTCTTCTCTCTCGAAATTGATAACCACAAAACCTATGAGAAACATTCACCGGTAATTCATCTCTTATCAGAAATAGAGCAAATATGAAATATCGTGGGTGTTGAGAAAGAAAAATAGTTCTTTTTCACAAGTTGACTTGACATCGTGTACGCTGGGTTCTTTAATCTTTTTTTAATATTATCCAAGCTGTGCGTATTAACAATACAAAATATTTATTACTGTAGTTTGATGTTGTTTCTCTCTCTCTTTTTTTTGTTAAGCAAGCAGCTGCGCAAAAGACCCATTGAGTATTTGATAATAGTCGTCATCAACATCAAGCATTGAGAAAATACAAATCGAAGAAGTAGGGTGGTCGTAGGCAACAAAAAAAGAACGGAATGTCTTGTATGAGGGGCTCTTTTTTTCATCGTTCTTCCGTTTTTTGTCTTCTCGCGCCTACATTCAGCTATTTTTCTTTTCTGACGCATGCATCGACAGCATTAGTTTTGACGTTAATACGAACACTATTCTGCCTCGATCGTTGTTGTCTGTGTATGTAAGCAAGTTTCTTTTCTATTCTCCCTTTTCTCTTCTCTCGTTTTTTTTTCATCGGCCAATAGAAAATATAGTAGAGGGGCGCGTGTTGCATCGAGCCTTTCTGTTTGTCTGTCGTCACTTTTTTTTTGTCTATGGATGGTAAACCCTTCTCAACCCGCTTAGATTCTCGTTTTTTTTCTTCTTTTCATCATCACAAACGAGCATAAATACCGGTGAATCGTTGTTTTACCTTTTGTCAGTGAATAATCACTGGATTCGATGATTTTTACTTCGATTAATTATAATTTTTCTTCTATTTTAGATATTCTCTCTTTCTTTCTCCTCTCTTTCTCTGTGTTTTGTTTTTTGTGTTCGTTTCTTTTCGTCGTTCCAACCGACATTGAATAACACATATCATCATGCCAAATATGAATATGAACAATCGTAAATCACCAATTAAACAACAACAACGTTTGAAACATTCGCATTCAATACCCGTTGCAAATCTCAATAATAATGGTCGGATGAGATCAACTAGTAGTATGGCATCATCTTATCCGAGAATGTATAATAATAACAATAACTCAAACAATCATTATCATTATCATTATTATTCGAATACAACATCGCCAACTGCCATGTCCGCTAGTTCATTACCAGCTGTGCCATTATTTTATACGGATACTTATGCAGATCCACCTGAATGTTCATCATTGCCAAAACCACCTGAATCATGGTATTTACCATTATCAACGCCTTCTATTGATAATGAACCGGTTAAACAACAACAACAAGAAGAAGAAAAAGATAAAGATATGAATTTAAATATTTCTCGAACACCAATTAAACCGAAAGCCAATCTTTCTCGAACATGTTATTATACAACAAATAATCAAGGTTTTTATAGTCCATATTATTCGCCATCAACAAATTCATATCAAAAATTTCCAACACAATATATTTCTATCAAAGCTTAAGTTTTACCACACAAAACAAACGAAAAAGCCAAGCCGAAGGCAAGTGTGTTCTTCTTCTTTCTCTTTGTTTTTCGTCTTATTTTCTGTCGAAACAAAAAACAATACCAATATAACATACATTCGACCTCATCGTAATCAATATCTTTCGTTTTTCTTTTCTCTTCTTCGTATTTTGTTCTTCTTCTTCATCTTCTTTTGAGAATGACTATCTTCTTCTCACAACAACTTTCGCCTTCCTCGTCAAAAATAGCCCGTATGGTTCTTTCTCGTTTCTCTTCTTGTTTCTGTACAGTAATGCTTTGTCTCTCACGCAATCTTATGTAAATGATGTATTTAGTGTGTGTTGAGCATAGCAAAGCAGTATTTTGTACATACGGCTGAGCCTCAATGTGTGTGTCTCTGTCGATGACGAGGACGGTGATCCGTTTTGTTTCTATGGCTTTCTTTTCTTTTCTACTCATATTCTCTTCTATCTCTCTCTCTCTCTCGATTTTCAAGACAAAGATATTGCAATAGTCTATTTCTTTCTCAATGTTTCATGTTTGTATGTATGCGTGTGTGTACCGTCCACAATCATTTTACCATCGTCAATATTTATCAGTCGAGAAGACAACAACAAGAGTCACTTCTAGTCCGTTTTTTTTCTCTCGATGTTTTTGTGTGTTTCGTCATTTTTTCTGTTTGAAATTTTCATTCGATGCATTCTTAAGCACGATTAGAATTAGTTCTTGTGTTGTTGTTTTACGAAAACCGAGTTCGCCTGATCGACTGATAACAGTGAAAAATTCTGTTTGACATTATTAATTTATTATAATCACATGTAGAAAAAAAGTTGCCTTTTGTTTTTCTCTCCGCTGTTTTGTTTCTCGTGTGCGTGATTTTTTTTTCTTCGAATCTTTTTTTCTCACTCGACTGTGATGCATTGTAAATTTTGTACGAAAAAAAAAATGGAAATTACAATCTGAAAGCGACCGTGAGATAGAGAGAGAATTAAGAAAAAAAATGATTTCTATATATTTATCCAAAAAAAACGAATTAAGAAGAAAATCTATGTTTTCTGTATTTTTCTTTTTTTCCGTTTTTTTTTCGATCTTGCGATACACGGTGTTTCCTATGTGTTTTCGGTGTATGTCTGTCTGTGTGCCATTGTGCGTTCATGTTCTCTTTTCGTCTTCCTTTCTTCTTCTTTCTCTTCATGCATTATCTTTCCTATGTTGTTCTCGGATTTGGCGATACTTTGTGACTAAAGTCAGATTGTTCATGGAGTCAGACCTTCTACAACATAGTAGTAAAGTCTTATTATTAATTTGTTTGTTTGTATACGTGTGTGTCTTTCGTTGAAATAAAATACATGTGTTGTCCTGTCCAAGAAAAAAAAAACGCTCAACTTTTTATTATGTCAAAATGATCCGTGAAGGATTTTGTTCGAGGCCTATAATGAGAAATGAGTGAGAGAATGAATAAGTTGATAAAATTTTATTTGAAACCTTGAGAGCATGTTTGTTATTATTATTATTATAGAAAAATGAGAAGATTTTTTATCTAAATAGTCGTTGAGTTTTGACGTCAATCTTATCTAGAAATAGCTGTGCCCAAGTCCAACTTAAGAGAATTAACAAAAATAGACGTTTTATGAATATGATTTAGAGATTTATTAATAATAATTATTGTTATTCAAAAAAGAAGAAAAAAAAACCAACTAAATACTTCGGTTGTCGATTAAAAAGAAAAACACAACGATAAACTAAGATAATCGATTAAATTCGAAAGACCAAATCTAGATTTTATCATATAAACTCAAAAGATTTCGTGTTGCCAATGCAATACTA
>Ga0097677_1002344_pt1 | contig 9814 bp, 6 predicted proteins | sample ThiBiot_500_biof_FD_72842 | JGI IMG/M metagenome (GOLD analysis project Ga0097677, IMG submission 72842) | Wastewater bioreactor microbial communities from Cape Town, South Africa - Thiocy_expt_500_biof - 1398105537950 (version 2) (version 2) ...
AGCCACTATCCCGAATTCCGCGACCGCTATCACGGCTTTTGCGACATCCAGCTCGAAGCCGGGATCGAGCCCGATCCGCGCCTGCAGACCGGCGCGCTGTCGATCGAGGAATCGGGATTCGCGGCTACGCGCCAGCTGCTCGCCAACCAGCTGCCCTTCGACGCGATCTTCGCTGCATCGGACCTGATCGCGATGGGTGCGCTGCGGGCACTGCAGGAAGCGGGCAAGTCGGTGCCCGGCGACATATCGGTGGTGGGCTTCGACGATATCCCCGCCGCCAGCCTCACCCATCCCCCGCTCACCACCATCGCGCAGGATTACAATGCCGCGGGCGAGATGCTGGTCGACACGCTGATCGGCGAGATCGGCAACCATTCTTCCGAGATGCGGCTGCTCCCGCCCCGGCTGGTGGTGCGGCGAACGAGCTAGGCGCGAATTCCGGCAAGCCGGCGGTGCCGCCACCGCATTCGCACATTGCCCCCGCCGCCGCGCAACCTCGCGGTTTACTGTACCGCGATTGTGCGCCCATAAAGCGGGCGATGACGAAGAAGACCGCCAAGGAGCGGCCCGGCAAGGCGGGCGCCCGACTCACGATGCAGGACATCGCGCGCCTGGCCCAGGTTTCCACGCCCACCGTGTCGCGCGTGCTCAACGGCAGCCCGCTGGTGACCGAGGAAACGCGCGAGCGGGTGATGGAAGTGGCGCGCCAGCACGGCTATGCCGTCAACCGCAACGCCGCCAAGCTGCGGCACACGCGCACCAACACCGTGGCGGTGATGCTCGATTTCGGCTCGCACCGACACGGCGCGATCGGCGATCCCTTCATCTTCGAGCTGCTCGCCGGCGTTTCCGAGGCACTGTCCATCCGCAACCAGGACCTGCTCCTTTCCCCGCCGGGGCTCGAGGACGTCCGCGCCTTTCGCGATTTCTACCAGGCCCGCGGCGCCGACGGGTTCATCGTGCTCGGCCAGGGCACGCGCGACACGATGCTGCGCGAGCTCGGCCGCAGCGAAGTGCCGCTGGTGGTCTGGGGCGCGGTCGCGCCGGACGCCGGCTATTGCTCGGTCGGCAGCGACAATTTCCTGGGCGGGGAACTGGCCGGGCGCCATTTCCTGCGTGCCGGACGCAGGCACTGGCTGTTCGTCGGCGACATCCGCCACGAGGAGCTGCGGCTGCGCTATGCGGGGCTGTGCGCGGCCGCCAAGGATCAGGTCGACGTGACCGTCGATTTCCTGCCGATCGCCTCGATGGCGTTCCACGCCACTGCCGACACCGTCACTGCCTATCTCGCCGCCGGCCGCCAGCCCGATGCGGTATTCGCCTTTTCGGACACCGCCGCCATGGCCGTGACCGGCGCGTTCAAGGAGCGTGGCCTGGCCGCACCGCGCGACTATTCGCTGGTCGGCTACAACAACATCCCGCCCGCCGCGCATTTCAGCCCGGCGATCACCACGATCAACCAGAAGACCGACGTGGCCGGCGCGCTGCTCGTCGAGAAGCTGATGCAGCAGGTCGATGGCGGCCGCGCGCGCTCCACCACGCTCCCCACCGAGATCGTCGTGCGCGATACCTGATCCTTTGTTCTTGAAAACGATATCAAAGAGCCTGTAACGCAACTTTTCATAAGAGTTGGGGAGCGGGTGTTGGCTCGGACATTGAACGGCGCGGAAGATGGTGTGCTCTTCGCGGAGGACGGTTGGTCGCTGGACGTGATCGGCGACGACTCGGCCCGCGAGGGCTGGGCCGCGACGATTCTCGCCCTCTCCAACGGCGCGATCGGCGTGCGCGGAGCGATCGAGGAGCGCGCCCAGGCCACCACTTTCCTGGCCCATGCCTATGAACAGGCGCCGATCCACTATCATGAGAAGCTCAAGGGCTTCGCCGCCAACTCCGATTCGCGCGTACCCGTTGCCGAATCCCTGGGCATCGACGTGCGGGTCGACGGCGAAGCAATCGATTTCACGACCCTGCGTTCGGCGACGCGGCGCACGCTCGACCTGCGCGCCGGCATGCTCCGCCGCGAGACGCGCTGGTCCTTGTCGGACGGCCGGCTGCTGCGCATCCGCACCGAGCGGATCGTGCCGCTCGACGGCAGCACGCTGCTGGTCCGCCGGCTCCAGGCCGAGATCGAAGGCGCGGGCAGCGTCACGCTGCATCCCCGCCTCGCCCCCGCCCCCAGCGGCGCCGCCCAGTCCGACGATCCGCGCATCGGCGTGAACCTCGCCTCGCGAGGCTTCGAGACCGAGCAGGCGGAGCAGGACATCGTCGTCGAGCGCCTGCCCGGCAGCGGCATCGCCGTCGCCGCCGTGCAGCGCACTCGCGAAGACGCCGGCTGGCTGCTGGCGGCTACCGGTTTCGCCACTGGCCGCGATGCCTCGGGCGCGCTGGCCGAACGGGCCACCACGCTCGCCGACACTGCGCTCGCCGCCGGCTTCGAAGCCGCCGCGGCCGCGCAGCATGCGCTGCTCGAGCGCTTCTGGGCCGCCGCCGACCTCGCCATTGCCGGCGAGCCGCGCCTGGCTGCGACCCTGCGCGCCAACCTGTTCCACCTCTTCGCCTCGGCCGGGCGCGACGGCCGTTCGAGCGCCGCGGCCAAGGGCCTGACCGGCGAGGGCTATGAGGGCCATTATTTCTGGGACACCGAAGCGTTCATGCTGCCGGTGCTCTCGGTGCTCGCGCCCGACATCGCCCGGGCGATGCTCGTCTACCGCGCCGGCACGCTCGATGCCGCCTTCGCCAACGCCCGCGCGCTCGATCACCGCAAGGGCGCGCTCTATGCCTGGCGCACGATCGAGGGCCGCGAATGCTCCGCCCATTATCCGAGCGGATCGGCGCAATATCACATCAACTCGGCCATCGCCTTCGCGATCGGCGCCTATGTCGACGCGACCGGCGACGAGGGCTTTCTGGTCGAGCATGGTGCGCGCATGCTGGTGGAGACCGCGCGCATCTGGGTGACGCTGGGCGATTGGGCGGACGGCCGCTTCCACTTGCGCGGCGTGACCGGGCCGGACGAGTATACCGCGCTGGTCGACGATAACTGGTACACCAACCGGATGGCACAGAAGCATCTGCGCCTCGCCGTCTCCGCCGCCGCGCGCGTCGCCGCGCTGGCGCCCCGGGCCTGGGCCGGCCTGGCCGCCGAGATGGCGCTGGATGCGGACGAGCTCGCCGAATTCGGCCGCGTCGCCGATGCGATGCACCTGCCCTGGGACGCAGCGCGCGAACTCGACGCGCAGGATGCGAGCTTCCTCGACAAGCCGCGCTGGGACCTGGCCGGAACGCCCGCCTCCGAATTCCCGTTGCTGCTCCACTATCACCCCATGACGCTCTACCGGCATCAGGTCTCGAAACAGGCCGATCTGGTGCTCGCGATGGTGCTGGGCGGCGAGGATGTCTCGCTGGAGCGCAAGCGCCGCGTGTTCGACCATTACGAGCCGATCACCACGCATGATTCGACGCTCTCCGCTTCCACCTTCGCGATCCTGGCGAGCGAAGTCGGGCACGAGGCGCAGGCCATGCGCTTCTTCGCGGAGACCAGCCTGGTCGATATCGACGATCGCCATGGCAATACCGGGCACGGCGTCCACATGGCGGCGCTGGCGGGTTCCTGGCTGGCGCTGGTCTGGGGCTTTGCGGGCTTCCGCCCCCAGGGGCCGGCCCTGCGCTTCCGCCCCACCCGCCCGGCGGCCTGGCAGGGCTATGGCTTCGGCCTCGTCTGGCGCGGCACGCTGGTGCGGGTCGAAGTGGCGGGCGATCGGATCACCTATCGCGCCGTCTCGGGCCCGGGGATCACGATCGGGCATCATGACGGCGAGATTCGCCTCGCCCCCGGCGAGAGCTGGACCGGAGCGCTGGCCGCATGACCCTGAAGGGCGTCGCCTTCGACCTGGACGGTGTGCTGACCGACACGGCGCGCGCGCATTACCGCGCCTGGAAGAAGCTTGCCGACAGCCTCGGCATTCCGTTCGACGAGGAAAGGAACGAGGCGCTGAAGGGCGTCGACCGGATGGGCAGCCTGGCGCTGATCCTCGGCGACCGGCCGGCCTATGACCTGACCGAGCGCCAGCGCCTCGCCGCCCGGAAGAACGACTGGTATCTCGAGGAAATCGCACATTTCGGCCCCGCCGACCTGTTCCCCGGCGCCCGCGCCGCGCTCGAGCAGTGCCGTGCGGCCGGGCTCGGCATCGCCCTCGCCTCGGCCAGCCGCAATGCGCCGCTGCTGATCGCGCGGATGCAGGTGGCGGACCTGTTCGACGCAGTGATCGATCCCGCCAGCCTCGCCGCCGGCAAGCCGGCGCCGGACATCTTCCTCGCCGCCGCCGCCGTGCTGGGCGTCGATCCCGCCGCGATGCTGGGGGTCGAGGATGCCCCTGCCGGGGTCCAGGCGATCCATGCCGCCGGCATGAAGGCGCTCGGCGTCGGCACCCGCGCCGCCCTGCCCGATGTCGACTGGATCATCCCGGCGATCCGCGATTTCGATCTGGCCGCCTATTCGGCCTGACCGCTCCCTCCCGTCATCCTTCCCCCATTTGGGATGACGGACCTAGTTCCCCGGTGCCGGCACCCAATGGCCGCACCGGGGAACCATCTTTCAGGCCTTGCGCGTCAGCCGCTCCAGCCGCACCAGCGCCAGCGCGATCAGCACCAGCGGCACCAGCACCAGGTAGAATGCCGTCTGGCCCGAGAAGCGATCGAAGGTGAAGCCGGTGATGAACGATCCGATCGTGCCGCCCAGCGCCGAGAAGATCACCATCAGGCCCACCATCGCCGCATGCCGCTCGCGGGGCAGCGCGCTCAGCACCACCGACGATACGATCGGATAGATCGGCGCCATGAACACCCCGATCAGCGGGAAGATGTAGGCGGCCACCGGCGCGTCGAACCAGCCCATGTTCGCGCGCGGGTGGAGCCCCTGGGTGGTCGGCAGGGTGAGCATCACCAGGGCTGCGATCAGCGCGAGGCAGCCGAGCAGCAGCCTGAGCCATCCCAGCCGCGCGACCAGCCCGCTGGCGCTCAGCCGCCCCACCGCCAGCGCGGCGATGAAGATGCTCGACGCCTGCACGCTCATCGCACCGGGCAGATGCAGCACCTGGTTGTTGAAGGTCGGCAGCCAGGTGCCGACGCCCTGCTCGATCAGCACATAGAGGAAGATCGCGGCGAGGAAGGCGATGGTGGAGGGCAAGGCAAGCAGCGCCAGCGCGTCGCGATAGCCGGTGGCCGGCTGCCCCTCCACGGCCTTCGCCGCCCCCTCGTCGAGATCGGCGAACCACCAGAGCACCGCCGTCGCCAGCGCGAGCACCGCCACCACCCGGTAGACGCCCAGCCAGCCCTGGCCGGTCGTGTCCTGGCCGATGAACCAGCCGAACAGCCAGATGCCGGCGAGGATGCCGACCATGAACACGCCCTCGATCAGCGAGGTCAGGCTGGCGTGGCGCGCCGGATCGGGGCGGACCAGGCCGATCGAGCTGTAGGTCGCCACCTTGGCGATGCCGAAGCACAGGCCGACGAGCACGAAGAACAGCTGCATCGCCCAGAAACTGTTCGCGAACGAAATGGCGAGCGCCCCGGCGGCGACCGCAAGCATCACGCCGATCTGCGCGCGCCGGAAGCCGAAGCGCGGCAGCGCGGTGGCGAAGAGGAAGGAGGCAACGACCACCGACAGGTCCTTGCACGCCTCGAGCGTCGCCGCCTGCGGCTTGGTGACGCCATAATGCGCGATCGACTGGAGGATCACCGTGCCGACGCTGTTCATCAGCAGCCCGAGCAGGGCGTAGCTGGTGATCAGGGCGGGTACCGCCCAGGCTGCGCGCTTCATCCGTGACCTCTCCCGTTTCTCTGTCGCCTGGCAGCGAAGCAGATCATGCAATGCATTTCAACGCCTGCGTCAAACCGCGTCGAATTGGCTGTGGAGTTCCTCGCCCCCGGCACCGACCCACAGATCGAACGCACCCGGCTCGACCCGCCACTGCCCGTCCGCGGCGACCAGGGCGAGCTCGGCATGGGGAATGGCGAGCGTCACGATGCGCCGCTCGCCGGGATCGAGCGTGACGCGGACGTGCGCCTTCATCTGCCGCACCGGCCGGGTCCGGCTGGCGACCCGATCATGGATGTCGGCGCGGACGAACGCCTCGCCCCGCCGCGCGCCGGCATTGGTGACCGCGACGCGCACCTGCAGCACCTCGTCGCTGGCCAGGCGGGGCGGCACTTGCAGGTCGGCGAGCGTGAAGCGGGTATAGCCCTGCCCGCTGCCGAACGGGAACAGCGCGCGGTCTGGCGCGTCGCGCCAATGGCTGCGGCCGGGCGCCACCGGATCGGCATCGGGCGCCGGCCGGCCAGTGCCGCGCCGATCGTACGACCAGGGCTGCTGCCCGGTCGCCAGCGGGAAACTCACCGGCAGGCGGCCGGTCGGCTCGCGCACGCCGAAGAGTATGTCGGCCACGGCAGCGCCGGTCTGCTCGCCGAGAAACCAGGTGCACAGCAGCGCCGGCGCATCGCGCACCGCGCCCTCCAGCGCCAGCGCGCGGCCGTGACGGAGCAGCACCACCACCGGCCTGCCCGTCATGGCCACCGCCTCGGCCAGCGCCTGCTGCGCCGCCGGCATGGTGATCTCGACGCGGCTATTGCCCTCGCCCGACATGTCGCCCGCCTCGCCGATCGCGAGCAGCACGACATCGGCTGCCTTCGCCGCCGCCACGGCCCGCGCGATGCCGCCGGGAAGCGGTTCGTGGATTCCGCTTCCGGCTTCCACCACGAACGCGGCGGGATCGGCGAGCAATGCGCGGATCCCGCTGGCAAGGTCGATGCCGTCCTTCGCATCGCCGGCAAAGGACCAGGGCCCGTTGAGGTTCGCCCGGTCCGCCCCGAACGGGCCGATCAGCGCGATCCGCCTGCCCTTGCGCGGCAGCGGCAGCAGGCCTTCCCGGTTCCGCAGCAGCACGATCGACCGGGTCGCCACCTCGCGGGCCAGCGTCCTGATCGCCGGGGTCGCCGTCCGCTTCTTCTCGGTCGCGGCATCAAGCGAACGGAAGGGATCGTCGAACAGCCCCAGCGCGTCCTTCAGCGCCAGCACGCGCCGCACCGCTTCGTCCACCCGTGCCATCGGCACCCGGCCGCTGGCGACCAGCCCGGGCAAGTGCCGATTGTAGAGCCCGCTCTGCATCGACACGTCCACGCCCGCCAGGATCGCCAGCCGCGCCGCATCGGCCTCGTCCGCGGCCACGCCGTGCGCGATCAGCTCGCGATCGGCATCATAGTCGGAGACGCAGACGCCGCCAAAGCCCAGCTCGCCGCGCAACATGTCGGTGAGCAGCCAGCGATTTGCGGTGGCGGGAATGCCGCCAAAGTCCGTGAACGAAGCGATCGTCGCCAGCGCGCCCGCGCCGAAGCCGGCCGCGAAGGGCGGCAGATAGGTCTCGCGCAGCTCGGCCACGCTCATGTCGACCGCGGCATACTCCATGCCGCCGCGCACCGCCGAATAACCGGCGAAATGCTTGGGCGTGGCGAGCAGGCCGTCCGGCCGGCGCAGATCGGGGCCCTGGAGCCCGCGCACCCGCGCCGCGGCAAGCTGGCGGTTGAGCAGCACATCCTCGCCCGCCCCCTCCGCCACGCGGCCCCAGCGCTGGTCCCGCGCCACATCGACCACCGGCGCGAACGTCCAATGCAGCCCGCCCGCGCTCGCTTCTTCGGCCACGGCCCGGGCGGCGCGCTCGGAGAGGTCGGGATCGAATGCCGCGGCCTCGGCCAAGGGGATCGGGAAGATCGTGCGGCAACCATGGATCACGTCGGCGGCGAAGACCAGCGGAATGCCGAGCCGGCTCCGCAGCGCCGCCTGCTGCGCCCGGCGCGCACCGGCGACGCCATAGCCGTTGAAGAGCATGCCCACCCGGCCGGCCTGGATATCGGCGAGCATCGCGTCGGCGCCGCGCGGATCCACCACGGGGTTGAACACTGCCCCCACCGGCCGGATCTCGTCGTTGAAGCAGCTGAGCTGGCCGGCCTTCTCCGCGATCGTCATTCGCGCGATCAGGTCGTCGATCCGCGCGGACGCGGCCCGCGCCGCGACGGGGAGCATGCCGAGCAGCGCCGCCTGGGCCGATCCGGCAAGCAGGGCGCGGCGGCCGATTCGCGTTCCGGCGCCGCGCGCCGCCCTTTTCTGCGTCAAGATTCACTCTCCCCACTCGCCGCCAAGGCGACCGAAATCGTTGGAATCAGGACGTGTTGCCCCAGTGCACCACTGGTTGGCAAATTCCGCGTGACAGTTGCAGAAAACGATTTCATTATCTCGTTGCCGGGACTAGTCGGGCGGGATCAACCGCCGGACGGTCCGGCGATAAACTCGGTTGGGGAGGATATATGTTGTTTTCCGTTCGCGCCGGCGTTCGCGCTGCGCTGTTGGCCAGCGCAGCCATGCTGCCGCTCGCCGCCCAGGCCCAGACCGCGGCCACCGACGCGGCCGCGCCCGCCGCGCAGGACGACGCCGCCGACGAGGGCCAGATCATCGTCACCGGCCAGACCACGCCCAATCGTCCGCTGATCACCGCTTCGGCCGATATCACGCTCGCCAATCGCGAGCTGATCGACCAGAAGGCCCCGCGCTCGACCGCGGACCTGCTCGAGATGGTTCCGGGCATCTTCGTCGAGGCGACCGCCGGCCAGATCTCGAACAACTATTCGGTCCGCGGCCTGCAGGGCGGCGGCCAGCGCTTCGTCCAGCTCCAGGAGGACGGCATGCCGATCCTCTATGGCGGCGGCGGCGCCGACTTCTTCTTCGACCAGGACCTGACCATCGATCGCCTCGAAGCGGTCAAGGGCGGTTCGTCGGGCGTGCTCACCGTCAATGGCGCGGGCGCGACGATCAACTTCGTCTCGAAGAACCCGAACCACGAGAAGGCGGAGGGCATGGCCCGCTTCACCGGCTATAATTACGGCCTGAAGCGCGGCGATTTCTATTATTCGCAGCCGATCACCGACAAGCTGGCTTTCAATATCGGCGGCTATTTCCAGTCGAGCCCGGGCGTCCGCAAGAACCCGTTCGACTATCAGGGCTGGCGCCTGAAGGGCGCGCTCGAGTACAAGTTCGATGACGGCGGCTATATCCGCCTGTCGGGCAAGGGCGGCAACGTCGAGAACGCGTACTACGCCGACCAGCCCTCTCGCTTCCAGAACGGCAAGCCGGCCGGCATCCCCAGCCTCGACACCCAGTTCGGCAATGTCGGCGGCGACGCCTTCGCGAACATCGCCGTCCCGGTCTCGACCTTCGCGCATTCGAGCGGCTATCGCGACTTCAAGTATCGCGACGGCGTGGTCGCCAAGACCTGACAGGCGCGCCTCGACTTCGAGAAGCCGGTCAGCGACTCGCTCACGCTGTTCGGCCATGGCCGCTATCTGGACTATTCGTACGACTTCAACGGCCTGTTCCCGGGCTCGGGCACCGGCAATGCGGGGCTGACCAGCGCGGTCAACTATCTGACCCCGGGCAACAGCTCGCCGATCAACGACCTGCTCACGCTCGGCCAGGCCGCCTTCCCGACCACCGTGCGCTACGGCATCAAGAACCTGCGCACCGGCCAGGTGATCGGCTCGAACCAGACGGCGCTGCTCAACGCGCTGAACGGCAACGGCTTCCTGCAGCGCACCACGCTCAACCACGACGCGATCAACGCCTATGACTTCGGCATGAATGTCGGCGGCCGCTGGAGCTTCGAGAGCGGCAGCTTCAAGAACTCGCTGACCGCGGGCGTGATGTACTACAACACCAAGCGCAATCAGGATCAGTCGGCGACCGCCAGCGTGGTCAACGACGTGCGCACCA
>Ga0097677_1002375_pt1 | contig 9692 bp, 7 predicted proteins | sample ThiBiot_500_biof_FD_72842 | JGI IMG/M metagenome (GOLD analysis project Ga0097677, IMG submission 72842) | Wastewater bioreactor microbial communities from Cape Town, South Africa - Thiocy_expt_500_biof - 1398105537950 (version 2) (version 2) ...
ATCCCGCGCTGTTGCTGGGGCTGGTGCTCGCTTTTTCGGCTGCGGCGACGGCGCGCAATCTGGTGCTGGGCGTCGGGTTGGGCCGCGTGCCGGCACTGATGCTGGCGGCGGTGCTGTTCGTGGCGCTGTTGTCGCACGTCGTCGGCGGACTGGCGACCCTGCAGGACCGGCTCGATGCGATCGGCTTCAGCGCCGGGCGCATGCATGTTTCGTTGCTGTCGCTGATCAATATCGCGCTGACGGCGCTGGTGCTGTTCCTGCTGGTGCGAATCGCCAACCGGGTCGTGCGGCGCGTCGTGCGCGGCGGTCCTGACCTTGATCCCACGCAGCAATTGCTGGTCGAAAAGATCGCGAGCGTCGTGATCGCCATCGCGGCCTTCTTCGTCGGCATCGACCTGCTCGGCATCGATTTGACCGCCTTTGCGGTCTTTTCGGGTGCGCTTGGGCTGGCGGTCGGTTTCGGCCTGCAAAAGACGTTCGGCAATCTGATCGCCGGGATCATCCTGTTGATGGATCGGTCGATCAAGCCGGGCGACGTCATCGTCGTTGCCGATGCGGTCGGCCGGGTGAACAAGATCGGTGTGCGCGCGGTGTCGGTCATCACGCGCGACGGCAAGGAACATCTGATTCCGAACGAGCTGCTGATGACCGAGCGGGTCGAGAACTGGAGTTATTCGAGCCGCGAAGTGCGAATCAAGATGGCGGTCGGCGTCAGCTATGACAGCGATCTGCGGCTGGCGCAGCGGTTGATGCTCGAGGCGGCTGACGAAGCGCCGCGCGTCCTCAAAACCCCCGCGCCGGTGTGCTGGATCACCGGCTTCGGCGACAGCGCGGTCAACCATGAATTGCGGCTGTGGATTTCGGACCCCGAAGGCGGGCTCGGCAATATCCAGGGCGACGTCTTTTTGCGCATCTGGGACAAGTTCAAGGCGGCGGGAATCGAAATTCCCTTTCCGCAGCGCGACGTCCATGTCCGCTCGCTCCCCGAAAAAACGCCCGCCGCGGCAAAGCCGAAGCGGGCGTCTCGAAAGCCGGGGTGAGCGATACCACTGCCCGAATCTAGAATCCCTTGGCCTTGGCGCGTTCGATTCCCTGAAGAATGATCGCCTTGGCTTCATCGACGTCGCCCCAGCCGCCGAGCTTCACCCATTTTCCGGGTTCGAGATCCTTGTAGTGCGCAAAGAAATGCTCGATCTGCTGCAGCACGATCGGCGGCATGTCGGAGTAGCTTGCGACGTTCGCATAATAAGGGAAGGTCGAATTGACCGGCACGCACAGAAGCTTTTCGTCGCCGCCGCCATCGTCTTCCATCTTGAGGACGCCGATCGGGCGGCATTTGACGACCGCACCGGCAACGACCGGCGACCGCGCAACCACCAAGGCATCGAGCGGATCGCCGTCTTCGCCCAGCGTATGCGGAATGAAGCCGTAATTGGCGGGATAGCGCATCGGCGTGTGCAGGAAGCGATCGACGAACAGCGCGCCCGAAGCCTTGTCGAATTCATATTTCACGGGCTCGCCGCCGATCGGCACCTCGATCAGCACGTTCAGGCTGTCGGGCGGACTGTCGCCGGCGGGGATCAGGTCGATGCGCATGGGAGAGTTTCCTTGTTTCGTGATTTGCGCGCGCCTTTAGCGCCCGTGGGCGCCGAAAGTCGAGGCCATTACGACCAAAGATAGGCCGGCGCGATCAGAGCGCGCGTTTGGGCGCGAGCAGCTGGTCGAACCAGTCGGGGCCCGTGCCGACCTTTTCGAGGTGCGGCCAGCGCAGCCCGCCATGATAGTCGATCTCGACCGTCCGGTAGCGGCCCCCGCGTTCGACGAGCAGCCGCACCGGCGTCTTGCCGTCGGCGGCGGTACGGATCGCCGCCTCCAGCCGCTCGCGGTTATAGGCCATGCCGTCGACCGCCAGTATTTTGGTACCGTTGATGATGTCGGCGCGAAAGGCGGGACCGTCCCACAGGATGCTGCCGGCGACGCCGTCCTTGTCCACGGTCATGCCCAGCGAATGGGTGAGGTCGAAATTCTTTGCCCGCGCCATGCGCGCCCGGTCATAGGCATTGGGCGCATCGCGCCAGACGAGGCGATAGCCCGCCTTCTCGATGCCGCCAACCGGCGCCGGCTGGCCGGTTTCCTGAAGCCGCGTGCGCAGGAACTTGTCCCAATCATAGGGATAGACGGCGTTGAGCGCCGCGACGACATCGGCAAAATTATAGGTAACCTCGCCCCAGTCGCCGTCGCGGCCGCCGAAGAAGCCGCGCGCGAAATCGTCGAGGCTCTTGGCGTTGTTGGTCCCGCCGCGGATCAGCATGTCGGCCTCGAGCCAGACGAGCGAGCCTTCGTTGTAATAATCCTCGGTGCGCGTTGCGCTGGGGAAGGGGCGCGGCTTGCGTGCCGCGATCACCGGATCGAGCGTCGTATCCTCGACCGATCGCCATGCGCGACCCGGCTGGACGCTGTAGAAGGCGGCGTTGCTCGCCCATTCGCCGAGGATCGTGTCCTTCGACTGCATTCCCGACCGGCCGGCGAGGACCAGATCCCAGAAGCTCGTCTGGCCTTCATAGACCCACAGCAGATTGCCCTGCATCGGGGTGCGATAGTCGGGGGTCCATAATTTGTCGGGGCGGCGATATTTGCCGTTCCAGCTATGCACGAATTCGTGCGGCAGCAGCCCGCGATCCGAATCGCCATCGTCCCATTTTGTGAAATAGTCGGTGCCGCGGCTGTTCTCGCTGCTGCGATGATGCTCGAGGCCGATGCCGCCCAGCTCGTCGGTCAGGGCGAGCAGAAATTCGTAGCGGTCGAAATGCTTCGTCCCGAACAGCGCCAGCGTTTCCGACACCAGCGCTGCGTGACGCGCGATCTGGTCGGGGGTCGCGTCGAGATATTTGGCCTCGTCGGCAACGACGTTCAGCGTGACATTCTGGCCCAGATCCCATTTGCGGAAATAACGCCCCGCAAACATCGGGCTGTCGACCAGCGTTTCATAGCTCGTCGGCGCATAGCTGTAGCGATTGCCCGAGACTTTGAGCCCGTCGAGCGCCGCGGCGCCGGTCCAGCCTTCGGGCAGCGTCAGGTCGAGCTGCACCGGAATCTGGCGCGTGAAATAGCCTGCGGGATACATGCTGACCTGTTCCCATTGCAGGTTCATCATCGCCGGCGTCACCACGACACGGCCCTCGCTGCTACGCGTCGGCGACAGGAAGTCGAAGGCGATGTCGATGCTCTTGGTGCCGGCGGGCACGTCGATGTCGAAGGCATAGACGTCGGTCGGCTGCCGCGTCCAGCCGAGCGGCTTGCCGCCGGCGCTTGCCTTGAACCCGGCGATTTCGGCGATCGCGCCGCGCGGCGCGTGCTTGCCGGGAAGCCATTGCGGATAGAGCAGGGTGAATTTGCCCGCGCGCGGCACCGGAATCGTCTGGCGCACGCGATAGATGCCGCGCGCGAAGTCGGTCGCATCGACCTTGAGCAGCATCGTGCCGGGATAGGGCTTGTCGGCGGGCAGCGGGATCACATGCGGCTGAACCACCGGTTGCGGTCGGCTGTTGGCCTCCTGGGCGGCAGTGGCGGATACGAAAAGGGCGGGGGCCGCAATCAGCGCGGCGGCGACGAACGGTGCTTTTTTCATGGGCAGCGACTCTGCCGCCAATTGCCGCCGCCGTCCAGCGCGGGCTTGCGCAAGCGCGCTTTGCCTTTCGACGAAAAAAGATTAGACGCGCGGCGCATGAGCAAGGACAAAAACGCAAAGATCAGCGTCCCCCAACCGGTGCGCGGCACCCAGGACATGCTCGGCGATTTCGCCGACCGCTTTGCGCATGTCGTCGACGCGTTCGACCGGGTGCGCCGCCTCTATGGTTTCAAGCGCGTCGAGGTGCCGGTGATCGAGCCGACCGCGGTGTTCGCCCGCTCGCTCGGCGAAACGACCGACGTCGTGTCGAAGGAAATGTATTCGTTCGAGGATCGCGGCGGCGAATCGATCACGCTGCGCCCCGAATTCACCGCCGGCATCGCGCGCGCTTATATCACCAATGGCTGGCAGCAGTTCGCGCCGCTGAAGGTTGCGACGCACGGGCCGCTGTTCCGGTACGAGCGCCCGCAGAAGGGTCGCTACCGCCAGTTTCACCAGCTCGACGCCGAAGTGATCGGCAGCGACAGCCCGCTCGCCGATGCCGAACTGCTGGTGTTCGCCGACCAGCTTCTGAAGGAGCTTGGCGTCGCCGAAGGCGTGACGCTGACGCTCAACACGCTCGGCGATGCGGCGAGCCGCGATGCCTGGCGCGCGGCGCTGGTCGAGCATTTTATGGGCCATCGCGCCGATCTGTCCGAAGACAGCCTGGCGCGGCTCGACAAGAATCCGCTGCGGATCTTGGACAGCAAGGATCCGCGCGACCGCCCGGTCGCCGACAGCGCGCCCGATATCGACGCATTTCTGACGAGCGAGGCTCAGGATTTCTTCGGCGCCGTAACCGCCGGGCTCGACGCTGCAGGCGTCGCGTGGGAACGCAACGCGCGGCTGGTGCGCGGGCTCGACTATTATCGCCACACCGCGTTTGAATTCGTCACCGACCGGCTGGGCGCGCAGGGCACGGTGCTCGGCGGCGGCCGCTATGACGGGCTGATCGAAGCACTCGGCGGCCCGCCGACCGCAGCCGTCGGCTGGGCGGCGGGGATCGAGCGGTTAGCGATGTTGCTTGGCGACGATGTGATCGACACGCGACTCGACGCGGTGATTGCGGTCGAGGAAGATGGCCAGCTTGCGCTTGCAATGCGGGCTCTTGCAGCGCTTCGTATCGGAGGCTTTGCAACCGAAATTGTGGCGACCGGGTCGCCGCGCAAGCGTTTCGACAAGGCGGCAAAAATTCCGGCGCAAGCGCTGGTGTCCATCGGCGCGCGCGACGGTTCGCCGTACGTCAACGTGCGCGGCGACGGAGAACGGGTGCGCGCGATCGAGGCGCTCGTCCGCGCGCTCTGATGACCACCGTTTCCGCCAAGCAGATCGACGCGATCATCGAACGGCATGCGGCGCTGCAGGCGCGCATGGCGACGGGCGATATGGCGCCCGCTGATTTTGTCGCGGCGTCGAAGGAATTTGCCGAGCTTGAACCGGTCGCCAAGGCAGCGGCCGAAGTGACGCGGCTGCGCGGTGAGCTGGTGTTGCTCACCGAAATGCTCGCCGATCCCGAGATGAAGGCGATGGCCGCCGAAGAGATCGCGGCGGTCGAGGAAGCGCTGCCCGCCGCCGAGCATGATCTTGCCATCAAGCTGCTACCCAAGGATGTTGCCGACGAACGCGCCGCGATGCTCGAAATCCGCGCCGGCACAGGCGGCGACGAAGCAGCGCTGTTCGCGGGCGACCTTTTGCGCATGTACAGCCGCTATGCCGACAGCCAGGGCTGGAAGGTCGAAATCATCTCGGCCAACGAGGCCGAGGTTGGCGGCTACAAGGAAGTCGTCGCGTCGGTCAGCGGGCAGGGCGTCTTCGCGAAGCTCAAGTTCGAAAGCGGCGTCCACCGCGTCCAGCGCGTCCCCGTCACCGAAAGCGGCGGGCGTATCCACACCAGCGCCGCGACCGTCGCGGTGCTGCCCGAGGCCGAAGAGGTCGACGTCGCGATCAACGACAACGACCTCAAGATCGATATCTACCGAGCGTCGGGCGCGGGCGGCCAGCACGTCAACACGACCGATTCGGCGATCCGCATCACGCATATCCCCTCCGGCCTCGTCGTGATCCAGCAGGACCAGCGCAGCCAGCACAAGAATCGCGCCAAGGCGATGCAGGTGCTGCGTGCGCGGCTCTATGATCTGGAGCGCGAGAAAATCCACAGCGCCGAGGCGTCGGCGCGCAAGTCGATGGTCGGGTCGGGCGACCGGTCGGAGCGCATCCGCACCTATAATTTCCCGCAAGGCCGCGTCACCGATCACCGCATCAACCTGACGCTCCACCGTCTGCCCGAGATATTGGAAGGGCAGATGGACGAACTGATCGACGCGCTGATCGCCGAGGATCAGGCGCAGCGGCTGGCGGGACTTGTCGATGGCTGACCGGCGCGGCGAGGTGGACAATAATCTCCGCACCGCGACCAATCTCCTGTCGGCGACGAGCGACACGCCCCGGCTCGATGCCGAATTGCTGATGGCGCACGCGCTCGGGATCGACCGCCAGGCCCTGTTGCTCGATTCTTCGCGCTATGAGGTGCCCGAGAGTTTCGTGCAGCTGGTCGCGCGGCGCATGGGTAACGAGCCGATCGCCTATATTGTCGGCTATCGCGATTTCTGGACGATCCGCGTCGAAGTGGGGCCAGGCGTGCTGATTCCGCGGCCCGACAGCGAAACGCTGATCGAGGTCGCCATCGACATTGCGCGCGAGCGTGGGGCGGACTGGCCGCGCGCCATTCTCGATCTCGGCACCGGTCCGGGAACGCTGCTGCTCGCGGCGCTCGACGTCTTTCGGGGCGCGACCGGGCTGGGCGTCGATGCGTCCGAACAGGCGCTTGCCTATGCCCGCGACAATGCGGAAGCGCTGGGCGTCGCGCCGCGGGCAAGCTTCTGCTCCGGCGACTGGGCGGCGGGGCTCGACGGCGCGTTCGACCTCATATTGTGCAATCCGCCCTATATCGCCGACGACGAGGCGCTGATGTCCGACGTTGCCGATCATGAACCCGCCGAGGCGCTGTTTGCGGGTGCCGACGGGCTCGACGACTATCGCCGGATCATTCCCGATCTGCCGCGGCTGCTCGCTCCGGGCGGGGCCGCGATCCTTGAAATCGGGCACACGCAACGCATATCGGTGTCGGAACTGGCCGAGGCGGCGGGTTTCGCCGTCGCCTGTCGCCGCGACCTCGGCGGCCGCGATCGGGCTCTGGTGCTGACCCGGCCCGAATGATGCAGCGCAAGAATTTGCTTGGTTTCCGCCGCAAAGCCCTGTAGGGGCGGCCTACAGACCCGAGCGGGAACCTTCATTGGTCCGGCCGGTCTGCTTCCCACTTGCGATGCTGGTGCGGGGCCTTGGCCCGGCGCAGGCGGTAAGGGCAAAAACCGCGCGGCAAGCGCGGGCGCGGCGCGCAAATGGCGCGGTCGGCCAAAAGGGGTTGGCGTAGCTTATCAGCTTATCAGGATGTCTCAGTTGAACATGAACAACCGGCAGAGCGGTCGCCGTCGCGGCCGCAACAATAACAACAACCGTTCGCAGTCGGGTGGCGGCCGCGGCGGTGTCGACCAGGCCAATCGTATCGACAGCCGGGCGCGCGGCAACGCGGCGCAGATGATCGAGAAATACAAGAATCTCGCGCGCGACGCCCAGCTTTCGGGCGACCGCGTCCAGACCGAATATTATCTTCAGTTTGCCGACCATTATTTCCGCGTGCACAGCGATTTCCGCGCTCGCCAGGAAGAACGGAACGGCGGCCCGTCGGATCGCAACGATCGCCAGCGTGAAATCCGCGGCGTCGAGGATTTCGACGCGCACGATGACACCGATCTCGATAGCGACGGCAATGACGGCGACGGCGATCAGGGTGACAGCCGCGACCGCCAGAGCGACGACAATCGCGGCAACCGCCGTGATCGCGACCGCAATAATGACCGCAACAATGATCGCGGCAACGACCGGGGCAACCGTCGCAACAATCGCGATGCGGCACGCGGCGATGACGACGCCGGTGGCGATGGCGAGAGCACGAACGAAGCCGAAGCGAGCGAAGAGGCTGCACCGGCGCCGCGCCGCCGCGGCCCGCGCCGTGCCCGGCCCGAGGCCACTGCCGAAGACAGCAGCAGCATCGACAGCGCCGCGCTGCCTCCCGCCATCGGGCGCAGCGAACGCGCCGCCGAGGCCGAAACCGCCGACGCCGATGCGCCTGCGCCGAAGGCGCGCCGCACTCGCCGCACGCTCGCCGCGCGCGACACCGGGGTCGAAGCGGCCGAATAAGCCCGCGATTTCGCACTGGTTTTTGCCGACGACATGACCTAGCCTCCCGCCATCGTTCGCGATGGCTGGGGGAGAATATCGATGCGCCGGTTGGTCTTGGCTTTGGGTCCGGTGATGCTCGCCGGCCTTGCATATCCGGCCCTGGCGCAGGACAGCGACCCTGCCACCGCGCAGGGCGATGTCGCGGTTACCATCTATAATAATGGCCAGTCGCTGGTGCAGGATGCGCGCCAGCTCTCGGTCGCGCGCGGCCGCAACCGGATCGAATTTCCCGACGTATCGGCGCGCATCCGGCCCGAAACGGTGACGCTCTCGGGCGCCGGACTCTCGATCGTCGAACAGAATTTCGATTTCGATCTGCTCACCCCCGACAAGCTGATGGACAAGGCGGTCGGCCAGTCGGTGACGCTGGTCCGCACCAATCCCGCGACTGGCGCCGAAAAGAGCGAGCGGGCCAAGGTGCTCGCGGCGAACGGCGGCATTGTGCTGCAGATCGGCGACCGGATCGAGGTGCTGCGCGACGACGGCCTGCCCGTGCGCACCGTGTTCGACCGCCTGCCGCCCAATTTGCGCGCGCGGCCGACGCTGTCGGTGACGGTCGATGCTGCCGAAGCGGGCGCGGTGCCGGCGCGGCTTTCCTATCTGACGCCCAATCTGGGTTGGACTGCCGATTATGTCGCGCTGTTCGACGCGGCGAAGGGCGCGATGGACCTTCAGGGCTGGGTGACGCTGACCAACACGACCGGTACGACCTTCACCAATGCGCGCACCCTTTTGGTGGCGGGCAATCCCAATGGCGGCGGTGGCGGCTTCACCCGGCTTGCCGGGACGATGGACAGCGCGGGCACCGAATCGAACGACCGCGAGCGGCTGGGCGACTATTATCTCTATCCGCTGCCCGCACGCACCACGATCGCCAATGCGCAGCAGAAACAGGTCAGCTTCCTCGACGTGAAGGGGGCGCCGGCGAAATCGACCTATGAGTTCACCAATCGCTGGCTCGGCAGCAGCAACGATCCGGTCAGCGCGGCGAGTGTGCTGCGCTTTTCGACCTCGCGCCAGGGCGGGCTCGGCGACCAGCTGCCCGCCGGAACGATCCGCGTCTATATGCGCGACGCGCGCGGCGACCCGCAATTCATCGGCGAAAATCGCATCGATCATACCCCGATGGGTTCGGCGATGTCGCTGCGCACCGGCGACGCGTTCGATGTGAAGGTGCTGCCCACCATTGTCTCGCGCACGCGCAAGGGCGATTCGCGCTGGGTGACGAAGATGAAATATACGCTCAGCAACGCGCGGCCGGGTCCGATCACGGTCCAACTGGCACAGGACGGGCTGTGGGGCGATGTGCGGATCGTCGACGAAAGCCTGAAGAGCGAACGCGTCTCCGCCGACCGCGTCGAATGGCAGGTGCCGGTCCCCGCCAACGGCAAGGCCGACGTCACCGTCACTTTCGACACCCGCTACTGAGCCGCGGCGTGGCACGCGGCTGGCCGCTGTTGATCTGGGCCGCGGCGCTGCTCGCGGCGCCGCCGGCGTTGGCGCAGACCGACCGGCCGATCGTCGTTTCGGCGGCGGCGCAGGATGTCGCGGTCACCGTCTATCGTGCGCCGAATCGCGGTAGCGGGCCGATCGATCCGCGCTGGCCGCGCGGCTTTGCCTTCATCACCGAAAGCCGGCGCGTGACGCTGCCCGCCGGGGTGTCGGTGGTGCGGTTCGAAGGCGTGGCCGAAGGACTGCTCCCCGAAACCGCGGTGGTCAGTGGGCT
>Ga0097677_1002376_pt1 | contig 9692 bp, 7 predicted proteins | sample ThiBiot_500_biof_FD_72842 | JGI IMG/M metagenome (GOLD analysis project Ga0097677, IMG submission 72842) | Wastewater bioreactor microbial communities from Cape Town, South Africa - Thiocy_expt_500_biof - 1398105537950 (version 2) (version 2) ...
CATCCTCTTCCTCAATACATTGATTTCGCGATAGTTCGCGGGGCTGCCATGCGCGGCCCTACATCGTTGTGTCGCGGATCGTCTCCATCGCCACGAAGGTCGATGTGCTCGCCACATGCGGCAGGCTGGAGATGCGCTCGCCCAGCACGATGCGATAGCGGCGGATATCGGCGGTGCGCACCTTGAGCAGGAAATCGAAGCTGCTCGCGATCATGTGGCATTCCTCGACCTCCGGAATCTTCAGCACCGCGCGACGGAATTCGTCCAGCGCGGTTTCGCGCGTGTCGGACAGCTTCACTTCGGCGAAGGCGACATGGTCCAGCCCGAGCTTGGCCGGATCGATCACCGCGCGGAAGCCGCGGATCTAGCCTTCGTCGATCAGCCGCCGGAGCCGCACCTGGCACGGCGTCTTGGACAGGCCGACCCGCCGCGCCAGTTCCGTCACCGACATGCGCCCGTCCTCGCGCAGCGCGCCGATGATGCGGCTGTCGAAGACGTCGATTTCACCATGAAGCGTCATTTTGCCGTTCATATCGCCTGACCATATACTAAAATGAAGTCCGTTCGGTCATATTATGGCTGATGATCGGTCGGATTGCCACGATCGACTCTGCTAATGGCGCGAGATGACCGACGCGCTCGCACCACTATTCTCCGATTTCGCCCCGCCGATCCGCCCGCAGACGCCGTTGCGGCAGGCGATCACCGCCGCCTATCGCCGGCCCGAGCCGGAATGCGTCGCCGCGCTGCTGGACGAGGCGACGTCGCCGGAGTCGATCCGCAGCGCCGCCGCCGCGACGGCGACCGCGCTCATCACCGCGCTGCGCGCCAAGCACAAGGGCAGCGGCGTGGAAGGCCTGGTCCACGAATATGCGCTGTCGAGCCAGGAGGGCGTGGCGCTGATGTGCCTCGCGGAGGCGCTGCTGCGCATCCCCGACGATGCGACGCGCGACGCGCTGATCCGCGACAAGATCGCCGGCGGCGACTGGCGCGCGCATCTCGGCGACGGGCGCTCGCTGTTCGTCAACGCCGCGACCTGGGGGCTGGTCGTCACCGGCAAGCTGACCAGCAGCGTCAACGACAGCGGGCTGGGCGCGGCGCTCACCCGGCTGATCGCGCGCGCGGGCGAGCCGGTGATCCGGCGCGGCGTCGACATGGCGATGCGCATGATGGGCGAGCAGTTCGTCACCGGCGAGACGATCGAGCAGGCGGTGAAGCGCGCGCGCGAGCTTGAGGCGCGCGGCTTCCAGTACAGCTACGACATGCTGGGCGAGGCGGCGACCACGGCGGCCGATGCCGAGCGTTACTATCGCGATTACGAGGAGGCGATCCGCGCGATCGGCAAGGCCTCGGCGGGGCGCGGCGTCTATGGCGGGCCGGGCATCTCGATCAAGCTCTCCGCGCTGCATCCGCGCTACGCGCGGTCGCAGGCGGATCGCGTGATGGGCGAGTTGCTGCCGCGCGTGAAGGCGCTGGCGGTGATCGCCAGGGGTTACGACATCGGCTTCAATATCGACGCGGAGGAAGCCGACCGGCTGGAGCTGTCGCTCGACCTGCTCGAAAGCCTCGCGCTCGACCCGGATCTCGCCGGCTGGAACGGCCTCGGCTTCGTCGTGCAGGCTTATGGCAAGCGCTGTCCGTTCGCGATCGACTGGATCGTCGATCTGGCGAAGCGCGCCAACCGGCGGATCATGGTGCGGCTGGTCAAGGGCGCCTATTGGGATGCCGAGATCAAGCGCGCGCAGGTCGACGGGCTGGCCGATTTCCCGGTCTACACGCGCAAGATCCACACCGACGTCGCTTATATCGCCTGCGCGCGGAAGCTGCTGGCGGCGACCGATCACGTCTTCCCGCAATTCGCGACGCACAATGCGCAGACGCTGGCGACGATCTATCACATGGCCGGGCCGGATTTCGCGATCGGCCGCTACGAGTTCCAGTGCCTGCACGGCATGGGTGAGCCGCTGTATGACGAGGTGGTCGGCAAGGACAAGCTGGACCGCCCCTGCCGCATCTATGCGCCGGTCGGCACGCATGAGACGTTGCTCGCCTATCTCGTCCGGCGGCTGCTGGAGAATGGCGCCAATTCCTCGTTCGTGAACCGCATCGCCGACCCGGAAGTGTCGATCGCGGAGCTGGTCGCCGATCCGGTCGAGCAGGTGGCGGCGATGCCGGTGGTCGGGCAGAAGCATCCGCAGATCGCGCTTCCCCGCGAATTATATGGCACGCGGGCCAATTCCGCCGGGCTGGACCTGAGCGATGAAAGCACGCTCGCCGCGCTGGGCGAGACGATGCGCGCGGGCGCGACCGACGCATGGCGCGCCGTGCCGGCGGACGGGCAGGGCGCGGCGCGGCCGGTGCTCAATCCCGCCGATCATCGCGATCGTGTCGGCACGGTGGTCGAGGCGTCGGCGGAGCAGGCGCGCGCCGCGGCGGCGCGGGCGCTGGCGGCGGCTCCGGCATGGGCGGCGGTGCCGCCGGCCGATCGCGCCGCCCGTCTCGATCGCGCGGCGGCGATCATGCAGGAGCGGATGCCGGCGCTGCTCGGGCTGATCGTGCGCGAGGCCGGCAAGTCGCTGCCCAATGCCATCGGGGAGGTGCGCGAGGCGATCGACTTCCTGCATTATTATGCCGATCAGGCGCGGCGCACGCTCGGGCCGGCGCATGGCGCGCTGGGGCCGGTGACGTGCATCAGCCCGTGGAACTTCCCGCTGGCGATCTTCACCGGGCAGGTGGCGGCGGCATTGGTCGCGGGCAATCCGGTACTGGCCAAGCCGGCCGAGGAAACCCCGCTGATCGCCGCGCAGGGCGTCGCGATCCTGCATGAGGCGGGCGTGCCGGCGGACGTGCTGCAACTGCTGCCCGGCGACGGCGCGATCGGCGCTGCGCTGGTCGCCGCGCCGGAGACGGCGGCGGTGATGTTCACCGGATCGACCGAGGTGGCGCGGCTGATCCAGCGCGAGCTGGCGACGCGCCTCTCCGCCGATGGCGCGCCGATCCCGCTGATCGCGGAGACCGGCGGCCAGAATGCGATGATCGTCGATTCCTCCGCGCTCGCCGAGCAGGTGGTGGCGGACGTGATCGCCTCCGCCTTCGACAGCGCGGGGCAGCGTTGCTCTGCGCTGCGCATCCTGTGCTTGCAGGAGGATATCGCCGACCGCACGCTCGACATGATCAAGGGCGCGCTGCACGAATTGTCGATCGGGCGGACCGATCGGCTGGCGGTCGATATCGGCCCGGTCATCACCGCCGAAGCCCAGGCGAATATTGCGAAGCATATCGATCGGATGCGCGGCCTCGGCCGCCCGGTGGAGCAGATCGGGCTGGCGGGGGAAACCGCGCACGGCACCTTCGTGCCGCCGACGATCATCGAGCTTGACGATATCGCCGACCTGACGCGCGAGGTGTTCGGCCCGGTGCTGCACGTCGTGCGCTTCCGCCGCGCGGGGCTGGACCGGCTGATCGATGCGATCAACGCCACCGGCTACGGCCTCACCTTCGGCCTGCATACGCGCCTCGACGAGACGATCGCGCATGTCACGGCGCGGGTGAAGGTCGGCAACATCTACATCAACCGCAACGTGATCGGCGCGGTGGTGGGCGTGCAGCCGTTCGGCGGGCGCGGGCTTTCCGGCACCGGGCCGAAGGCGGGCGGGCCGCTCTATCTCGGCCGGCTGGTGACGGGCGGGCCGGTGCCGCCGCAGCTTTCCTCGAACAGCGCCGATCCGGCCGCGCGCGACCTCGCGCTGTGGCTGGAGGAAACGGGCGACGGCGCGGCGGCGGCGCGGGTGCGCGAGGCGATCAGCGCCTCGCTGCTCGGCGGCGAGGTGGAGCTGCCGGGGCCGGTGGGCGAGCGCAACCTTTACGTGCTCCATCCGCGCGGGCGGGTGCTGCTGCTGCCGGAAACGCGCGAGGGGTTGATCGCGCAGCTTGGCGCGGCGCTGGCCGGGGGCAATGAAGTGGTGGTCGCCGGCGATGCGACGCTGCTCCCGGAACTGCCGGCGTCGGTGGCGCGACGTGTCTCCCGCGTGGCGGACTGGACGCAGGCCGGGCCGTTCGCCGGCGCGCTGATAGAGGGTGAGCCGGCGCAGGTGCGCGAGGCACTGGCCGGGCTGGCCGCGCTGCCGGGGCCGATCGCGCTGCCGCAGGCCGGCAGCTACCGGCTCGACTGGCTGGTGGAGGAGGTGTCCACCTCGATCAACACCACCGCGGCGGGGGGGAATGCGAGCCTGATGGCGATGGTCTGACACGATTCACGCGTGGTTCAGGCCGTCCGGTTCCATCGATTAGCCTCATGATATAACGACTCAACGCAGCTTCGGCCCGACCCGACGCTTAGGATGGTCGCTTCTATTGCGTATTTTAACCGCCCGGAGCCAGAAAGCGTCGTCCGGGGCGCGGGGGTGCGATCCAGACAGATAGACAAGTAACGCCGGGTCGCTCGGCGGTAGTGGTTCCATGCACGCTCGTCGGGGTCTGATGTCGCACATTTCTCTTACGCAGCTCGTCCGGGTCGCTTCGATCGCCGCCGCCTCGCTGGCGCTCGCCGGGGTCGGCACCGCCGCCAACGCCGCGCCGGAAGAGGGGCAGAAGCCCGCCGTCGGCGGCCCGCTACTCGCTGCGAGCAGCGCGGACGCCGCCGCCGAGCTGACTGGCGAGGCGCAGTTCCGCTCGCTGTTCATGACATGGAAGAAGATGGACCGGATGGAGCAGGGGGTGATCTCCATTCCCTCCGTGCAGCCGGTGCAGCACCTCAACTTCTCCAGCAATTTCGGCGTCCGCAGCGACCCCTTCCGGGGCACCGCCGCGATGCACGCGGGCGTGGACATCCCCGGCCCGGTCGGCACCCCGATCTACGCCACGGCTGACGGCATCGTCAGCCACGCCGATCGCCTCGGCGGCTACGGCAACATGGTGGAGATCAACCATGGCAAGGGCATCGCGACCCGCTATGGCCACCTTTCCAAGATTCTGGTCGCTGACAATATGCGCGTGAAGCGCGGGCAGCTGATCGCGCTGATGGGCTCGACGGGTCGCTCCACCGGGCCGCACCTCCATTACGAGGTGCGCATCGACGGACACGCGGTGAACCCCGTGCCGTTCCTCACCACCGCCGACTATCTGCTTGCCGCGCAGGACAGATCGGTGAAGCAGATTCCAGTCGTGACCAACGGCCCGGCGCCGCTGGATACCATGGACTGAGGTCCGCGCGAGCGGCTTGATGGTCGCCCGGTTTTCCGATTTTCTGACGATTGAGCCGGCTGCGTGCATCCACGCTGCCGGCTTTGTCCCGTTCGCCTAAATCCCTTCTTCCTCCCGCACATCGCCTTCGCCGATCGTGCCCGCGCTACCGATCGAGCGGTCGATCATGCCGGTGTGGCTCATCCACCAGAACAACAGAACGCCGGGCAGCGCGATGACGGTGGTGAGCAGGTAGAAGTTCACATAGCCCATCGCCTCGATCAGCGCGCCCGCCGTGGTGCCGGTGACGATCCGGCCGAGGATGCTCGCGGCGGCGGAGATCAGCGCATATTGCGCCGCCGTGAAGCGCAGGTCGCACAGCGCGGAGAAATAGGCGACCACCGCCACGCCGCCGAAGCCGCTGGCGAAATTCTCGAACCCGATCGCGCCCGCCATGCCGGCGTTCGAATGACCGGCGGCGGCGAGGCCGGCGAAGCTGAGGTTGGACACCATCATCAGGATCAGCGCGAGCAGCACCGAACGCTTCATCCCCATCCGCGCGTAGAGGATGCCGCCGACGAATATCCCGACCAGATAGGCCCAGAAGCCGAGGCCCACGTCATAGAAGGCGATCTCGTCATTGCTGAACCCGAGATCATCGAACAGCAGGCGGAAGGTGAGGTTGGCGAGCGTATCGCCGATCTTGTGGATCAGGATGAAGGCGAGGATCACCACCGCGCCGGGCCGCGTGAAGAACTGCACGAACGGCCGCCAGATCGCGTCGAGCGCGGTGGACGCGCCCTTGCGCTCGATCGGATCGCGCCGCCGCTCCGGCTCGCCGACGACCAGCGCGGCGAGCATCGCGGGCAGCGCAAAGCAGGCGCAGGCGAGATAGGCGAGGTGCCACCCGCCGCGCGCCGCGATCACCAGCGCCAACGCGCCGGCGCCGGCCGACCCGATCCGCCAGCCGTACTGGCTCATCCCCGCGCCGACGCCGAGCTGGCGCGGCTCCAATATCTCGATGCGATAGGCGTCGATCACGATGTCGAAGGTCGCGCCCGCCGCGCCGACGAGGATCGCGGCCAGCGCGGTCCGCGCGATATCCGCCTGCGGATCGACCAGGGCGAGATTGACGACCGCCGCGATCACCAGCACCCCCGCGACGAGCAGCCACGACACGCGCTGCCCCAGCCCGCCGATCACGGGCAGCCGCACGCCATCGACGATCCATGCCCACAGGAATTTCAGATTATAGACGAGGAAGGCGAGGCTGAACGCCGTTACCGTCTTCTTGTCGATGCCGCTCTGCGCCAGCCGCGTGGTGAGCGTCGCGCCGATCATCGCATAGGGGAAGCCGGAGGAGATGCCGAGCGCGAGCGCGGCGAGCGGGGCTTTCTCGATATAGGGCTTCACGCCATCGACCCATGTGCGCTCGACGCCTATATTCATTGCCGACCTTGCTCCCCGCATCCGCTTCCGCGACACTAGGGTCCAAACTCACTCAGGACAACGCCGTGACGGAGCGGATTTTGGCGTCAGGCAAGGAGCAAGGAGGGAGCGATGCAATTGCATCGTGACCGACGCGCGACGGGGTCCCCGCAAAGTACTACTTTGCGGGGACCACCTTGCCAGCGGGCTTCTCCGGGCGATCAGGACGTTGTCCTGAGCGAGTTTGGACCCCAAGCGGGAAAAGATCGAGAGGACAGCCATGAACGCACCCGCCGGCCGCCTTCAGCCAACGCCCGGGCAACTCGCGCTCGCGGCGGCGCTGGCCGATGGCGGCACCGTCCGCGCGCCGCGCATCACCTATGTCGATGCCGCGGCCTATACCGATCCGGCGCGGCACGTCGCGGAACAGGCGCGCATCTTCTCGCGCGTGCCGCTGGTGATCGCGCCCTCCGCGCTGCTGCCGGAGCCGAACATGGCGGTGCCGCATGACGGCTTCGGCAAGCCGCTGCTCGTCACGCGCGATAGGGCGGGGGAGGCGCATGTCTTCCTCAACGTCTGCCGCCATCGCGGCACGCGACTGGTGGAGGGCGGCGAGGTGGCGTGCGGCCCGCGTCTCGTCTGCCCCTATCATGCGTGGAGCTATGCGCTCGACGGGAAGCTGGTCGGGTTGCCGCGCAGCGAGACCTTTCCGGGGCTGGACAAGAGCGATTATGGCCTGAAACGCCTGCCGACGCGCGAGGCGGGAGGGCTGATCTGGTTCTCGTTCGATGAGAGTGCCGATTTCGCCGAAGCCGATGCGCTGGGCCATGATTTCGACGCCTTCGGGCTGGCCGGGCTGCACCTGTTCCGGCGCCGGACGCATGACGTGCCGGCGAACTGGAAGCTCATCATGGATGCGTTCCTGGAGAGCTATCATGTGCTGCGGCTCCACGCGAACACGATCGGGCCGTTCTTCAAGGACGGCGTCTCCACCGCCGACACGATCGGGCCGCACCAGCGATCGGCGGTGGGGCGCGACGTGGAGGAAGCGGCGGTGCGCGCGGGCGACTGGCCGACGTTGCGCTCCGCGATCACCTATACCTATCAGATGTTCCCCGGCACCGTGCTGATCGTCAGCCCCGATTACGTGAACCTGATGGTGATGATGCCGCAGGCGCATGATCGCGTGCTGGTCGAGGATTTCATGCTGATCCCGGAGGCGCCGGCGACCGACAAGGCGCTGAAGCATTGGGAGAAAAGCTGGGCGTTGCTCGATGGCGGCGTGTTCGGCAGCGAGGATTTCCGCGCCGCCGCGCTGGGGCAGCAGGGGCTGGAGGCCGGTGCGGTGGAGCGCGTGACGCTGGGCGCGCTGGAGGCGGGCATCCGCAACTTCCACGATCAGGTGGAGGCGCGCCTGTGATCCGTCCGAGGCGCAGCGCCTTGTTCATGCCCGCATCGAATGCGCGGGCGATCGAGAAGGCGCGCGGGCTGGAGTGCGACGTGGTGATCCTCGATCTGGAGGATGCCGTCTCGCCCGACCAGAAGGCGCTGGCCCGCGATCAGGCGGTGGCGGCGGTGCGCGCGGGCGGGTTCGGGCGGCGCGAGCTGGTGGTGCGCGCCAACGGGCTGGACAGCGAATGGGGCGCGGAGGATCTGGCGGCGATCGCCGGCGTCGCGCCCGACGCGGTGCTGCTGCCGAAGGTTTCCTCGCCCGATATGCTGCGTGAGGCGCGGGCCGCGCTCGGGACAGGGCCGGCGCTGTGGGCGATGATCGAGACGTGCCGGGGGATCGTCGACCTCCCCGCGATCGTCGCGACGGCGGACGAGACCGGGCTTGCGGCGCTGGTGCTCGGGCCGAACGATCTCGCCAAGGAGATGCGCTGCCGCCCCGGCGTGGATCGCGCGCCGCTGCTGCCGGCGATGACCACGCTGGTGCTCTGCGCGCGGATGGCGGGGATCGCGGCGCTCGACGGGGTGTGCAATGCGATCGACGATCCCGCGCGGGTCGAGGCGGAATGCCGACAGGGTCTGGCGTGGGGCTTCGACGGCAAGACGCTGATCCACCCGTCGCAGATCGCGCCGGCCAATGCGGTCTTTTCCCCAAGCGAGGAGGAGGTGGCGTGGGCGCGCGCATTGGTCGCGGCGTTCGACGATCCCGCCAATGCCGGAAAGGGCGCGATCCGGGTGGAGGGCAGGATGGTCGAACTGCTCCACCGCGACGAGGCGCGGCGCACGCTGGCGATCGCGGCGGCGGCGGGGCGCTGAACGACCGCCCGGTCGCCCGGGCGGGCGGACCTCAGTCGAAGCCGTTGGCGAGATAGCGTTCGGCGGCGGCGCAGTGCATCGCGATGCCCTTCGCCATCGTCGCCTCGTCGATCGTCATCTTCGTGTTGTGCAGCGGCGGGTTGGTGCGTGGATCGCTGCCCTCCGGCGCGACGCCGATGAAGGCCATCGCCCCCGGCACCTCGCGCAGGACATAGGAGAAATCCTCGCCGCCCATCATCGGCGACGGCATGGTCGACCAGCCCTCCTCGCCGGAAATCTCGCCGGCCAGCGTGCGCATCAGCCCGGTGGCGCGGGGATCGCACATCGTCACCGGATAGCCTTCGTCGATCTCCACCTCGGCGGTGCAGCCGTGCGCGGTGGCGATGTCGGTCGCGATCTGGCGGAAGGCGGCGCGCATCACGCCGCGCGTCGCTTCGGACAGGGTGCGCAAGGTGCCGCCCAGCTTCACCTCGTCGGGAATGATGTTGTGCGCGGAACCGGCGTGGATCTTCGTGATGGTCAGCACCGCCGGATCGGATACCGGCACGCGGCGCGCGATGAAGGTCTGCACCGCGCCGACGATCTCGCAGGCGACGGGGATCGGATCGAGGCAGTCGTGCGGCATCGCGGCGTGGCCGCCCTTGCCGCGGATCGTCGCATGGACGGTATCGGTGGAGGCGAGCAGCGGTCCCTCGCGACCGATGAACAGGCCGGCGGGGGCGTTGGGGGAGATGTGCAGCGCGAAAGCGGCGTCGGGGCGGGCGATGTTCAGCAGGCCGTCCTCGATCATGTGGCGCGCGCCGTGCTGCCCTTCCTCG